>Ga0210040_10001597_pt1 | contig 33792 bp, 18 predicted proteins | sample CryGeyCG12114_NA_FD_185462 | JGI IMG/M metagenome (GOLD analysis project Ga0210040, IMG submission 185462) | Groundwater microbial communities from aquifer - Crystal Geyser CG19_WC_8/21/14_NA (SPAdes) (version 2) | ecosystem: Environmental > Aquatic > Deep subsurface > Groundwater | place: USA...
GTTTTTATGTCACCTCCCAATGTACCGTCATCGAGAAACCAAACGTTAAGTTCGGATTCAAGGGTAGAAATCAGTGGCTGGATAGAAAGACAGAAAAGTGCTGGACCAAGGGGATCGCCTTGTTGAATTCCTCTTTCTGAACTGATGGACTTATCGCCAAACGAAAGCAATGATGGGGTCGAATAGCACTGTGATATGAAAGCTGACAGTGTTGGTGCTATTTGAAACACGATTTCTAACATTTTGTTCCGATGAATCATGTTAAAAGCGTTCTTGAAATCCAGCTTTAAAATAATTTTTTGCCTTCCGGAGTTTTCTTGTAGGTAAGTACGGGTAGAATGGACTGCCGCTTCGGAACCACATTTCGTTCCAAAACCAAGTTGAAATGGTTGAAGAGCAGGTTTCACACTTTTGTAAAGTTGTCGACTGCAAATTTTAGCTGTGATTCGTCTGAAAGTGTTCCCAACTGCTATAGGTCTGATTCCACCATCTTTTTTAGTGAGAGCACAAAGGGAACCACCATATAGGATAGGTAATATGGAGGGTGGGACAAGTCCCTCAAGCATTAGGTTGCATAATTGTGTGATGGATTTAAGAAGGTTTTCCCCGTGGATTCCAACTTGTGGTGATGTCAAATCCTTAAGTATTTGAGGGCGCAAACCGTCCAAACCTGCTGCCGAGCCTGGTGGAAAACTCGAAATCGTTTTCAAAACTTCAGATGGCGAAGTTTGGTGGTGATTCACTGTAGCTTGTGGAAAAGTTTCAACATTGGTTGTGGATACTGCTTTAGGATGCTTCTCGACTAATTTAAGAAAAGTGTGGTCCTCGAAAGGAGCGATCTTGTCATCACAACATAAAATTCTAATGGCTCCTTTCATATTCCCGTCATCTAATTTTTTGGTTGCTAATTTAGCCGCATTTTCTTCAGGATCAAGACTTTTAAACTGGCGCATTAGGGATGGTATTGGTTCTTTTCTAGTAGTGAGATTTTCTTTAATCATTGTGGAAAGGGACTTTTTTTTGTCAGCGATGGAAATAGGGATGTGTAGAAAGTTGTAGGCGAAAGAAAGGAGAGTCTCCCACGATTCTGTCGAGTTGCTGGAAATGCAGTCCGTAATGGTAGAACATAGTTTTTGTGCTGTAAGGATTCGAGCAGCTTTTGGGATTCTATGCAGGACTTTTATTGTACGCTTCATCTCAGCCAAAGTGGTTATGAAATTTTTGCTGGTATGAACAGAGGTGGAAAGATTGATTTCAGCCAAATCAGCGTGCATACGACGTTTGTGATTAGCGAGGCCTTTGTTTCCTTTCAAGTTTTTCCGTTCACAAAAAGGGCAGTCCACAAAGTTGTTTGCAGTGATGGCAGGTTCCATTACAAGAGATCAGGGGAGGGATCTTAAAAACAAAATATACGGGGTGCTAGTATCTTGAGACCCAATGGCAAATATGGAAGAAAGACGCCTTCGGGTGTACTAATACTTTGAATGTATAGTGACTTAGCTTTGCTTTTAATAAGTCTCCATGACGATATAGGTCCCGGGGTTGATTGACTTGTTTGTGTACACAATCGAGAGAAAAATACAAGAAATTAAAAGAAAAAGGAGATCTGGATTGATTTATGACGCCTTATTGTCCAATTTCGGTGTTTTATTTTCAAAATTTTTGTCCAAATCCAATTTATTAGGTTGGGGGTTGCAGTTAGAAACCCTTTTGTGTTTTCAAAATTTTTAAAACTCCAATTAAAAGTTAACAGGCTCAAAAAAGCGTGGAGCGAAAAAAAGACACGTCTGTACTCTTTCGTCTCCAATGGAGAATGTAAAATAAATTTAATTAAATTTTAAAATATTAATTTCAAATCTCAGTATAAATTCATTTATTGACAAATCTTTTTTCGAGCTGTACGGAACAAAAATAAAAAATGGTTCACTCCGGAAAATAGGCAGCAAAGGCAGCAACGTAAATATTGCTGAATGTGCCAATAATTATCTGCATGAATCCTCGTTACGTGTAGTACTAGAGGTCAGCTTATAAAGCTACTAGAAAAAGTGTCTTAAACTGACGTTAAGTGGTATTACAATTTAGTTCTCAAGATTAAAAACACACATGCTCAAATTATATATGCAATCATTACAGCTTTTGTGTATCCAAAATACACTGTTGAAAACACAAAGCCACCACTTGGGTTTATAAACTCATCGTACTTGAATGTGTATGCGGCTTACTTGAAACCATGTTGTAGTTCCAATAAGTTTTCCATTGTATAAGTCATTCGTGCAAAGAATTTATTTTATGATCTTGCGAAATCATAATACAGCTTTTCCCAGCATGTAGAGAAACAGACTACAATGTCATTTGCAAAACAAAACCATATTGTGCGTGCAGCAATGTGACACACGATTTTTATAACTGCTTGCTATAGCATCACACTTATACAAGCCAAATTTCAGACACTATTTGTTAATTAATTTATTGATATTGCTTGAGTTGTTCTAATGATAATAAAAGTTAATTAAGTTCAGTTGAAGTTTTAAGTTCATGCAAGTTCCAGTGGTTTTGAAGCAAAACCACCACAATTCATACATATAAGCGCATGCATAAAATTATTCCCAAATAACAGAGAGAAATAATCAAATCTCAGTCAGTCCATCCTCTTCCAACTACTTTAATGATTTCAACCAAACCGGGCAAACTTTAATCATAAGGCCAACTAACTAACTAACTAACTAACTAACCAACTATACATCTCTTACGAAAACGACCTTGATAAAGAGCATTTTAAATGAGTTGATAAATTGCACACTAATTTAAAATGATTGTGGAGCCCGTCACACAGTCCCAAGAACTATTACGGGCAACAACAAAGTGACAGCAGAGATTTCAAGAGAAACACAAACTCTGTCCCAGCTCTATTATATAGGGAAATGACAGTTCTCATTTGTTACAGAGTTTGGACACTAACAAGAAGGCTAAATTGTACACACGGTGCAGACAATGAGTAAACAGGGGGGAAAGAAATCTTTGTTACTTTTGCAAAACTAATGAGGTCCACATTTGTGCACTGTTCTAAGTCTCTTTGTGCTTACACATTGCATTGTTGGCAACTTGGTCATTATGGAGAAGAAACAAACCCCTTTAGATTACAACAAGCCATACTTACTTAACATGGGAACTATACATTGAACTTGAGCAGTGAGCATTGTTAAAGTTCAAGCGCACACAGCTTGACACTTTATCGTGAGTGACAAGCGGGACTTGTTAGTTCTCTTCGCTTGTTTTCAAAGCTTATGAACTTGTTCGCTAGCTTGTTAGTTAGCTAGTTAATTAGCTCGTTAGGTTATTTTGTAGAGCTTTAGTTGCTTTGACTTTAGAACCTTGTTCCAGCTAAATTTGTTTAGGCCTTGTTCTCACTAATGTAGGCGCAAAACTTTGGATCCTTGTAATATTGACTGGATACTATACTGGTATGGATTCGATAGCTGAACGTGGGGATTTCATTATAAATAGACTTTGGTTGCTTGTCAAACATGACTTTGTGATTCATATTTGCCAATTTGATCTTTCCAATATCTAGTATGCATGGTAATTGCTTCTCGTGTCTTTCAAAAGTATTTTAGCTGTGCGAACCCAATGCAGACAAAAACTTACTGTCGTTTTGATTATTTCAATAACCTACCACTAATTGCTCATCTTGATTTATGATTGACTAAAAAGTTTACGAAATATTTATCAATTAATTATCTTTTTTATAGGCTTGTGCACCACGTTACATTTGGTTTAGCACAAATCGGAAAAGAAGGGATCCTGTAGGAACTTGCTTCATAGCCAGAGACTCGTTCACAGAATTTGTTGAATACTCTCCCTGCCGAACATGTAAGCAAATGGTTAAAAAATTTAAAAAATCATAATGCCTTGTGTGACTGTAAGTGCTCAAGTGCACTTTCATTTTCCACACCGCATTAATACGATTTCCCCAACCTTTGAAGTGGTTTAACTATTATTTCATTCATAGAGAATGCTGGTATCCTTTTTTTTAATTTTAGCTCGCTGGGGATATCACAGACAAGGCTCCTGTCAACTTGGGTTGGGTGCTGATATCGACTCTGTAAGTCTTCTATTTATTGAAAAGATTACATAAACTCTTAATAACGCAATTCATGCATACTTTTCTAACTAAGAAATATAATGTTAATCAAATCCATATGAGAAAATGACACTATATAATAAGAAAGCAATCAGGAAAAAATGATTGAAATGAATGATATGAATGAAAAAAATGAAATTTCTAAGAAAGATTTGGCATGTAGGCTTACATATAAAAGAGCATTTCGTGAATAAAAGAACAAAGAGAGATTTTTAATCCACCTTCCTTAGAAAGTACCATAATTTTTTAATTCCATCAATCTCACCTCAGTAAATAAGTTTTCCCTACGTTCCATAATGTAGTGAAAGCATTGAACTAATGAGTCTGAGAGACAGCTAACGATAGTTTTTTTTTCTGGAGTAAATCATCCATATCAGCAAAAGTGAGATACCACAAAACTCGTTCTCACTCACAAAGTTAGCAATACTTTTCACCAATTGGTCGTGAAATACGAGAAAGAGAAAGTTTCCGTATCTAGGGAGGGAAAGAAAAACGGGCTTTCACTTGCTCAAATAATGATGCAGTAGTTACTCATGTGTCCCTCTCATATACGAGAAGATAGACTAACAGTTAGTGGGTAAAATGTGTTCCATAAAATTCTAGACGTTGAATTCACATGTCATTTGACGGTACAGCAAGTTTGACTAGAAAAGTAAAACTATTATGAACACTCAAGTCTGGAGCTTTAAAATGCTTAAGCCCCTTCACATTATAGTGCACAATTGACATACTTGAATTGTGCAAAATAAAGTGGTAGATTTATTCATCTTTAAGCTGCCAGTAGTTTGTTGTGAGGTAACAAAACAATTTTCTTATCATCTGTGGGATTAAACCTTTTATAATTTTGTAAATAATTTTCTGAGAAACAACTTTTTTTTTCGCTGGAGTTATATCTATGGTACTGATGTGTATTTTTACATGATATGATTTTGGGCTACTTGCATGACAAGACAAAAGAATTGAATGCATAGAAGATTCGTGGAACATTTTTCTACCGATTTCAAATAATGAGAATTTCAGTATTTGAGTCCATTTAAATGAAAAATGTGTAATCCAACTGGTTATACTATATTTTACTGATATCCACTATATTTATGTCGTCAGCATTTTTTCTGTCGTTCTGATTTAAATGATCACTAAATGAAATCTCTGGCTGTCCTGATTTTAGATAAAAGAAAAGTGTTCTAGCATATAAATATTGCTACTCCAAAAGTTATGGGCTATACTTTGCATAACACAGCCATATAAAATACGCTCAAAATAAATAGATGAAACATTTAACAAAAGATAAATCTCCGTTGAATAAATGGCCTTGCATTGCCTCCCTACTGTTCAAAGCATTCAGAAAACTATAGTAAAGTTCCAGTAGATGGATAGTTTTAGGAAAACCTTAAGCCGCAAAAAGAATCACTCTTTTCATATCATCTCATTCCAGTCAGAGTATAGTCCCAAGTTTTTGTGATTTTCGCCTCTTATAAATCCACATTATTCTAGTGCAAGGACTACAGGCTATAAAAAGTACAGCATAAAATTTGGCATTCCAGGCTAACAAAATGTATTGAGGATCCACAAGTTAACTTTACTGATGTATCTTCTAGATATATAAAAGCTTGTAGAATAAAACAGGTCTTTGGTTGTGTCATAAACGTGGTTTATTATGAAACTTTTGGATTCCTTGTCATTGCAGTCTGGAAGACGGATTTATTTGGGAGCAGTCGGAAGCTGGTATTGGCAAGGTAAGGAAATTTGTATTTTACTGTAGGAAATGAGATGGGTCAAACTTCAGATATATTGCGAAAAAGAATGATTAGTTGACAACAAAGTGGTCTTAATGAAAAGTAGCTAATTTTCTATCTATTTAAGCATGTTTGAAGTGTTTTTTTTTTATTTTCTCATTGGTACCTTTATGCTGAATTTATTAGTTTCGAAATGTACGTTTTAGATATCTTGTAAGGAAGGCTTCGGATGTTTATTTAGAGGCAATCTTTTGCATGCGTCTTTTTTATTTAATGCTTTATTTTTGTACTCAAAAAGGCCAGACATTTATGATTGACTCAAGAAAATCCACTGGAGACAAAAATCGGGTTCCTTTCTTCCAATTCTTGCCACCAGGTAATAATTTATTTGTATTCTGTTTGTTATGCATGATAATTTTATTACTTAATTTTTATTTCTAGTATAAATTCGTGTGCATGGGTGAATGGTTTATTTTTTGATTGTGAAATGAGTAATCAACATTGAAAGTAATAAGACAGTATTGGTTGCATACAGTGTTTTCATACCCATACAACAGTGCATGACATGTGGATTATTTCCTATAGATTATTTTATTGTTTGGTTCGCTAATGACCGTGCACTACCCCAATCCACATCAAAGTTATCTGCATATCTAGGCCAAAAAGAAGATTCGTTTTAAGCCCGCTTACTTAATAGTGCATGCATAAAATGCAATCAGTTGATTGGCAACTAGTTTTTACTGTTTTATATTTTTTGCGCAATTGAACAAAAATCTGCCAATTATTTTTTAATACTATGTGGTAACTTTCCTCAAAAGTAGCTATTAAGTGGAAAGTTCATATGTTACTAGGCTATTCAATTCGTCCTGCTTACATAATGATGAAATGTTTTTCTAGCCTGTGCAGCTTTCTTAATTCCAATGAATACGAAAATGCAAGTGCAAAATTTAAAAAATTGTCTAGAGAAAATTTGCGAAATTATTGTTCCTCGTTGTGGTTCTAATACCGCGAAAGCTACTTTTGTTAAAAACTAAATCTTACCACACTATGACTTTTTTTCATTGCTGTAATTTCCGTTTGAAGGATGTTGAGACATTGTGTGCTAAAAATGCTTTAAATAGCGTTGTGATGACTTGGTTAGAAAAGCAAACATTTATAAGTAGTTATGTAGCATAGTAGCATTCGAATGCAAGCTTTACATTTCGTCTTGTGTGAAAATTCGTTTCTTTGAGGCAGTCACTTCATTTCCACTTTCCCTGAAGAAATTTTAGAGAGGAAAACACACACATTAATGAATTCCTTATTTCAGAAATGTAAGCGTCTGCTACTTAAACCCTCTGATTTACTATTGCTCAAATAAGAAACTACTTCATGCCTTGTTATCAAGACAGCTTTCTGTATATTAATGGAAAGTCAAAAAGTTACTTTCCAAGCTGCCTACATTTTCTCAATAATTTTGCCAACTTCATAGACTCGCATTAGATTTGCAAGTTTATTGCCACTGCAGTTGATTGCCAACTAACTGAACATTACGAACGTGCCTTACTCTACTGACATAAAAAAATCCCAGATTCCCACGCAGCTACTCCCTCCGAGACTTAAACTACGTGATTTCCTCGTAATAAAACAAGAAACCACTTTATCCTTCCTTTTTCCCAGGTATCCTAGTCTTTAAATCGTTGTAATCATCCCTAAATGAGCATCTGGCAGCTCTCATGTAATAATAGTGTCCTTAAATTCATACCTCTCAGCACTAGTTGTATATAGTAATTTCACACTAAAAAGTGAAAGACAGCATCTCAGAGTTCCAAGTTACGATAACTTGTAAACCTAACCTAGTGTGCTATAAATCGCAGGAAAAGTATCACACCATTGCCCATTAAAGTAATGACACCCTGATTTGGTCTGTTCAGCATTATGTAGAATTTACTAAGGTGGATGTGTCCCGAGTGCCCATTTCGTTCCCCTTGTGTGTGCATGTCCATGTTTTTAAAGAGAGGAATGAGTACTACAAAAATCCCGTGTGCTCCCTCCCGCTTGTATCCGAATGCGGACACTCATATATTTGCTCTTTGTGTTTTTCATCCAGGTCAACTATATTCCCAATCAAGTGTGAGTCGTCCACAAATCCTGTGGACTAAGGAAGGTCCAAGTTGGGACGATGACAGCTACTTGGGCTACTCTGTGGCTCACGGGGAATTCTCGGGTGACAAGGAAGCTGACGTAGCAGTTGGTATGCCTCGTGGAGCTAATCTCACAGGAAAGGTAGAGTGCAGTCACCAATACCACCACATTATGTATACGATTTGGCTACTTATAGGTGGCTATCTCTTGTTTCTGGCTTTCAAATTCCTATAGAGTTTCCGTCACCATTTGCTCTTCGTTCCTCCGGTGAAAGAGTAGACACTCTAATGGGTACAAGATCACGTGCCATCAATACTAATACATTCTAGAATAAAGGCTCTTATCGGCTCCCATGTATGGCTAGTGATGTAGCGAGGGAGAGAGTACTTTTTGCAAACTGCTGCATTGCCAATTTAAAAGATTAGTGTGAGAGGAAAACCTATCAACTTAATAGACCGTGTATGGATCACCAAGAATATTGCTAATTAATCACTCGTTTCGGCACTCAAACCTCGTCGTTTTCAAGACGTGATGGCATAAAAGGCTTTTTCCGTAGTGGAGAATTTTAGTGCAGATGACTATCACATAGTTTAAAATGAGCGTTGAAGATTTATAACCTCCTTGGGATGAGTTACTCAGGGGCTCTTTAAAGTCTTTTATTTTAAGCACAATTATGTTGAAGAAATTGGTGTATACCAGGAAGGAAGCAATGAAAAGGTTTAGTTCGTAAGTCGTTGTAGCTCAAATAATAAACTATCAATAGCTTTTATAAGAGGGTTTATCAGAATTGGCATACTTTTTTATTCTTTTATAATGTAGACAAAGGCTGTGGCTCCTAGTAATTTACCAGAATAGGTACAAGACTTACAGAAGGATTTGGAACGTTTAATTTATGATTGAGCTTATTGGCTCATGCCCAGTGGCCAGTGTTTGTAAAGAAAGAAAAAATCCGAAGAATTTAGGTAGTTTTATGGTATTTGTAAAATGTCTATTCTTTTAATTAGTAAGGGCAAATAACTCTACTTAGTTTCAAAGGACTTTTTGCATTGTTTTTTAGCCCAGTTTTTCCACATGATTTAGTATATAAGAGAGAGCTTGGGGGACTGGGGGAATGAAACTTTATAAGGATGCGTAATTTTCCTTCTTTCCTTCCGCTTTTCTTCCTGATTGTGAAAATCTAAGCCAGTAAAGTCTTCAATAGGATGTAAAATGCAAGTATCAAAATTATTTATTTACTTCTTAATCCATTTATACTTTCGTGCTGGCTACAGGTTGTAATCTACTCATCCGATTTAGTCAATCTGCATAACATTACCGGAGAGCAAATCGGGGCTTATTTTGGTTACTCTCTTTGTGTTTTGGATGTGGATGGGGATGGATTAGATGACATTGTGATTGGCGCGCCAATGTACACTGATTTTAATGATCCGGCAATGAAGATTGAAACTGGGAGGACTTACATTGTCTATCAAACGAGACGGGTAAGTATTCCGATAGCTTATTGTATGATCGTAAGTACAATTGACTAGCTCTTGCTTTTTTGTCTGACTTGCAAGATTCAATTGTTACACTACCGGTTATTATTTTCTGAAATAAGTGATATAACATTTTCAAGGTCAACTTCAACGAGCGCAAGTTTGAGTAGCTGCAGATCTTATAAATACCAAATGAAGCTTTTTGTTTTTGTGAATTGCTTTTGCGTTTACTCATTTTATGCATGGTATAAATTGCGTAAAGTGGAAATCACGATTTTTAATTTTAAAAATTGAGGTTATGAAAAAAATTGGATTTTTTTTGGCTTGAAGCAAATTTTAGTGAGGATTATTGTTATGTCTAATGTCGTTGCTGTTAGTTTAGAAGTTTTAGAATTAAAAAAACTTTTTAAGATACAAGAGCTGAATATTTGCTCACAAAACAATGACATCCACGATGATATCAAACTCACATAAGTTTTAAGTTTGAATAAGTAAGTGAAAGGCATTTTTTTTGCCCCCTGGTGCTTAATTTCAACTAATGACTTCATTAACAGTTACAGCTTATTTGCTAGTTTGTTCTCGAAATATACAGTTCATGCTTGTTTGGAAACTTTTAATGAAGTGGACTAGAATTTTATGACCGAGCTTCGCCAGTGAGCTAGACAGGTGAAAGCAATACTTTGAAATAATTTGCTCATGTACGCCCATTACTATCAACAGTTAATCTCACATTTAAGATTAGTTATGGCGGTAGCTAGTCCTGCTGTTTTTTGGCGTTATTTGGCCAAGGTCATTAGTGATTTCAACTTTTCTTCCTCCTCAACACAACTCATTTCCTCTTTCTGATAGGCATAGGAGCATAACGGAGAGAAATTGATTTCTACACTGTCGACTAATGAAATATTTTCAACTCGCTCTCTTCAACCCAGTATTGTTTGTTTCATTTCTTGGGAACGGGGAAGAAAAATTAATCATCGTCGTAAAAGCTTTCCCACTCCACGCTTTCTCATTCAATTTCAAAAGTTAAGTTTTCAAGCATGCATCTGACATACTATATCAATGTACTCACTCATGCAACACGGGAAAAGAAACTTTAGTCGTCTGGAATTTACTATAAATTTCGTCATCGACTGCTCTCAAATGATCGTTTTACATTTTATGCATATTCAATGACTGGCGCCTGAAAGTTTTTTTAGTCATGTTTAGTGTAACAATGAAAAAAATACAACTGTCTGGTTCTTCACGTTACCTTACTTTATTTAGTCCTTATTCCGGAAGGAAACTAAGTACAGACAGAATATACGTTAGGTAAATCTAGGATACCCAGCAATCGACTTTTCGGAAACTTGCTGCCCGTTCATCTGGCTTATTCGATATATTTCGATGCAAAATATTTATTCAGTGAAAATAAACTATAGGGATTGTGATTGTTCCATCAGCCACAAGAAAAATCCAACAAACGTCAAATCAGAAATACAAGGGACAAGGGACGCCATTAGTCAATCATCAACAAACGCATGCGCTCTCTATTGCTATTCATTTCCCTTGCTGCGCTGTACTTTTCGCCTTATATGCATGGCATACATTGTTTTTACTGACAGCTCTTGATTGGTATTGCAGCATCGTCTGAGGTAATGCACAGAATTATAAATACAAATTTCCTAATCTTGGATGGCTGGTTGTTAATTTGTTGCAGCATAAATTTCGAAACTGGCATTCCTTGGAAGGTACAGCACACAAAGGTCGATTCGGGCTAGCACTCGCATCCCTAGGAGATTTAAATAAGGATGGATACAATGGTAAGTAAGGCTATACTAAACTAAAGTAATAAAATTATCTGCAAACAATGGAACAAAACTGTTGGTGTTTTAAATAGGGAGTAATATTATGAAGTTTTTAAAAGCGTAGACGAAAAATCAACGGAATTTGTATCGGTACTAACAAAACAAGTGTTTGTTTAACTATGTTTTCCAAATTAATAATAAACATCAGCACTTATATTTTGCAACCTTTGCTCTGAATAATCACAATGATGGTTAAATATCATTGCTGTTTTGTTTATTGTTATGATTTTCATTAATGGTAAAATCGGAAAACTGATCTTTATTCGAATGTAATCATGGGAGCTCTCTCGGAGCGCCTCTTTTTATGATTATAGACAGTTTTATGAACGGCGTTGAAATTTTGCTGTAGGCTGTACGTACTGGATGGAATGTATAGTTAAGCCGGATCGAATAAAAAAATCGCAAGCTAGAGTTACCCGATGGGTCCCTCGAATATAAACGATAGTTTTAATTTGTAATGAGCTATCATCATCTATCATCTACATAATCAGTCATCTATAATAAGCTGATGAATTTATGAACAAGCAAGCAAGGTTAGGTCATAAGACAAAACCCTTTTACTTTCTATACGTTTCCTTTTTTGCATTTATCAAGGTTGCTTGCTTCACTAATGCAACATGCAACGCACTGCACCGATGTGTAAATAAGTTGTAAACAAAATCGCAATTACAAGAGGAAAAGGTTAAAGCGTGGCTCAGTATTATCCATTTATTCGCAAATACTCGAATACAAAGGTAGATGACTGTTTTGTTTCTATCAAACTACTGTATGATCTAAAACTTTTTTAATTTGCTACTAGATTTTGCGGTCGGTGCTCCATATGCTGGGCTTTTAGGTCGTGGAGCTGTGTACATTTACCAAGGCTCAGCAACAGGTGTTCGCAAAGAGTTCACTCAGGTATGTTTGATTAAAATGTATATCCATATTGTGCCACTGTTTCATTTAGCTGTTTGATAATATATCTTGTGTAAGGCAAATCCGCGTATCAAGTTATTTGCCAGTCACCGCATTAACTAAATCAGCTTAAATTTTATGTAGAAAATATACGTTTAAATGTCAGAGGAAGGGATTATATGCTCACGAATGCTGTTAGGGATGATAGACTAGAAAAATAGAACAACAATGAACTTTCAACTTGACGATTAAATGTTAAGGAAATCCATTGTAGTAAAATTGAAATTCATCACATTATGAGACAAAGAGCTGGCAAAAATATAATCATCCATACCTGCTTCGTTTGTATGGTCTGTCAGACTCTCATAAGATTTTTGATGTGGGAGTTAAAACTTACAGTAAGATAGGAAGTAGTAGTAGTGAAAGTTTTGTGTCTATTTTCTGCATGAAAAAATATCAGGCATTATTATTCTTCTGCTACTGTGTGGGACAACTGTAGTGCAGGCATCAATAATTGAAGTGAGCAATAACCCAATTTGAAGTTCAAGTTATACCGAAAAAAAAACGATTGAGACTATAAGTCACGTTCTAGTTCAAGTGTCTGGAACTTTAGTTTTAGATTAAATACGAGTCAATTTATTATTGACTAAACTTTTTCCTTGTTTGAAATACTTGAGATGTATATACTTCATTCAAAACAAAGTAATCATTTCAAAAAAAACAAAATGGTGTATCAAGAAAGAAGATCGTGAGACTGGAGAAATTTATTGCAAAATTAAATGACCAAACTCAACATTCTACAGTCTGGAAAATAAAGATTCTCGAGCCCCTATCTAGCTTTAAGTACTGTGCAAGATGAAACAGAGTATAATATAAGAAAAATTTGGTGTGGCCAAAATAAGATATTGTTGCGAAAAGCACGTGTGTTGGGAACAGGATAAAACACTGTGACAGTTTATATAGGGCGACAGTATGGCCTTTTGCGCAATTATGAATGACTATAACTCATAAATAATGGACCGCAAGTGATATTAAATGAAAAAGTAAGCACTTGGGAACCTTGCATGCATGCGTATATCTTAAATTAGAACGTATATCTTGTGGCTTGCAAACAGATAAACTTGTCCTGTGAGAGAGGAAGAGATTACATTGGTTTTGATTGCTCCTAAAGAATTTAGCAAACTACGAAGTTTCCTACATGTGCTTGTACTCTAGATGTGTGATGGGTAAATAGCCTCAAGTGGTTTATTACATTAAAACTATATGTTATGGTGTGCCCACCGTTTAAAGGCCACTTAAGTTGCAAATGAAGTTCTGCCATGTTTTGAAGCCAAAGTAATTAAGTTCCTTGAGGTGCAAATTTCTCTCTCAAAATATGATCACTTTCGGATAATTCATTTATAAATGGCTACGCTACGCTCAAGTTTTCCTCTTTTAGGTCTCAGATAATGCATTTATATTTGACTGTGGTGTGGTTTGTATAAGTTTGTACGGTATATCCTCACACACGGCTTTTATGTTTGATTTTTAGGTCATTTATGGCGAATCTTTATCACAAACTGTGTCTACATTTGGATTTTCACTTTCCGGTGGACGCGATTTGGATGGGAATGGATATCCGGACCTTTTGGTTGGAGCATATGACTCTGATTTTGTTGCCTATTTTAGGTAAGATACTCCAATATGAAGCAACCATTTTTACTAGTTTAGTTAGTAGCTGTAGGGACAACTGAGCATACAAACTTGTATTTGCACTTTCACTACGTACGTCAATTAGGTTTCCGCAACCACCAATTGTATAGGGATAACTTACTGGCACGAACAAAATATAATACTCCGCCTAACTAACGCCATGTTTCCCCATCCTTGGGAGTAGATGAAGTTTTATATCGATTCTTGTTGGCTAAATAGAATAAAAAGTACTAGTTCCTTTTTATTGCATTGGTAGGAAAAGCTAACTGCGTAAATCTAGACTGCTCTTGCTACAAAATTCGAAAAATACCACAATAGTGTTAACAATGTGGTGAGTTTGCTTTCACTTATTATTTCATCGATATGAAAGCAGATTTTCCACCCTGCAGAAACGAATTTTGATATTTACTTTTCTAACTAGTGCAATTCCTATCGATGTTTCAAGTCATCGTATTCTTGCATGATATTTTGTAATCTTTCATGTCTCAAATAACTAATCCAAGTGTTAAAAAATGAGAATATATTTTAATTTGTAGGAAATGTAATGTGCTGTAAATTGATTAGTCTAATGCAAAGCGATGAATTTTTGCTTAATTAGAGCACATTTGTGCGTTTCAAAGAAATAATTTACGAATGGTATGACGTTCGACGTAATTTTATAGAAATATAAAAGTCTCTTGATTCGTTCACTTTTCATCCAAAGTAGTTTCAACGAAGCGCATTGAGCAGTTATATTACACAGTTTAGTAACTCGCAATTCTTCACTAATTAGTTTTTTGCGTATAGGCATTAGCAAAGCATGGATAATGTTCAAATATTGCAATCACAACCTATTAAAACCTGCAACCTGCAAAAGCTTAAAATGTTATTCTATGCATGAGAAAGGATATAATTGCTTCTTTAATTGCCATATTTTCCAGCATAGTGACACTTTATACCTTTGTTCTACTTATTTGGTGTCGTCATAATTCATGAAAATAACGTCCTGCATGTATCCTTCAAGCGCCCTAAATTGAATTTGAAACATGAGTTCAGTTCATATTGAATTTCCTGCTGCCTATATAGTCTTGGCATTTTTAGCTAGCATGCGATAACATGGGAGAGTCATATGCATTTGTGTGTATTTGACGTACTAGCTGAAAATGCCAAGACTATACATAATGTCACTAGGTATTCAATTAAATAGGAACTTCCTCCCTACTCTTTATCTCTTACAAAATGCATCAAAATGCATTACACTTCGTATGCGGAATTAGTGTTGATGTTTTCAAAGTTGGCACAAGCCTTTCACATTTACAGTCCTCGGACTGATAACTGATACTTATTTACATTTCCCTAATTTTTCTGCATTAACTTGTATAATGCATTCATCATTTTTTAGTTGCAGGCTTTTTTGAAAGGTCAGTTTATAATTGGTGCGTTCTTATATAATATTTAGTCATACACTATATAATAATTTATATAATATTTAGATATATAATATTAAGCACTTGAATTCATACAGTACTCACAGTCCGTTGTTTTTTGTTTTCAATAGATGAAAAATTAAATTTTTAGTGAATTTGAACGATTTGAACAAATTAAGCACAGAAGAAAGAATATTTCAGCACGTACTTTAGAAATCATTTATTTAGTTAGTTACATACATAAATTATGACTCGTCTTCTAACTAAAAATCATACCATTTGTCCATGTTTAAAATGGGGACCAATGACTACTGAAAGGTACATTAATACTACTCCACTTACTTAGTTACTAATTGAGTTGTTCATTTTATTTTCTGATAGATCACGACCTGTCGTGCGTGTCCAAGCCAGATTATCGTTTAATGCAACCCGAAGTAAACAAATCGATTTGGACGAGAGAGGATGTTCTCTTCGGGACCGCACATCCGTCACATGTCTCCCTCTAACACTGTGCATGGAATATGATGGGGATGGTGCGGATGAAGTTATAGGTGAGTGCATGCATATCACCATGATGCAAGCTGAATTCGCAATTCGCACTATATGTTAGAGCATGCAGACAAAGTGTATGAAATGGGTGGAATAATGATCATTTATTCCATCACGACTAAGACCACAAGCTAGTTAGTATGCTTCTGTAACTGATTCTTCAAAGTTAAATAATTGTGACATGTTATTTGATATGGTTGGTCATTATGGACCCGACTGTGCATTCGGTGTGTGTGCTGTTTTAATTTTTCTGTAATGTCTTCTGTCAGCTTGTGTGCATCTGTAACTTGCTACAGATGAAATGGGTCAAATTACATTATTGTACACAAGTAATGTATGGAGTTTGGGTGCGGAAACAATAATTAATCGTATTATTATGAAAGAATAACAATAGTACAGCAATACATTTTTTATAAGTTTCATGTAGTGCACAAATAGAAAGAAACTCTCTATCCAAGTAATTTGATTGAGGAGATTCAAACGGAACAAACAACATTGAAGCCTTTTATGATCATATGCATGTTGAAAAGCTATCATTAATTGAGCTTGTAGAAAAAAAATGTTGAAGCTACATAAAAATTTTTTTTGAATTTTGCTTTTATCTTTGTCTCATAGATTTCAACGTACAGTGCACTTTAGATTCCAAGAAGCCAAAAAATCCGAGAATGTTTTTCATCGACCACGAAGGCAGACAATCCATTAATGAGACCATACGGCTGACGAAAAAAAGACAAGTTTGCTCTGAAAAGCGAGTATATCTGAGAGTAAGTCTTTTAAACATACTCTTACTGTAGTAGCGACTTTTGTAGTTTCCCTTTACATGTTGTTTATGATGTCACTCAGTTGAAATTTCCATGAATTTTGAAAGGAAACCGGTCATGTGGAACGTTATTTTAGCATGTCCATAATATAGCATAATTTGTGAGGTGGAACTTACAGGCATTATTACAGGATGGAAATCCTACTCATCAATCTTATAATAACAAACCGTAGATCTGATAAAGTTTTATCCATAAAAGACTTTTCAAACTACTATTCTATGTAAATTGTTAACAAATACCAATCAAGGCAATGCCAGTCCAAGTTGCTATGAAATTTTTTTCTTCCTCTGTTCCCTCTTATGTACCACAGGAGGGTCGTAAATCTTTCAGATCTAAGATAAACAAAAATATGATGACAATTTCACGCTACATTTATCAAATACGTTCTCTCAACAACATGACTGCTAGTGTCTATAAAAATTTTGCGCTCAACGTCTTTAAACCTATTCAAGTGTGCGCATTTTAATAGGAAAGGTTTCACGGAATTCAACCAGCATTAACGGTACAAGTTCCCACTACAACTTTATTCTCTAGCATCATCAATTTCAACTTGAATGACCGTATAATCCCAACTGCAGCAGTAGTAATATTATTATGTCCTCTGTCTCTATAGACTACGTTTTGTTCACTCGCCATTATTATTTTCTATGAGTGCAGCCTCAGATCAGAGACAAGCTGACTCCACTTGAAGCCGAACTCCGGTACTCAATGAGGGACGCCAGGTACGCCGAACCCCGAGTGCTGAAACCAATAATAGACGTGACCACATCTTTTGTAGAAAAGGATTCCATTTCCATACAAAAAAATTGCGGACCTGACAACGTCTGTGTTCCAGATTTGCGAACCAAAATCTCTCAGTGAGTTTTTATCATTGTTACTTTAATCATCCATTGTATACACTTATGTTATAAGCATCATCAGTCGTTAGTGGTCTTTCAAGATATTTTCTACTTTGATGCCTTCCTTTCTGTTTTTGACTTACCAAAGTTACGTTCTAATCATAAACATATGTTCTAGTCACGCGTAACTAGAAAACATAGTATTTCATCCTTGGCCAACTTTCATCTTTCGAGTGCACTATACTTTCTCTCGTTAATTAGATGGGCTCCCTTCGGTACACACGAAAAGTATGAATGAGTAGTGTAGTGTAATACACAAACTAAAGTCTTTATACAAACGAGCGTAAGTTGGTGGGATAGTAAATAAGAACGAATACTTAAGCCGCAATCTAAGGAGTAAAAACTTTTAAATCTTTCCCTCTGACGGAAAACACGTCCGGATTTGGCACTTTACAAATTCATGCTACATTTCCATCCCTTTATGCACTATTGTTGCACTAAAGTTTCAGAAGTAAATGTGTAGCACTTGTTGTTAAGATACTGGAGTTTTTGTGTAATGTAGGGATTAAAAAAGATTATATTTGGCTTACTAAAGAGTAATTAAACACTCACAAGGTAAGTTTGGAATACTACATTAAGGCGTTGATGAGTGATGGCTGTCCTTGATAAAGTTGGCTTTGTGAATATTTGTAGTGAATTGATTTGGGTTAATTTAACTTAATTATACCTCTTTCATTTATGAACCACATGGAGGGAAGTCTAAAATCAGCATCACAAGGCAATCCAATATATACGTTCATCTTGGTATATGATCTAGCCAAACTATTCTGGTTCAGTGGCAACTCTCAAGTCTACACATGAAAACCAATTCTATGTGCCTTCTATGTATTTATGCTGGTCTAGGTTGTGTAAATCATTGCATTGCTCATGTAATATACACACAGACACAGCACACATATTGCTTTCTCCATTCCAATTCCATGGCCCTGAATGCTCTATATGACTTTCACGTTTTCAGTATACTACTTACAGGTTAGGTGTTTCGTTTACTAAGGAAATGAAAACCAAGAACGGGCTATTTCATGCAGGGATGGTACGCGAAAAAGATGCATGTGAACTGCATGACAACTATGCTCTGGCGTAGAGGGATGAGTTGAGCTCATCAGAACCATACATTTCATACAAATAGGGTAAAAGAGCATAGGGGAGTGGGAATAAGAGATTTCACTAAATCACAGCATCTCATCACTGATCCCATTCACCATACTGTATTCCACACACATACGCAATAGGTTCATATAGAGAATATACGAGCAGAAAAAATGTCGCATAGTAGGGAATAAAAATTCTTTTCAACCCAGATGCACTTTCAGCTATTTGGAGTGAACAAGAAAAAAAAAGGAAAATAGGTGCACCAAACCAACATCACTCTGTTGAAATCTCTGTGTACACAAAACATTGTGCAAAGTCTACGTACTCACTCATGCAATATCCTCATTGATTAAATTTCCAGATCCGACAAATCCTTTTTAATGGGATCCACTAATAGAATCTGGGTAGAAGTGGACGTTTACAATAATGGTGAAGACAGCTACGAGTCCATGTTGTACATGACAGTTCCAAAAGGCCTCTCTTACGTGAATTTTGATAGACTGGACACGAGCAAAGATGTGCCTATCTTGTGCTCAGCACCAACAGCCTCATCAAACAACACGCTCAAGTGCGATATTGGCAATCCTTTGCCTACCTACTCAAAGGCGCATTTCCGATTGTACTTCCAGCCACGATATGGGTCTGAAGTGAAATCCTCGTACGACTTTTATGTGGTTGCCAACTCAACAAATCCGGAAGAGACGTACGCCAAGGCGGACAATGCTCGTGTGATTTCAATGCCCATTCGTGTTCAAACCGACATGAAAGTGGTGGGTGCCAGTCATCCTCAACCGGTGCGTCACAATGCATCCCAGTTCGCCCAGTACGCCCAAAAGGAGAAAAATGAGGAAGCCGATGTGGGCCCAGAGGTTATCCATGTCTATGAAGTCAAGTGTGAAGGTCCCAGTGATATTGCCAATGCTGAAGTAACAATTCTTTGGCCCAGCTACACACTCACAAATAAACACTTTTTGTATCTACTGGAACAGCCGGTCGTGGAAGGGCCTGCAGAATGTGATCATGTGGATGATGTGAACCCGTTAGCATTGATTATACAGAGGCACAATAAATTTGAATCCTATAGTTTGGGGAGCAAGTACAGCACAAGTTCTACTCACCATTTGAGTTTGGACACAGAGGAGTCTTCTCTTGCTGGAGTCCATGGAAGTTTGAAGGAAGATAGTGATGTTGCGGGTGGTCACTTTTTTACAGACTCTGAAAATGGCCGGGATCAGTATGGTCGCTATTACAACCACACGACCGGCCGGCATTATCATAGGGAGTCCTCTCAAGCCTCCGGAGGTGTCTCACGTACTTACAACTACAACTACACACAAAGTAGTAGATCCTACTCTTCTCGAGGGGGATACTCTCGAGCATCAGATCCAGATGAATACGACAGGGTGAGTACTTTTTGAATTCCCTGTAGATAAGTTCATAGGATAAATTTATGTCATGTCATGTGTGTCGCATGTTTAGTGTTTGGGTGACATAATTTGGGTGTCAGAAGTTAGTCTATTTCCTGTTGGCTTTAGTAGAGGATCTTAATCAATTTCGCTCGTTTATTATTTGAAATTAACATGGACTATAGACAATATAGAAACCACTATGATCATGGCTAAGCAAACTCATTTTTATTTTGAATGCATTCTCAATTTTAGTGAACAGAATCTAATTTGTGTGGGGATGCAGAATTTATAAATCAACGAGATTTAAAGTCATGATCCATGCAGTCGTATGGCTCCAGTTGTATTTGGTTTTTTACGGCGTGCATCTTTTTATGCAAGCTAGAAAAAAACTCTTTGGAATAAACATGTCTAAAAAATTGCTACCATGCATGATGTTAGTTTAGCTTGTGTAAGATAAATCTATCAACGCAAACTACACACTAGAGCTAGACTAGTATGTCTTTTTCCATTTTGCTTTGATGACTTTTTCAAGGTTCGATGTATCTTTAGGGAGAGATTGTCTTTTTCTCTTTTTTTGACATCACGTAGGACGACGGGTGGAATCATTGTAGAGGAAAATTGAGCAACATGCATAGTTTGCACTCCATTATAATAGATCTTAGAGAAAGATGGGATATACCATGGCCGTTGTCACATGTTATATTCTATGTTTTGTCCCAATTTTTGAGTTGCCTGTCCTTTTTTAAGTAAACAGCAGGCACTATTGTGCCAAGCGTGATGCTCACTTTCACGCTTTCTGCATGCATCCCATGACGAATTCCGTGAAAGTAGAAATGTTTTATGCATACTACTTGTCCATTGGCCGTGCACAAGAACTCTTTGATTCCGTTTCTCTCGTCCTGTAGTCAAGTGCCTGCCGCTTTGTTTTTACAGTCACAACATGGCAACATTACCTTTATCGTTACGACTTGGTGGTTACTATGCTATTTTCCCATGGTTCTCTGAAATTTAAAAGTGTGCTCAAAACAAAGGTACGGGTTGAATTTTCCAACTTGGTAGCTTGTACAAAAAGGGAACGACAGGTCCCTATACACTGTCTATTGAGTTTGGAAAAAGTTAATACAAGTTAAGGGAAAATGCTAAAAGTGGAGGATGAACCAACTTTCCTGCTGAAAATGTTTTTGTGTTTCTTTTCTTGCCTACACAGAGAGCCTGAGGTCATAAAAACACGCAGAAACGTGTATTATAGATTGAATAGAGTTTTTGGTTCATTATAGGCTGAAAACATCATTAACATGAATAGCTTTAGCGCTGTACATCGCAGTTAACATTTGGAGGACCTAAGGATTGCAGGTTTCTCTGGTAGACATTTGCTATTCAAAATAGGAGGTAAACTGCCCTAACAAATGTTAGTAGTTGTCAGTTTCCTAGTACCGCCACCTCATTCATATGTAGGAGACGGGTTACGAATGTAAAAACTTTTTCTCTTCAACAGTAGAAACAATGACCTTACTTGCAAGCTGCTCTCAGGGATGAACACCGATATAGTTATTTATGAACTTGGTATAATAACATTACAGGAGTTCTTTCTCATCAGGTAATGTAACTAACTTTGGTCTATAAATATTACCGTAGGAGTACCATCGGAGGACAAGACGAGCTGTGGAGAATGAAAATAGTCTCGCTAAAGAAATGTCCTGTGGTCCAACAAAATGTATCCGAATTCGATGCCGAATCACGCAATTCGCCAGTAATTCCAGCGTATTATTCTGGCTTAGGGGAAGGATTTGGTCTGACACATTGGTTCAGGTAATACTCATACCAAATATAGTTTATTTATTCCAGGAATTTTGTCCTTTTGCCCACCCCTACAGATTGATATTGAGCACGCAGATGAGGAATGAAACATTTTCTCTAGGGACATGTTTTCTTTCCACGGTCTACTTTCTTGCTACGTCTTTTTTCCAATCGCTCAAGAAATAATACACGGTCTAAAATTGTCTGTTGTAATCTTTAGTAATGCTACTATGGTCCTTCCTTCCTGCGTAGCATAAGTTTTGTACTATAGGAGTGACTTGAGAAATGAAATACGAGAGCCTTGCTTTCTCTTATATCTATGGACCAGATTTTATTTTGGACTGTCCAACTCTGGTTTTCACTTGCCTATTCAGCCTATTGACGTGAATATTATAATGTAACTCTCACAGGAATTTCATGGCAAGTTCGTGAACATCTCATCAAAACTAGTGACTCGAGTAACAAAGCTCCCTTACAATGTGGATCCAGACTATTTGAACTACAGAAAATACGAGATTGTCACAATGGTGGAGGAAGAGCCAGACTTGACTGTCCCAGCTCCTATCCCCTGGTGGGTTTATCTGTTAGCTGCTTTGGGTGGACTACTCCTACTTTTACTCATCATTTATGTACTCTACAAGGTACGTGCATAGTTTTAACTGTACATTCTAAATCGATGTCTTTGTTGTTCAGCCAGCCTGGACAACTCAGTGGAGAAGGAACTCTTTTATTTCGTTATTTATACTTTGGGATACATTTAATTCCTATGTGGGCTTGTAAGTTCACTACAGCCTAGTTTGAAAGACATATTAAGTTTATGGGGCTCTAGAGTGTCTACTTTGTTGATTGTGAGGACAACTGTTAGAGGAAAAAATAACTTTCTATTCATGGAGGACTGACTTTTAGGTATTTGGGACTCATGCTACATGTGAGTTTTAATGCAGACCAACTCCATTCAGTGAAGGCATCGAGAATACAAAGAGAAAGACTGTGAGCAGAAGTATTTGAGTTTGTCATAAGGACATGCCATCTCGAGTGAGTGGACACAGAAAGACTGTTCAAAGATATTGTGTTTGACATAAAGCATGAGTTGACAAAAGACAGGCTGACATATTGCTTTGGGCAATGGGTTGCATGCTACAATTTGAACTTGTTCAAAATCCAATGCATGCCACATAATTTTACGCTAGTCAGTTCCACTCTAAGCTTTAGTTTTTGGAGACCATTTTCGTCAGTGACAGAAAAGAAATTTATGGCATAAGTTTTTGACGATTCCAAGAGGTCATACTTAATTCAGTGTGTAAACAGACTTAATAATAAATTAAGATTGTTTTAACTTGTCAGTATGTTTTCGTTAAAAAATTTTGTCGTTGCAATCCACGGGTTAAAAATAGCACGGTTGCATAAACCCTGTTTTGTGCTAAAAACTATGACGTATGTAACCTTAATATTGGTTTTCTTCTTTTCCAGTGCGGATTCTTTAAGAGACGACGAGCGCCTACTTAAAGGATACACAATAATCACTCCAACTACAGTCAATGACCGGGGTTACTAAACAAAAGTATTCGGTATCAAATATTTACACGAGACTAAAAAAGACTAGTTATACTACTTAATCCTCACGTGTTGTATCTATAACCGTAATTAACCAACTAGTTATACTCGCTCTCAGAACAACAAAAATCGTCATTATTTATGAATATTTACAATCACTGCCTACGTTACTACTACTATTATCATTTCCCAGAATGGAGAAATTATCTCGTCTTCTTGTTATCCCTGTATTACTATCTGTGCAATGTGTTCGTACTTAATTCGTTCAATAAAGTAAGGGCAATGAGTTTATATGATTGCCAAGGCCGCTAGCTAACTACACGGACTGTATCATGTGCTTTCTCTAATGAAACAAGAATACAACTTGCACTGCACACTGTGCACACCAAATATATTATCAAGGCACGTCTTTTTATTGACTGTCATTCATATTATTATCATCGTAATGTTTGCTCCAGTAATACATTGATTGCACGGTCGTTGAGCTGCTGCGCATTTAAGGCCCATTTTAGGTAATACATTTTTTGTGACACAATGACTAAGAGACATTACTTTATATGCAAGAAAATTGCAGATTGTCAAATGATAAAACAAAGCAATGCTAGATAATTTTTTCTTGCAAACTTGGTTTCTTCAACTAACTATGATTTAAAAGAATACAAATATGAATTTTATACATCAAATGTCAAATACAAAAAAAAACAAGATTCTGAGATTCCTAATAATAAGTCTCATGTTATACTGAAACACGCTATAGTATATTAAAATTACTATTACATTGTTTGTACAAGTCCACGACGCATTCATATTAAAAAGTACAACCTGTGTTTGCTTTGCACATCAACCACGTTAAGGAGGACACAATGGAAATGAGATAAGACTTGAGAACTTGACTACAATTACTGAGTAGCTGTCTCATCCTTCCTCACATCGTATAATAACCATTATACTAACTAACTAACTATACTAACTACTATGAGGCTTCATCTCCACTAATTGCATCTTGCGTTGACTCAGCCCCAACACCGGGAGTTCGTTTCTTATGAATTTCCTCCGAGATTGACTCGAGATTCGAGAGTGCAAATGAGTAAGCTCGTTTTGAGTTCCCAATCATTGCTTGAAGTTTGATAATTTGAGTTTTCACTTCACTTAGTGTCGTGTTCAGCCCGTCTTTCATGTCAAAGTAGGGTTTAGATTTGACAATGTCCTTGTGAAGCTGTTTACCGAGCTCGTAGACCTTTTTTTCTGCCTGAGTGAACTCCTCTGCTAGTTTTCGATGGCGTAGCTCACTTTCTTTCTTTTGAGTTTCCGCCTCCATTACCTTTCATGTAAGAAGGAGGCATAAATGTAAACAACTCTAGTATGAACATGCAAATAACAATCAACTTTCTCGGAATGTAATGTAAGACGCGAACAGGAGAAACCAGGACCCATGTCAAAGTAGCCTTCTACTCCGCACTACTTGCTTAATAGAACGTAATAAGAAGAGAAAGGAAAACTTAATCACTCATTATTTATGATGAAGCTCATAAGACTACTTCTGATGCAACAAGAGATGACACACAAGAAATGTGAAAGCCAGATAGTCAGCTATACAAGACCAGTCGAATAGCCCGTTAACAACAGGCTGTAAAAAATATAGGCTGGTACAAAGCACTAACGGAAGGCACTGATCATTTATAGGCAGACTATAACTCATTTATCTGAAACATTGAAAATTCTCATGTCTTCAAACCACATGCATTATGCCATACAGTTTTCGCAGAGCTACGTTGGGTTTTAAAAGCGTGCTTTCAGCATTTGTAGTGAGGTTCTGCACCATTATGATGTCAAGTCCCAGCACCTTCCGTACCCTTTAAAATCCCATGGTAAATCATTTCGTTAAACGTTAAATGCTAGATTCTATTCGGGGATTAGCTTAGCTTAGTTACTGAAATTAAAGTTAACTGTGGTTGAAATGTAAAAATAGATGACAGCAACCGGAGCACTTTTATATTTTCAGATGAGTAAAAAAGTAATTTTGGGGAATTTCAGTGTTTTAGGTCTTTCAAATTTTTTTGCCCTTATAAGTTTTCGTTCGATTTCTACCATGCTCACCGTCTTTTTTTACTTTCTCAAACTTGACAGGACAATTAAGGAATTATAGTTAGTAAATTGTTCTTTGTGATTACCAAAAGGCATTTGACCTCACTACTAACTAACAATTTTAAAAGGTTTGGATGACAACAATTGATCGTAGCGACCTGCAGCCTTGACGGAATCTTTTTTAGAAAAACCCCATGCTAAATTTCCTATCTCAACTAACTCCGTTATAAAGGCAACACGCTGAACGTTTCAATTTCCTCACATCAAAGAAGAATTCGATTTTCTACTTAATAAGAAGCACATAAGAGAAGCAAGGAATGTTTAAGTAGCAGCACGAACAATGAAGAGAACTATCTAACTAACTATCATTATAATTACCTTAATTGTCGCATGGTTCAGAACTTCTTGCCAAGCCCCGTCGAAACTGTCTTTTTTGTCGTACCGTTGTTCTACAGCCGAAACTGTTGTTTTTGCCCCTTGGTGAATATCTGTGAATATGGGATACATAAAGAGCCATCAGGAACATCATTATTATAATAAACACAAAATATCACTCCTCGTAGCCCCCATCATCATTATCCTTTCACGAGTCATTAAAGCAATTAAATAGGTTCACTCTACTCTGTCTTTCTGTCGCAGCCTATGTTTAGCCATACAAAAGTAGCTACAGTAGTCTGTTATTATTATACATATAACAACAGAATATGCACGCTCTGCCTACACGGACTGACAAGACCATTATGGAGCATACACAAAGGGGGTAATATCCTATTAGGTTCGACTAGAAACACACGAGAGCAAACAAATGAAATGTGATATGTGATATCAAATATGCAGAGCTCAAGAACACTTATCATGCTTTGTTCACTGAATGTGCATAACATTCAGGCGCAAAAGCTCATATTCAAAAACTAAACGTTTAGGCCGATCATACGGCATTATTTATAATTTCCCATTTATCTCCAATCTCGAAACTAATCACTTTTCAGAGCGACGATAAATTAGTTTCTCAGAAACGTTGATATTGCCATTTAAATTCTAGTAGTAGACAGCAGCGTAGAAAAGCTAAATACGAGTTTACGGTTCAGAAACGTATACAGAAAATTCCCGTATCGCATCGATTAATAGAGTCAAAGTGATTTCATCCAAATAAAACACCGATTCCAAAATTCCTTCAAACTTCAAATCCTCTTCCGAAAAATTCTGTGACAAGAACCATCTATAGAAGGCTCTTTGCTTTAATATGAAAATTACGTTTTATAACCCTACATGATCCGTTCAAGCTCTTAACCTCTTTGAATGCATAATGTTTCCTTACAATCCTAAAAGACAAAAGAAATATCATAGTAATAACAAACAAGTTTCAATCCGTTCTGGAGCTTTTTAGACAAGCAAAGCGACACGGTAAACTGTATCGACTCGAAAGTCATAATATAAAATGATTATGATTCATTTCAATGGCAAGGTTGTCCATACGGGGCAGTACGTTCAGTGATAAGTTACGCGTGCAGAATGAGAACGATAACCATTACGACCCCAGAGAACACTTTAAAGGAAAAGGGCACATCTTTCATGACTAGTAAAGTGCCCATTAGATTAACAAAGGAAGGGGCTATATTCAACAATATCCTTACTTTTTTTTTCGCTCCACTCTAAAAAAAGCACATATAGACTTCGTGCTTGGTATCATTATTTTTTTCAATATCACTCCCTTTATGTATACAATCAAAATGGGTTCCAACACGTTCCATTCAAATGCATCATCTTGATAGAATATATGCAAATATTGATAACAGTTTGGAGGACGGATGAACATGAACGTGACATATAAATCGTCTACAGGTCCGCATCATATCATTTCACGAAGGGATATATCCTGGTTTTCGGAACAATATACGCAACAGCAAGAGATATATACAGATAAAGCGAATGAATTTACGATCGCATCCTGAATTCGGTAAATCATACAAATCGTACCATTTACTGCACCGCCAGTGAGTTCACACCGAATTTAACAGACATGAAACTTGTGATGTGAGAAATCGATAAACAAAAGTACAATATGGCAGACATACTCAAGCGTACACATATTTTCAGCCCGAGATAGACGGCAATGAGATCATCGTGTCGGTTTGTCCCATTTTTTTCAGTACACGATTGCGGTCGAAAGCATAAACCGATCGTGACAAAATTTAGCGCGCGTTTTTAATTTGTGCATGTCACGAGCTCTATATTAAAATGAGGCGATGTCAGGCAATGTTGATAGGGTGGAGGTGGGCCGTGACCATGAAAATTAGAATATTTTAACGCAATAGGCGATCGTCTTGAAATTATGCATAGAAACTGAATTTTACAATTTATGAAGCCATATTAAAATTAATTTAATGTAGGTCTACACTTGAAGGTCTTGCCGTGGTCAAGGTATATAAGAATAGTATTTGTAGAAGGTACGGCAGATCAATAAATATTGCCTGGCAACAATTAAAAATATAATGCGTCCAAATGTTGCACATTATTTTCCAATCATAGCATGCAAAATACTATTCTAAATACCTTGGCGTAGTCATTGAGTGCTACAAGTGGGGTAAATTTTTTTTCTCAGCATAAAGAATTAACATGGAAAACTCAATATTTAATTAAAGTTGAAAGGTCTTTAATGGCCAGTTAAATATACATTTTGATACTGATTTTTCTCTTTTCTACTACAAATAATGCCAAATTAATGTGCTGTTTAATTTTGCGCGAACCAAAGTGGGACTTCGGCGCTGTTTCACCGATTCCCGAAAAACTCACAAACTGTCGAATTATGGCTGTCCAAGTGTAGCGGGAAGAAGAAACCATATCAAAAATATGTACGAATTTTCTGTGATGATTATTACGAAAACACAAATAAAGAAAAAAAATTGAAAGAGGATGCAATGAAATGTTTTTTACAAATTCGTGTATATTTGGATTTGGTTTCTTTTTCCCACAAGACTTGGACAGCCATAATTCGAAAATTTGTGAGTTTTTCGGGAATCGGTGAAATTTCAGCGCTGAGGTCCCACTTTGGTTCCCGGAAAATTGAACAGCACATTTATTTGGCATTTTTTGTAGCAGAAAAGAGAAAAATCGGTATGAAAATGTAGATTTAAATGGCCATTTAAGACCTTTAAACTTTAATTATTGAGTTTTCCATGTTAAATCCCTATGCTGAGAAAAAAATTTTACGCCAACCTGGCGTAAATCAGTTTGTTGACCACATTTGAGAAAAACCCAGGTGATCTGCCACCCCCTGGCCGTGGTCATAAAATTTAGGATTTTCGAAAAATTCAACCAATCGTTCAAAAACTCGAGAAAAATTTACTGTTACGTTACTAAATTATTCAAACTAAAATTCAGATGCGTATGATAACGATTCGGGCTTGCGCCGTCGTCATGGTAATTAGGATTTTGAAACCAACTACCAATCGTCAATCTGACATTTAACTTTGAAATTCAAAAAGGTTAAGTTCCTACTTAAATCCATGTCTAAAATTTTTAGCCCGGTACAGGGCTTATGTAATTGCGAATAATTTTTTCGTTGTGGACATGATAACTTTCGAAGACAGTAACCGATTGACTTCAAATTTTGCACACGTTGACACTGAGCAAAAGTAGGAAAGGGGATTGCAAATGGGCACAATCGGAAAATGCTTAAGTTGTTTTTTGAGAATAAGCGGTGTTCATGGTGACTATTTCTGTGATAGCATAATTAATGCCATATATAAATGTTTGTACACAGACGTTGGCTAAGAAAAGGTTATTACACAATAATTTCAATGGAACAGACTATAGTGACTTACCCAACCTATCATTATAGCCGTAATCTTAGTAACCAAATACGGACTTCCGAGGTGGGCTTAAAAAAGTAGGTGGAGTTTTGAATGAGCGTGAAAATCAGTTAATGTATTTACCGCTAGGACGTTTGCCCAAATTAATATACTCAAACCCATAAACACGAGAAACTTGCATGGTTATTCTACTGCTACCTCAACTAAACATATATGAAAGCCCAATGTTCACTTAACTTCTAAGGTCCCATGTTCACAACTCTCAACAGTGATGTAAAACACAATAAGCTTTAGTTTAAGTCATAAAACTTAAAAATCGCATTGGTCGAAAACTTTTGACAGTGGTTTAAAAATCATGGGAGATTCAATGTTAATCCTAAAGGTCCAATGGTGGTGGCACTGAGCACATGCAAGTGCCTATGGCCACTAAACTACTCAGGCGCCATAGCTATAACTCTCAACAGTGATGTAAAACAAAACAAGCTTTAGTTTAAGCCATAAAACTTTAAATTCGCATTGGTCGAAAAATTTTGACGGTGGTTTAAAACCATGGGAAGATTCTATGTTAATCTTAATGGTGGTGGCACTAAACACATGCAAGTGCCCATGTTCACTGAACTACTCAGGCGCCATAGCTATAACTCTCAACAGTGATGTTAAACAAAACAAGCTTTAGTTTAAGCCATAAAACTTTAAATTATACTTCATGCCGGGGCTTTTTGTAGAAATGTGGCAGCACCGCGTAAGCGGTGCTGCACATTTCTAAAAAGCCCTCCGGCACTCGCATAATTCCAATTTTACTTCACTCGCGTTTGCACAACGTGCAAAAGGCTCGCTCGTAAAATTATTTAATTCGCATCGGTCGAAAATTTTTTTGACAGTGGTTTAAAAACCATGGGGAGATTAAATGTTAATCTCAATGTTAGTTGCGCTAAAAAAGTATGAGTAGTCATGGTCCCTCGACTCCTGGAGATCCATGGCTATTCGACTACTCCAAAAATGTCGAAAGTCTGAAGTCAATCTGTTAATGTGTTTCAAACTTTTGCATTTCTTTGAACACCTGTATCCGGCTCAGCCAAGTTGTACCAGAAGTTTTACTTCTTAACTCCTCATTATTAACAAATGAAATTTTTAAAATCCACATGTTGAAAATTTTAATTTTCTTACTGTTTTGTTTGTTGATTTCTTTGTTATTTACTGGCAATAGATAAATGTTATTGTTTACAGTTAACGAATCATTTAATAATGTGCTCGAGAAGGCAAGTAGGATAGTAGGATGTGATTATTCGTTTCTATCTCGGGCTCTGCCAAGTAGTATCAAAAGTTTTATACGTATAATCAATGTTTGCTTGTGAAATACTTACTCCACTAAAGCTCCGTTTTCCTATTTGAAGAGCTACAACAGATACAGATAACAATTGGTCACAAAATCCGAAAAACCTCAAGTTATTTACATACCATTAGCTCGTTGAAACTGGACGGCTGCATCTAAACAATTCTTATGAAGCTCATCTGCCTCCGCTTTGGCAATATAAAATGGTCTGGCTCGGTCAATAGCACTGCCCAGCTTTCTCATCACTTTCTCCAGCTCCCCACCTTGTTGACTGAGAAGTTGCCGGAACTTTACGTTCGTTTTCTATAGGAATTCAAAACAAGTTCCCATCATTAAATTGGATACATGGTACATTAGAACTCTGGGATTTGATCACAACATGCCATCCCAAAAGAGTGAAAGAGATGGATGCATGTAATCACTTTATTTCTAGTGCTGGAAAATGGCATTCATTCTGGTGTAACTGTGAAATGCTTCTGTTAGTTGCACTAACGGTTACTAGATATCATATACGCCGTGAGCCAAGAGTGTATTATTTAGTTTATAGGGAGTGAATAAAGTAAATGTTCGCGTGATTTATAGCCCAAGCTGTAGGATATTTACCAAGTATCAAGCAGAATACTTTCTCCTCCAGGCTGCATTTAAATGAAGTTTAATGCTTGCCAATCTAGCATGTATCGACTTTTTTACACCAAAGAATTGATTTCTGCAACCATGATCATACAGCACATTCACTTCTTTCAAGCATTCCATGTGTACACACACAGGAATGCTTATGGAAGAAAAGGGATAACTAGACTGCGGAGAAAGTGAATGCGTGATCCCTTCATGGGTATTCATTTCGTTTCGTGGGATCTGATAAAATCTCTTGTCTGCATTCAACGACTGAAAGCTTTGGAAACTCGACTGAAAAGGTGTAGCAAAATTAGATTGTACAATTAAATTAGATTTAATATCGTCAGGATCCCTTTCTGACGCATATAAGGTAATATGTACAAGTATGCACTAACCTTAAACTAAGGCGTTAAAGCTACATCAGTGTCGTTTTCAGACATTTTAGGGAATAATGTTAACGGGAATAAAAGCTTCCTGAGGGTGAATTAATCCCATTTTAATTTTAAATGCGCATCTATATATTGTAAATTGCAATTTAAAGGGCTTACGTCTAATTCCTTTTCCAATTTGTTAATTTCATCTGTGGCTTTGTTCAGCTTTTCCAGCTCGACCTATATGCAAAGTAATGATCATAAAGAGTTAGTTCAGAACATTATGCATGTAATCTCATGCTGGATACATTGTTTTTTGGGATGATGGCCAATTTTGCAGACCAAAGCGCCACAATTCGTCGGCATTGTAGCTGCCCATGTACAAGTCAATAGAATAATGATATATGACTACCCTTTACGCCCGTTATTCATTCTATGCTTCACAATAAATGAACGTGGGTTGCCAAATCTATTGAATTACCTGAATTCTCGGGTCAAGGTCATCACAAGTGCTTCCGTCCGCCATAGATATTTCATAGCTATGATCAGAACACTGTACTATAAATTGTGACAAAGGCACTGAGTGAGAGGAAACCTAAAACAAGCAATTAAATATCTTTTGTATTATTTTAATTTCCTCATAAGCAAAAAGGCATTGTGTGCCATGGTATTTACAAGGAGTTAGCTGCATAGCAACAAAATTTCTACAACTTAGGAACACAAATGCGGACACGGAAAAGCGAACAGTAATGAAATTGTGCAAAAATCAGATTCTGCAATCTTTTTTGGCCCGGTACAGGGCATATGCGATCGTGCCTATTTTTTATGTATCCACTAGAGCTCACATGTTAACTGTGAAGCTCTCTGCGCTAAAACTATTGAAGTGCCCATGGTCACTTAACTACCGGAGATCCATGTCTACAACTCTTATCAGAAATGTTAAACACAAACACAACAAGCGTTAGTTTGAGTCATAAAACACCAAATCCCAGCGGTCGATAAATTTTGACACTGGTTCAAAAAAACAAATGGAGCTCACATCACATGTTAAATGTAATGCTACTAACCTTAAAACTATTCAAAAGCCCATGGTCACTTAACTACCGCAGATCCATGTCTACAACTCCCAACAGTAATGTTAAACACATTAAGTTTTAGCTTAAGGTATAAAAAAAAACACCAAAATTGTAGCGTTCGATAAATTTTGACATGATTTTAAAGAACATAAAGAGCTAACATTTGATTTGTGATGCTTTCATAAAGAATTTGACTCAAGGCTTCTATTTAGTTTATTTTCATTTATAAATGGTAACATCTGTATCGGGCTCAGTCAAGTTGTATCAGAAGTTTTATTATTTCAGAAAATAATTAAACGAGTAAAACCACGTCCACACTTTGAGATAAGTTTGAAATACATAATAGGGGTATTCACGAGCACCGGGGTAACGCGGTAACAGGGTAACTTTTCTCCATTTAAATACATTGCGAAAAGTTACCCTAATACTCTTATACCCCGTTACCCCGGTGCTCGTGAATACCCCTAATCAGTAAACATGCCAAACCTCAACTAAATGCGTTTTCTACAACAGCCGGTTTAGTTGTGAGTGTGAAAGAAATCACTCACTTAATTATGAAATGAAAACTTATGAAAATCAAGTTCAATACCTTTTACTTTCATTCTTTGCTTTGCTTAGGATCAATGCTCGAACCTTATTGTTAGCAAAACCGCTCTATTTTTAAATTTAGCCTCGTTAACACGCTACAGGTCTAGCGGATGGACCGATTTTAATGAAATATTTGCTGCTTTTCATGAAATGAACCTATTGTGTTTCGTCATGAATAGATAAGATTAGAGTGTATGACATTCAATCAACCCGCAATTATGTCTACGGATCTGACTATGGTGTTGAAAAGTTTTAGTTCTAAACTCGTACATTTTAAGTTATAGATAAATCTATAGTTCATTTCAGAATAAAAAAACTTCTGGTACAACTTGGCTGAGCCCGGTACAGGCGTTGAAGGAAACACAAAATTTGAAGCGCATTAGCGGATTGACTTTAAACTTTCAACATTTTGGGATTTTTTGTAGTAGTCGAGTAGTCATGAATCTTCAGTAGTTTAGGAACTATGACTAATCCTACAT
>Ga0210040_10001598_pt1 | contig 33791 bp, 17 predicted proteins | sample CryGeyCG12114_NA_FD_185462 | JGI IMG/M metagenome (GOLD analysis project Ga0210040, IMG submission 185462) | Groundwater microbial communities from aquifer - Crystal Geyser CG19_WC_8/21/14_NA (SPAdes) (version 2) | ecosystem: Environmental > Aquatic > Deep subsurface > Groundwater | place: USA...
GGATTATGCTTGAAAGTAAAAGAATAAGATGCAACGTTATGTCAGGCAGTATCCAATTGGATTGAATAACTGTCTGTGACACGTCGTCACGTTTCATTCTTGACATTTGTGCTAAAAATTTGCTAGTTTGGTAATCGCAAGATAATGTGTGATTATGTAGTTCAGAAGGAACTAAAATTATTTGTTGAGTGCTATTATTGACCGTTGATAATTAAAATGACTACAGTCTATGTTCGTGTGTACTCATTTGCGTGCGAAAACTCATTTTTTGGGCATTTGCTGTTTCTTTTATTGCTATTGATATTCTTGAGATTGTAAATGAGAATTTTCGCTTTTGTTGGATCAGTTAGAAAAAAATTAGCACCTGAATATTTATTGATCGGTTTGTGTAATTACAAGGCGCCAACATTTTTAGTTAAGCAAAGCAATAATAGTAATAAGAGCTATGAAGATTGATGTAGTAGATGCATGATTGAAAAAACAACATTAAAGCACATATGGGGTAAAAGGCTAAAGGCTATTAAAAAGTTATCAGTGTTTCCCACCATTTTATGTACGTTCAAGTGTGTTTGTTAATTGAGAGTAATAATAATTACTGTGTGCTTAATGTTATTCTTTATTGAGGAAGGGTTTTTTTGTGTGAAAATTATGTTCTGAAGCGTTGGCTAATTGGAAACGCTTTGAATGTTTGTCTGTCGGTCTGTCTGTCCGCAACATACATAACTCACGAACGGTTCAACCGTTCAACTGATCAACATGAAATTTCGTATGCATAATTTGAGGATATATTTGTAGTACGATGTGTGAAGATTTGACAAATCGGACGACTATTTCCCTGAAATTCGGATAGTCAAAAATTTAAATTCTTAATGTCCATTGATATAGTTTGACCAATGCTGATTTCAAGTGAAAATTCACCGAGATGAATAATTTACCTTAAAAAGTGCATAACTTAGTTTGTGCAAAATGTTATCGGTAGTTTTAGCATATAGACTGACTATAGTCAAATGATACTTACTGACTGAACTTAACTGAACAAAACATGACAACCAGACAACCAAAGCTAGTATTTGAACTTTAAATTTAAGATAAATCATTACAATACTGTTTTTTGGACTTCTTTTAATTTTTTACCGCTACATAGTTGCATCTGTTTTAGAACAGTTTTATTTCTTAACTCATCTCAAACTGCCAAAGCCGTTGGATTCCTTTCATAACTAGCGGACCGTTTGTATTTTTTCCCCCAGTCGTTTTAAAATACGTTGCTGAAACTGACTATAATATTCTTCTCTTGTATTCACACGTTTTTCACATCCTCATCAACATTCTTATTATTCTGTCATTCTTTAGTTATTTTGCAAATTCAGAAATGAATCTGTATTCTCCTGAATAATTTGGCAAACTATTGCATCACAGTTCTGAGTAAAACTTTGTACCGAGTTTAATTCATATGGACAGCTGATTAACTATTCCCAGTGGCGAAATGAAACTGTTCACAGGGGTATGTGTATTATAACAATTAATGGAGTTAGAGATTGATGAGACTGGGGGCAATGCATTTGAGTATGACACTAGCAGTAGTGCATAGTAAAATGCATAATGGCAATATTGACCAAGATATTAAGCTAGCCAGTGTATTATATTAGGAGAGAAAATTTTTCAAATGTCGGTTTGTTGTATGTGGATACAATATGCGATCTATAACTAACTAACTGTACGTGCCTGGTTAAATAGACAAGACATTGCAATCCACTTTTCTATCAACAATAACCCATTGAATTCTCCTTTAAGACAGAAATCGTGACTACAGGGTCGTTCAAAATTTTATTACCATCTCTTGTTAGTAATTATAAAGCTGACAAGACTCCTCGCAAAATATAAGTCGTCCATTGATTAAACTGTGCTGTTACAGTTTTGACAGATGAGACTATAACTGTGAAGCTGCAGTGTTTCATCATGGCTCCATTTTTATGCAATCATAGAGTGTTGATCTTCTTGTTTGCAAGCCAAAATTGAAGAATAATAATCCATATGTAAGCGACGAAAACAAACTCACTGAGCTCATTAATTGCAAATTAGATGAGATGGAAAACAAGAGTTGACCAAATTTATTGCCCTTGTGAAGTGAACTACTTAAAGACAATATTTCACGAGGATGTTGCCAAAAGTTAATGCAAAGGGTTTTCATTGCTACTATTATGACTATAAAAGTTAATTAGTTTAGAGGGATATAAAAAATAACTACATGGGATGGTTTGCTGTTTCAGAAATGCTTGCTACTTGTCCAATTTAATGTGAACTGTGCGATTCTAAAGATAGCGATAATAATTTATGTAAGTAGTTTAAGTTAGTTAGTAAATGTATGAATTCAGTACAATGGCAATGAGCTGTCCAACGTAAGTGTAAATGACAAATATTTTCAATTGTATAAATATTTGAAAGAATGCTAATTTTCTGTGAAAACAAATTTGCTTTTGTTAAATTGTAAAGTAATGTTTTGACAGGAAACGCAGAGAACATGTAAATTATAATTGAATTTCGCAATGGGTACGTGGTAATCTTGCACTAGTTTGGGTCAAAAACAAGTGATCTCACAACCTAGGTTCATGTTTCACTGTTGCAATCCTCTACTAAGCGAATTTGTTTCACCTCATTGACACTTAATTAGCTCAAGCGACTCGGCTTTTGTTTTCACGTCATATTTTTTACTTCTTGTTTTTAATTATCAAATATTAGATGAGTATTGTGTTCCCGTCAATTGAAATAATTAAACAAGTCTGTCTGATGCCACAGGTTGAAAAACAAAATCTAACGAGTGCCCCTATTGTGCAATAAAGCAAGATGCCATAATTCTTTTTGGTCTTGTTTTATTCAAAAGGGGTTGGACAACATTAGTATATGTATAGTAACCGACTACATAATTTGCAACATTTAGGCTAATTTAATTGCCACAAAACAACACACTTGCTCAATAGTATCATTAGTTTGTATGCAATCTTTGGGGTTTCAAATTATTTAACGTACTTAAAATGTAGCTTAACTGCGCGACACATTAACCTTCACTAGTAATGCAAATTTTGACTTGATGCAAAATTGCACATGCGATGCTTCGTTTTAAATAATGTAACTTGCTGTGTGGCAAGAGCTGGAGACAAACTGTTTACTAAATTTTACAGTTTTCACTTCATCTTTGGTGAACTATGAATCTCCACTGACTGTTTTATTCGTGTATAAGTGTGAGGTTCTACGTATAGTTAGTACCTAGCGTTACTTTATGAGTTTCGAATGAACAAAATTAAACCTTATGTTAAATTAATCTATAATAATCCCCGTTGTCTATAGAATACAGAATCTATTGAATATTGCGGCACCAATCTGCAAATAAAAGTGCTGTGACAGACGACAATATAATAATAATCAGTTCAATGTCCAATTGATCGGACAGAATGAGAAAGATGTAAATTACACAGTCAAATTTATTTATTGGCCTTTCGCTTGTCATCACTGTATCATTAAAAATTATATTATGCTTGAGCCGAGCTCGTGTCAAACTAATCATGTTACTTACAATTGCAATCCATAGGCTACAGACTGACTAGCTGAGCCCTACAGCGTTATTTTCTGCAACTACGTTATTAGGATTGCATTACATAACAACATTATCCTGTGCCTGACTATGTAATGTGTGTATGGTGGCCAAAAATGTACAATAACTTCCATTGTTGAGAGGATCATCCGGATGAGTGTTCTTAACATCTTTGTTATTTGCTGTCCCCCCATTGCATCCATGTAATTTTGTGCGTCATGCCCGTACTTGTATACAGAGTGGTTATCAAAATGACCTAATTCATTTCAAGTGTTTTAAGTTGCTAGTTAAATTTGTGTTTCACCTTGGATGTCTAAAACTAGATAGGATAATATTGGTATTGCAAGAGTTGGAAAGTTCATATCATAATATAAACAGAGGAGTAAAAATGGATTTTAGATGGTTTTTAGTGCATGGTTCGGTTTGAAAAAATTAACTTTGTATTGGAATGCTAGTAAATTATAGAGGAAATAAAAAAGTTAGCAAGTCTACACGCAGCAACTAATTATAGATGTAGAAAAAATCTATCACTGATGTATTACCTAAAGTAACTAAATGAAAGTAAGTATTTATTGGCTTTGTGAATATAATGGGGGTATAAATCAATATTTTTTTCCAAATCTGATGGTGCTGTATTAATTTGTGTGCCTTTGAACCACTCTCTGCAAACTTGAGGGTTTTACATGCGAAACAGTATGCCATTTTTGCCTCCCTACAAAAGGTAATAAAAAATGTAATCAACCGATGTGGAGGGCTTATTAAATGATTAAGAATTATGCAAGATTGCATGAAGGTAGTACTTTTCATGCACAGGAGATAATATGTCAACGGCGTTGAAAAAAAACTCACGAGGAGGGACTTGAAAGAATCACTTTCATCACATGCTGAGTTGATGATGAGATACAAAGGAATAGAACATGTCTTACACCCATGTAGCGTATTAATAAACAAATGGGTTAGTAGCGAACTGGACTGTTAGTGGCAAAGAAGTGGTTATTATTATTACAACTACTATTGATTAAGACTTGTGAAGAGATGTCGATGTCTAAATCCCATCGTGTATGGTTTCACCCTCAATCAGTCAGGCGGATTTAATTTGTCTTCTTCATCAATTATATAAGAAGAGATTCAAGCAGATAATTATTTTAGTCTCACTTGTTCCACAACTTGATCTGCATGTTGTTTTTTCCACAGTGGTATTGGAGTTGTCGTTAGAAGTCCGTGTAGACAGAACTGGTGCTTCCAAGTTGCTTCCAATAGTCTCTGCAAGGGGGATATAAAATGGAGTGGTTTCTGGTAAGTTTGATTTTATGCATAGCTTTTTAAATAGAGAAGCAATGTTTTTGAAAGTTTAAAACCTTTCCTAACCCATTGAGTTTACAGATGGGTATATTTTGCATCGTGGTTTCTACTCGGGCGGAACCACCAAGTCAATATGGTGCACCAGCTCCTATACAGCAAATCAGCAACTCTTACGGAGCCCCAGCTGATAACTTCGGGAGCACACAAAATTTTCAATCTAGCTCAGGACCAGGACCTACAATTCATAAGTACGTTTCCGTCCATGTAGCACCTCCAGAGCCAGTTGAGTCCGTTAGATCCCAACAACAAGTTCAACAAAGACAGGAAAAGCATTATCAAATTGTGTTTGTCAAAGTTCCAAGTGCAAGTGGATCTCCATCCCAAGAAATCCAACTACCTCCAGCTCCTGAACAGAAGACATTGGTCTATGTGTTGTTGAAGAAACCCGAAGTTAGTGACTCAGTACGGTTTTCTCGACCTGCTGCTTCCAAACCTTCAAAACCAGAAGTTTATTTTATTCGGTACAAGGGTGGAAATCAGCAGTCTGGGGGTTATAGTCAGCCATCTGCTCCAACCCAAGGATATCCACAACAACAACATGGCAGTAGTTCCGGGGGATATGTTCAGCAGCAAAGTAGACCCGTTTCTAACCAGTATGGAGCACCTGAGCAAAGGCCAGGTTCTAATCAATATAGTGCACCCCAACAAAGACCAGTTTCCAATCAATATGGTGCACCCCAGCAAAGACCCGTTTCTAACCAATATAGCGCACCCCAACAAAGACAAGTTTCTAATCAATATGGTGCACCCCAACAAAGCCCAGTTTTCAATCAACATAGTGCACCCCAGCAAAGACCAGTTTCAAATCAATATGGATCTCCAGCAGCTACGCTTGTTTCGAGGCAATACACCGAACCAACCAGGCCCGTTTCGAACCAATATGGTGCTCCTGCTCTTCCTTCTAGACCTGTTGTTATGCAATACATGACTCCACCTAGACCTCCTCAATCCCAATATGGAGCTCCATCTAGGGGATATTAAATAAAAAGATTATATGCAATGGTAATAAAAGACGCATAATGTTTAAATTAAACAATGGTAAATAGTCATTCGTCAATTAACCTTGTAAACTGATGTGATTTAATAAATAACTTAAATAGAAAGATTATCAGACGTATATGAGGACATTGAAGAATAATACAGCATTACGTAATATTGGTAAAAAAAATAATTGTCAAGTTTGGAGCTTCAAGTATTAGAACAGTTAGAATACATTGGAATATATATAATGTACTATTAATTTGCTAGATGTGCTACAGTAATAAATGTCATACTTTAGTAATTCACTTTCCATCCATTGTTCTATGGCCGTGATTCGTGATATATTGGTTATCTTATTCGTAGATCTAATTTGCAGGGTAACTGCTCATCATTATGTGGACATGATCCATTATTGAATGGTGTATTATTATTTTCATATTTCATATGACAGGTTATATTTTGTAACAGCCATTTTACACACCCGCCGGGACCAACTTTTTTACATTTTCGTTGTGCAAATTTTTTGCGTGCACACTTATGCGATCAAGTTTACGAACATGAAAACTTTGGTTAGTTTATGTGTTCATGGGATAAAAATAAGAGTATTTCTACTCACAGCTAGCTTCATAGGATGACACAAGCACTCCTGGTTTAGCTGATGTTACGCACGCCCATGCTCTTCATCACGACTATCCTAAACCTGGGGTGAAGTGAATTGTCACAATTACGGAAGTAGAACACTTTTTATCTCATATGTTAACATTTGCAATCATTCTCAAGACCATCTCTTTCTTTAAAACGTGCAATTGTAACTAACTATAAAACGCACAGCTGGTGAGCCAGTATCAAACATCTTTGAAATTCATTGTTCAAATTAGCATCAACATGAGACTAAGTTTCACTATTATGTAATTAAATCAATGATAGTGACTTTTTACATTTTTTAGCAGCACAATAACCATCAAATCATTTTATTTATTGTAAAGTGATAAGAGAAGGAGAGAGATTTTTTCTAATTAATTGCAACGCAGGATCCAATGAACTCTTTTTTGTTACCATACCTTTGACGGTGGATGAAAAACTCCATAAAAACTCATAAGAAAAGGTCACTGTTCAATCGCCACTTAGACTTTTAGAGGAGCATGTGAAAGGGAAACAGTAAATCACGTCAGTCATCTTCATAATTTGTTTCACGTAAATCATGAGAAAATTATTGTTGGTGTGTTATCAACTTACGTTTTTTCTTGTTGCACCATCATTCTTGAATAAACTTCTGAGCGCCCTGCTTTGTGAGCTTAAAATGTGGGATAAGTATCGGGAGCAAAAAGATCGATCGCCAATGTGCCTTCAAGCTGTGTTTTATTCTTGGGCCATATTGCCCTATATTTTATGTAGTATGATTACACTTTTCAAAATCAAAGTCGTTAATCGACCTATCGAGTAAAGGTAACATGATATACAAACGATATAAACAAACTGGGACAATCTCTGTCTAAGAAAGAGGCTTCAAGTTTTATCCTTTTTTGCACATTTTGTACAACTGGCACGAAAAGATTATTCGTTTAGTGTGCAACCAAAATATAACTGTCAAGTTTTTTTATAACATTAGAAAGATTCACACAGAACAACACAACAAATTAGTATGCATAAATGCATATTATGTACTTGTAGCTATTATCCACAATAGAGTGGTTAGGGTAGATAAACTTTACAAAAAACTCAAAAACTGAAGTTTGGGAGAAATATTACTTGCATAATGATGACATCGAAGACGAAAAACCTGTTTTCTTCAATCATATCATTCTTCACATATGATGTATTAAGTGAAGATCTCTAATGACAGTCATAGTTTACTAACTATACGATCCATCCACCTTTGTCCCATAAACCGTTTTCTTAAACAAATGGCAGCTTAAGCATTCGCTGCTTGTGCATGGAATGATGACAATTTCTGTGGCATATTCCCTCTCCAAACCAACTATAACTAGTATATACCAAATAGCGTTTCTTAATTAAAAAGCAACCCATCGACTAACTAACTGCATGACTGCTCCTTGTAAATCACGTCATGTTGACACTACTATCGAGCAAGTGCGTGAATCTCATCTAACGTTGCAAAACCCACTAATGACCATAAAATTACACATGAAGTCAACGTATACTTGGTATTCTTGCATACAAATCCATTGACAACTTTAAACATGATTACATGACACAGTGTGACAGCCTTGATTGCACATTAATAATTTATTTATGAATTATCAAAACGGCCACTTCACGTAAGAGATTATAGAACTGTACTTTTATTCCAATGAATCACAAAGGACAATAATAAATGACAACCAAGACAATGACAATAAATCATAAATATAGGAAAATAAAGGAAAGAAGAACAGGTTGATTATGATCTGGTCCCGAAGAACAAGAAAATACAGTTCAAATATTTCCAAATTTGTAGTTTTACCTACAAAAAGGAATCCAAGATTGGGAAAATCTAAAGACTAGACCAGTGAAATGATGCTATAGTAGTGGGAAAGTAGGATTGAATTCTTGAGTGGCTTCGGTTGACGAAAGATGCGTGTGCGCATGCCAAAGACGCCAAGCTCAATCATCAAAACTAAAATCGCACAGCATCACACAAAATATATCACATGTACTAAATTTAAATATATATGGCAAACGAGAACGGAAAAGGAAAATGAAATCAGGGAGAACCATAGAGGAGAGAGTAAGTAAGTCAGTAGAGTAAGTAGTTTGATAAATTAAAGAGAAGATATTTTTTAGCAGGAAATCAAAGTTTATTGTATAAATATTTTAAAGCGTTCTGGGGTTTAAAAAGGGGCTCCGTATTGTGGTCTTGGTGGGGAAGTTTGAATTGGAGAAGATTGGAAGTTTTGTTGAGGAGCAGCGATTTGTTGTTCTTCGTTCTTGTAACGGATGAAGTAGACCTCTGGTTTGGCGGGCTGAGTTGGAGCTGGACCACGGATCTTGACATCGGAGGAAGCTTCTCCCTTGCGGAGGAGGACGTAGACCAAAGTCTTTTGTTGTCCTTGTTGTGGGAGTTCGATCTCGGTGTTCTGGAGGGAGTCAGTGCTTGGGGTCTTGACGAAGATGATGTTCACATGTTTGTCTTGGTTGCCGGGCACTCTGAGGATCTTGTTCTGTCTATCTTCTGGCTCTTCTGGGGCAGAGTGGACGTAGCTACAAGGTAGGATGCAATTTTCTTGTAAGGATAATTTTGAATTCATATGCAAACAAAGTCATAAAACTGCTATCGATATATTAGGAGCCGTTCACTTGATATGCGGAATTTATTTAATGCAGTTTGAATGACTGTCGTGTTACTTACACATGACGGTAGATTTGTCCTTGTCTAACTTGTTGTTGTTGCTGGAAGTTGTTGCCACCACAGTTTCCACCGCTGCATCCCTGAGCGGGTTGGTAGTTGTAGCTGCCAGCAGAGGCGGCAGCAACAAAGACAGCGAGAATCTGAATAAAAATGTGTACGAAGAGTAAGTACCAATGTAGTATAAAGTGTTGAACTTTAGCACACTGCAATAGAATGCAGATTTATTTTTTTGAAAATATGATAACGATGCGAAATATGTTGTTTGCTTACCAAGAAGTATTTCATGATGAAATTTTTTTTGAGAATTAACTCTTAGATATGTTTACTGAAAGCTGGAAGAAATGTTTGTGATTCTACAAAGGAATTGCCATCTCCTTTTATATTTCTTGAGAATGTAAATTAGTTCCCAAAAAATTTGCCATATTGTTTCGCACAATTGCTAATAAATTTGCTGCACCATTTGAAATCCCATATAACATTGCGTTTATTGCGTATGTTCACTGGTTCTAATTAAGTAGCTATGCGTTTTGCGTGTATGTCATACGGCGAGCAAAGGTACATGTTATTATATTTTGGGTTTAAAATATAAAGTTAGTTGCAGTGAGTGAGGTAAAGTAAGAAAAAAATGCGTAATGAGTTGGGACATAAAGGACGGGTCAAAAAGCATATGTTGTAGCTGCTTAGATGATGAAGTTTAATATAGAGAATCTTCTTTTTGTAACACCATTAGCTGTAGTAGGTGTCTATATATTGTAATAATTAGCATGATCAGTGTTACAGGCAGACATGGTCAGTTTTTGGTACGTGCTGCTTTCTGGTTACCCTTTAGTCAGACACGATACGTGTAATCGTGTGCTAACAGCGTTACTATGAATATTCAGCTGTTGGACAAGATAATGGGAATTGACGTAATTTCGTAAAATTTTTGACGCATCCAATAGATACAGTGGATAGATAGGTTTATTTGGGTGAAAAATGAAGGAATAAATTATCATAACATCTAGACCTGTAGACGAGGCAGTTACTTGTTTACCTGAATAATATGATTTCATTATTATTGCACTTGGTGCGTATCATGCTGTTTTGCATTTTTCCAACATCTGTCTAGCTCACAAATGGACATGTTATATCAGTGGGGTCTGCTAATTAATGATCTTGATTCATATGCCTTTTGTGTCACTAAAGTTTAGTGCAACCCATATCACTCAATTACCAGTAACGCATCTAAAATCGTAAAAGCTAACTGGCTAAAACGACAGAACTAAAAAAATGCACTCGCGTATGGAATTTTATGTATTTGTTTTCTTATTATGCAAGCTTTATGTCTGCGGTCATATGTCATCATTATTGTCTGACCAATTGTATATAATCTGAACATTTGAGCTAGAAAACCCGTTTGACAAAAGTAGCTGGGTGACACAAGTTTGTAAAGGAATCATCAAATATCAGTCGGAACAATCCCATTAAACAAATATAATAGCCAGACTCATATCCCAGTATACATTGACCTTTTTAACTGTGCTAATATGGTAATATAGGCAACACATGTTCACATACGCATTGCATACTTCCTACTTTCTTGGATTAATATTTCAACTATGAAAGGATTTAGCCGACTCATTTCATAATTATTGCTAATTTTTCACATTCAAAATATTAATGTGGTTGCTTGCAAACTTCTGTTGTGTATTTCTTATCCAACTTCATTGTGTTATTGTGTACCATCCGAAGTCAACTCAGCTCTTGTTACTTACAGTTAATTACTAACATAGGCATCTATTATTATCATTTGTGTATGTTACTTAGCTGAATTGATCTTTGAGCGTGGCCTGAAACGACAATAACGCATGAATTACCACTGCTGACAAATGGTATAAAAATTTGAAACTGATTAGGTAATTTGAAGAATTAAATTTCACTAGTAACTTGTAAGTACTTCTGATGACTAAATGAAGATACTCTATAGATCTCCACATCATTTAATGGTAGTGGATTTCTTTTCATCACATTTCCTCCCAGTCTAGAAACAATGGGCTGCTATAAATCATGCGGGTGTTGTACTATGCGCGCACATGTCAAGAATGGATAATGTGATGGCGTGATTTGAGATGCACATGTATTATGAACTACTCTCGCAGCATGTGGCCCACAGTTTTGTTGAGCATGGTCTTCCCAAGTGTTAATAATATATCCTTATCCCTCATTGGCACGAATGCTGTCAATCAATTTAATGTGCCCGTCTTGTGACAGTTGACCCTAAACATGACTCGATTGTTTCGTGTTGTGAATTTCATAAAAATCATATCACTCATGTCACTCACTCACAACCATATTAATTACAATGGCTACCAAAGAGTTTTGTGAGACCCCAACTATTTGAATTGACAAGAAAATGGTAAGCCGCTATGATGAAGATGATGTAGTTTTCACTTTTATTGCACAAGGAGATCATGTTAATTGGGTAAAAAATTGGTTTGTCAGACATGTAAAGTTTTGTACGGCAGGCAAGTTAGGAGCCACATGGTCTATTAAAACAAGCGATTAATTTTGAGAGGACAATTTGGAAAACACAAATACTATTAAATGAAACTTGTTAACGAATAGTTAAATCTTATGAGACCTTGCATGCATATGGTAAAGGATCCTGAGATAATTATGCTGGAGGACTAGTATTGAATATTAATTGTCGAGACGTTGCGTTAAAATAGTGGTAGTGAAATAGAACATAATTTTCAGAGTAAATTGAACATTTTTTTGCTTTCGTGAGTCAATAATCCATTATTTAAATTAAGTGTTTGCCTACCCATTACGTTTATGGGATTAACGAGCTGGTGCTGATGTACATTAAATAGGAATGCAGAATATTTTAAAGATTTTGGAGATCACATGTGTCAATGTGGCTTATAGTTAGATAGAAGTAGCATTATTTATGCAAACTACAAATACTATTCTATATACCTTGATGCAAACAAGTTTTCTCGAAAAAGTGTGTGACAAAATTGTACACACTTCCAAGTTGTACATTCTTAATTGCAGCCAGTTGAGAGGTCATTACAAATTGCATTGCATGTCAGACTTTATTAGGCGACTTTTTAAATTCAAAAGGCTTGGTAGACGTCTATTTTATTTGAAGAGCCAGATTTCTGTGTTAAATTATATTTTATGGAAATGCGAGAGAATAAGGACAAATATGTTTGCTCCATATTGTGCACAATTTGGAACTATACGAACTGATGAATTATTCCTCTCTCGTTGATTTTAAAATTGGTAACCCATATTTTTACTTTTCAGACCAATATGAAGTCATTGAAATAAACATCTATTGATATGACAAAAAATTAAAATATATCTGTCTACCAGTGTCATTTCAATATTTGCTTGGACAGCATAGCTTTTTGTATATTTTTTTATTGTTTGCAATGTTTCTTGCGAGTCTAGCTATCAGGACTTAATTCATTAGCAGCAGTTGCGTAAACTTTCCCTAGATGGCAATATTATTAGCATAATTCCATCCTGTTGTTGCAATTGTATGAGGTGAGGAGTCTTAAAATTTTGTTTCTAACTTGTAAGGTTAGATTTTTTGTTGGTTTTAGTCCAAATTATTTTTTCACGATTTCACGTATCATAAAAAAATCAAAGTCCGAACTTATATTATATCTATATACCTTGATCCATGGGTAATTACCACTGGGAACCAGGGTTATTTGCTACCAAATATTCTACTACGCTTGATGTAATAAAGATGGATCCAAAAATTGAAATTAAATGACATAAGTACTTAATTTTAATGATCTATCGTTTTAAATGTTTTTGAGGATTTATGGAAATTACAGACGAAATAAGTTGGAAGCTTCAATCTCAATGATTTCAAGTAAAGGTCTAGCAAGAAACATTACAAGTAGGATAGACAAGATAGTGTAAGTAATTACCGTAGTAATTTATTAATTGGATATCATGACAAATGTATAATTAATTTACCGATCCCAAAGTTGGGCTCTCCTCCCTCACTGACGCACCCATGCACAAAATGATCGATTTACGACAACAGACCACACAATGAGAAATGTTCAATCAATCAAGCAACACACTAAATAATTTATGCAATAATCAGATCATTTTAAGGCCATTTTCATTATTCAAAAGTTTTTCTTCTCTATTTATTTTCATTAACGGAAGATATAATACACACATGAAAAACGGGTACAATTTGCGGTAAAGCGTATCATTGGTTATTTAGTCTACACATTTTTAATTCGCTAATTTAAACGCAGCGGTACAATTAATGTTGACTAGCTTTTGTACGCGCATTACATTCTCCAACAAATAACGGCAAGCAATAAACACGTAGTACTAAGAATAACAATAATTAACAATCAAACAAATTGACTTGTAAAATATTGAATTGCCTAATTGCTAGTTATCTAATCCCTTTTGGCCCTTGATCAATTCCTACCGGAGCTGATGTTTCATTATCTAAAAGATAGTCTGTAGATCTAGAACTTGCTGAGTCAAGTGGCTCTTGACGACGAGGATGACCTCTTGGGTCGTTGTAATAACTTGGATTTGGAGGAGGTAGCAGTTTTCGGTCTCCAAATCCTCCAAATTTCATTAGCTTCCGTAAGCCAGAGAGTCCCAGACCAGTTAGTCCTCCAAACTTACTTGGAAATCGTCCATGATTTAGATTTCCACCGGGTTGGCCAGCAAAATGTGGTCCATGGAATCCATGTAAATTTTCACTTGGGTGTCCATCCAAATATGGTCCATCAGGTCCATGTGAATTTCCTCCTGGATGACCATCCAAATTTAGTCCATGTGGATTTCCTCCTGGATGACCATCCAAATTTAGTCCATGTGGATTTCCTCCTGGATGACCATCCAAATTTAGTCCATGTAGATTTCCCCCGGGGTGGTCAGTCAAATGTGGTCCATGATTTGGATCTCCACCGGGATTGCCAGCCAAATGCAGTCCGTGAAGATCTCCATGGTGACCAGCAATACTTTGATGGTGTATATTTGTTAGCATATTTTGCCCCAGAATGTCTCGAGGGTGGCCAACTACGCTTTGTTCATGAATTTCACCCTCGGATAATGTTGGTATACCACGATGTCCAACAATAATTTCCTCCCTCAATGATACAGGATGACCCCCGATTTGGCCATTTCCTAGATGTTTGCCATGAAGACTCCCTAGAATACCAGCTTGGCCACCGGAGTGACCATGACCAAGTGGCGCTAGATTACCAGGATGGCCTCCTATGGATCCATGTCCATGAGGGTTGGCATGAGGACTTCCTAGAATGCCAGGCTCTTGGTGGCCGGGATGTAATGGGGCTTGTGGAAGACTTCCATGGTGAGCTAAAGGTACCTGGCTACTATGAGGATGCCCGAGATGCCCTAGTCCTTGGCTACCATGGTGACCAGGGTTTAGCGGGATTTGTGGAAGGACTTTATGCGGCGCTAAAAGTTCCTGGTTACCATGGATATGTCCTTGCAGCCCCTGTGCAAGTATTGAGTTTCCTTGGAGACCTGCCAAATGTCCTGGATTCGGTAAATTACTGTGAGAATTTCCTAGATGACCAAGGGTTTGTAAACCATGACTACCTACTCCAGAATTTTGACGATGAGCTCCTGAAGATCCTTGTTCGGGAATTACTATTGGTCCCTCATGTTGAACAGTTAAAGCCAAGGAACTTTGTGGAGGTACAAACCCACCATGAATTCTTATATGATTCCCCTGGTGAGAATTTTTCAATCCTTCTTGAACTCCTAAATGCTCTTCTTGACTTAAAAATTGTTCCTCTTGACTTCTGAGATGTTCTTCCTCACTTCCATACTGTTCTTGACTCCTTAAATGTTCATCGGGGCTTCTAAATTGTTCTTCATGGCTTCTCAAGTGTTCCTCTTGGCTCCTCAAATGTTCCTCATGAGCCCTTAAATTATTTAAATGGTTTCTGAATTGTTCTTCATGGTTTCTCAGTTGTTCTTGGCTCCTCAAATGTTCTTCATGGTCTCTCAGTTGTTCTTGGCTCCTCAGATGTTCTTCATGGTTTCTCAGTTGTTCTTGGCTCCTCAAATGTTCTTCATGGTTTCTCAATTGTTCTTCTTGGCTTCTAAGAAATTCCTCCTGACTTCTCAAATGATCCTGCTGTTCCAATTGTTGCCCATGATGACCGCCGTACTCTTCAGAACTACCCAGTGGAGCTCCCCCATCTACGGGCCCAATATTGCCACCTACTCCATTATTCTCTTTGTTTGCATAACGAATGAAGTAAACCTCAGGTTTTTGTTTTGGAACTTCTGGTGGTGCATGAATTGTAACTGGGGGTGCAACTTCGGGTTTTTTCACGAGAACATACACCTGTAATAAAATATTGTATCGTTCACTTTATTTCTCTGAAATAGAAGAGGATAGAAAACGTGTTATTATTGCCAATTTTTTTAGGGGTAAAATGAGCATGAAATGAGAATTTTTGCTTCTCTATTTAACTGCAAGGTTGGTGGCTTATAAAGTTACTCAATTGAACATAATTTTTGTTATTTTAAATGATTTTCAAATTTAAAATAAATTGCCTTCTTATTCACTGATTCATGGGAAATTATGCTTAAATTTTTTAAATACTTAAAGATTGAAAGATTATAGATTGAAGTTAAAAGTTTTCAACAGCAACAATTTTTTCCGATACGACGCAGTTAAAATGTTTCGACAAAAAAGTGTGAAGACAAACGCGACAGTTTACAAAACGAATTTTTCAAATTATTTCGACCAGTTATTCTGAATCTTGTTCGCCAATTAGAAGTCATTCATTCATAATAAACAAATGCCAATATTGCAGTCAGCTAATTAGTATTGTGACGTGTTATACAAAATATTGGGATAATATACAACACTATAAAACACTTACAAGAGTCTTAGTTTCTGGAGAAGGAGGAAGCTCAATACTATGCTGTGGAGGTGGTGCATTGGTCGGCGTATTCACAAAAATCACTTGAAAATGCTTCTTAGGTTTGCCTGGCACTCTACTCACAATATGTTTCCGTGGGCCTTGCTCCGTCGGGTCCCGAGGAGCAGAAAACACGTAAACTGACTTTGAAATATCATCATTGTTCACTCCAAAGGCGCCTAGATTTGTATTCGAACTGCCAACATTTCTTAATCCAAATGCCACAGGATTTAGCCCAAAACCCCCATGCTGAGGCTCTGTATAAGAGCGTTCTTCAATTTCATCTGATTTATTTACTTCGTTTGAGTTCTTTTTCGCCGCCTTATGGGAACTTTTTGTTAAAACTTTCGTGGGTTTCTCACGTTTTTTTTCGTCATAAGAATCTTCTTCTGAAGACTCGGAATTTTCCCTGGACTCTAAAATCGCATCTTCATTATACTGGGGATTCTTTCGTTTTTGTTAAAACTTTCGTGGGTTTCTCACGTTTTTTTTCGTCATAAGAATCTTCTTCTGAAGACTCGGAATTTTCCCTGGACTCTAAAATCGCATCTTCATTATACTGGGGATTCTTTCGAGTAGTTCGTCGAGATGCTGATGCCGGTATTGCTGTCACTACTGCCAAAGCAGTAACGAGAACCTTGGAAGAAACTATACCTGTGAATTTCTGACATGGAGGCATGTAAACTGTGAAAAGATTTGATAATTTACTATGCTTACCAGGATCAGTCTCATACTTGCATGGACTCCTCCTTGAATACTAACGGTAGAATTTTGGACCAAACTATTCCCGCCGTCTAAAAATTAAAGTTCGATATTTTGAGTTAGTAATTTTGCACAATTTTTTCAACAGTTCAATGCACTGAGTTTATTTACCTTACAAACAAATAAATCCACGGGTCAGGAGCAACTGTGAAAAGCTACTGACTCACAAACGAATTTCATATTTTAACACACTACTGGTCTTTGATTGCATAGGGGGCTACGAAACGAACGATTGTCTAATAATGACAACTAACTAACTAGCAATTGGTGCATCAGTTTGTTACAGCCAAAGGGTCTGGGTCAAATTGTAAAGCAAGATGGAGTCAATTTGTTGATGCATATTATAGTGTGACTGAAGACATTTCCCTTACTTCCGCTCCTTCCGTATTGGACGGCTTCATAAAAGGATACAGGCAGACATGCTTTGTGCATGTACCTCAAATTTCGGTGGCAAAAAATGTAGATGATTATGATAATAACTGGGATGAGGAGAATATTTTCTAGCGATTACGCAGCCAGTTGAATAACAGCTTTTGTGTGAAAAATTGGAAGTCAATAATCCATAGCATTTTGTTGTGAGTTGGTATAGCTATACGAGTAGGTAAAGTTAGTTTAGTTAGCAACCAATGCAGTTCAAAAAAATAAAGAAAAGTTGATTGCGTTTGCTCTTAAAGTTAGTTTAGTGAATTTCTTGCCTAACAGGGTGAGTTTTTTTCAACTAATTGTTTGTGTTTTTGGGCGTACATACGTACACGCATTGATAATAATAATATCTTACTCATACTTACACTTTCTTATTAGTTATGATGATATGGTGGAAATACAAATAAAGAAGTACACCGGTTATGTCAGTGGCTTGTCAAATGGGGAATAGTGCATGAGGTTACCTCACGACAAATTGTAGAAACTACTTTGAGTTTTTTGTATCTGCTTGTGAGATAATAAGGAATAAAATCAATTTGGCATTAGGTTTACGTTCCGCTATATTTGCATACAAGGGAAATTTTTTGGATGGCGCAATGATTGAACGCATGAGACTGAAATTAATTGACCGGAAATGCATGATTTATGTTGGACTTCGACGAATAAAATAAGAATCCCAATTTTATGCATTTTCATTGACTTTTAGTACTTTTCACAAAATAGGTAGATCATAAAATTAAAGGTTTGGAACCAAAATCTTGTAGAAAGCATGGTGATAAAAGCGACTGTGAAAATTTAGTGCAAATTATTTAACTTTTATTTATGTATAGAAACAATGACTGTTGTAGCATATAAAAATGTCAAAACACACTTTGGTTGTTGAGGTCTTCAGACCTTTTATGAAATTGTCATGAGGAGAGCGAAAAAAAGAAAAGACGAAGGTGAAAAGTAGAGGTTAAGGTTTAGGTAGTTAGTTTAACGCTCTGGATGGGCCACAATTCAGTAACCAAATGATTTACTATTCCGCTTAAAGAGCATATAATCTTCGTGTGTATTCACCAGGTATTCATGTGATCTTTGCTCAAACTCATAGATACTTGATTAGTGAAAATTCATATTTTATTCAGCATTGATTGCTTTATTATAAACCATAGATAATAATTGATTTTTCCTCTGATTTTTCTTCTCTACGTTCTCTCAGTATGGTTCATTTCGCTTGAGTCTGGCCATCTGAGTTCAGTAACATAATTTAACAATTTACTACTTTTCTTGGCACTGCGTACTGCATACGCATAAATAAAACACACGCATAAAATAAACTTCGAAATTAAAAAGGAAGTTTCAAATAGCCCCAATGCTAAGGGTTTCTCGGTACTGCCATTCGGCCATTTATTACGACTCCATTCGTCAATATTACGTAAACATAAACTTTAGCTAGCATTTGAACGAACAATTGCATAGTTTTCACTTTCATCTTCACGAGCCTAATAACTAAGATTCTCACTTTCATTTGAGTAAACCGGTTATTATTTGCAATTACTAGTGTGTAGGTTTGCCCAATTTTTTTCTTTACAACTTTGTCCACCTTATATAGCTGTAGTAAGTACAAAGGCTTTTAGAGATATCAAAGATTATGCAGCTACTTAAAGTGTATTATACAAACAATGGGTACTGCATCTCATCAAGCACTGCTTACTATGTAAGCACACGTATCTATAATACAAACTTATGCATGCATGAATGCAAAAAACTAAAATATGGCAATTAATTAGACAAACATATCTTCAATTTCCGCTTTTCTGTTTTATTAATTACGCATGTAGACAATGAACATAACTAAATGTTTATTCCTATTTCTATAGCTAACTATTTACATTTGTTGTCCCATCCATAATAAGACAAACTTTTATGAACATTTTCTACCTCAGTCGGTCAGTTACTTGTCTAAACATGGGAAACCTTCCAATTTGGCAAACGAAAGGCAAATGAAACTAACGAACCAACTACTCCACCCTATTTAACAAAAATCAGTTCCTTTGATTGAAAACTATCTAACTACAAACTAATCAACAACAATAGAGCTCTGAAACTGAAAAATAAATTACAATCAAAAAAGTAACAAGAACCATAGACATAAAAAAGCTCGTATACTATGTTTTTCATTTAGAAATGCGTTGTGACCCTTTGGTAAAAGGTTTTGCACCCGGCGCTACATAATGGGATCCAACTGTGCCCAACCGTCGATTTGAATTAGGCACTTCGAACAATCTTTGCACTTTTTCACTTGTTTTACTTGCAACATAGTCCCCACTATATTTAGTACCGTACTCTGCAGCAATACTCCGCCGCGCGTCATAAAAGTAGTCGGTGGGGATTTGATTCAACACTGGAAGTCTGTATTCAGTATTCACTTGGTTTTGTGAATGCCGGTAAGCATATTTGGGAGATTCTCCTACAACACTCACTTTTAATGGACCATAAATAGGATCAGGATGTTCTGGAGCTATCGACGGTTCGATTTCAAATATTCCATTCTCTGAAGATCCCAAAATCCTTTGCCCATCGTTAACATTTTTATCACTTTTCGTTTGTGTTGACGCTTGGATTACAAACGTTGAATCTTGAGCTCCGGTATTTGCAACTTCAAGTCCTGCCGACTCATATGCCATGCTACCTGAAGTTGGGATCGGTTTAAAATCGTGTTGGAATTGGAAAGCCACATGCTGACCATTTTTATACTCATTGGTTTGTATTTGTCCATTGCTAGTATTCGATATAGCGTAAATTGGTCTAAATGGATCATTATTAGCAATAGTAGTAGCAGTAGTATTATTTTCGTTTGGTAATGCAAAGACCGATTGGAATTCCAGAACTTGGTTTTGTTTATCGCTCGGTGCTCCGTAGCTATCGTTGGGTCGATCGATAATTAGCTGAGTTGGAACTCCGTATTGTTGGTTAACAAAATCGGATCCTTGATTGTTAACATTTTCACCATCATTGTACCGAATGAAGAACACTTCTGGTTTACTAGGTTTGGCTGCTGGTGGCTTCCTGATTTTCACTTGGTAGCTATTCGACTCTGGTTTTTTCACCATTACGTATACCACAGTTCGCGTTTTAGGTTGAGGTGGTAAATGAATTTCAGGTGGCGGTTGGGCAGCAGGAGATGGAGCTTTGACGAAAATGATTTGTAGCTGCTTTTCTGGAGCTTTGTATGTAACAATTTTTGGTCTTTGAGGGGCCTGTGACGGTTCTGGGGGTGGTACGTGGACGGATACGTGACGAACTATTTGGGGTTCTTGATTATTATATGCTGCAGTCAAAGTTTGTTCTTTTTGGGGTACTTGGAATGGCTGACTTGGTCTACTTTGCAGTCTGGTTGGCTGCAATGGTCGAAATATGTCGGTTTCATGTTGGCCATTTGAAGTTTGGAATTCTTGGTAGTTGTTGTGAATGTTTTGCTGTTCTCCATAGTTGGTTTGAATGCTTTGCTGCTCTCGATAGTTGTTTTGAATGCTTTGCTGCTCTCGATAGTTGTTTTTAATGCTTTGCTGTTCACGGTAGTTGTTGTGAATGCTCAGATGTTCACGGTAGCTTTGTTGTGGACCGAAGTAATTATTCTCCTGAATGCTTTGTGTGAGATAATTGACTTGGGGCTGTTTAGTAGTTTTGTGTGACCGGAAAAATTCGTTTACGGGAACCTCAATGGATTTAACCTTCTCAAAACCATAGTTTTCTTTTGCTCTTGGACGATTAACATGATTTGGGGTCGGCGGTAGGCTCGTCTGTAAGATAAAAACAGGCTGGTTGGATGGATGCAAGTCATGATTTGGTCGGTTCTCTGGTTTAAATGGACGGAATATGTTTTCTTGTGGTCCGTACCGAATTTGATGTCCTGGACGGTGCTTTGGAGGTTTGTTTGGCCTCTTGCTCTTTAAAAACGGGTGCCAATAGATTTGTGGTGTAAGAGGTTTTTGTAGTTTTGGTGGTCTTCTGAGGTCATTTTGTGGTCTGAAAGGTCCATATTTTTCTCTGGGTCGTCCATTGTTCTTGTTATGATGTCTGGGGGGACCATTATCATTAAAGTATGGGCGGGGTGGACCATAATTATTTCCCATATGCCGTGGAGGGCCATATTGTTGATTTGGTGAGCCCTCGATTTGATGTGGATCTGGTGGTCCATACTCCATTGGCGGTGGACCATCATGATAAATTATTTCAGTCGGTCCATATTCCCGCATTGGTGGACCATTGTTACCGTCATTATTGTGATGCCTGGGTGGACCACGCGATGGACCATGTAACCCCCGTGGTCCATTGTTGTGATTTCTAGGAGGCCCATATTGCTCCCGTGGTGCATCGTTGTGATTTCTAGGAGGCCCATATTTCTCCGGTGGTGGATTTTTATGATTTTTAGGTGGCCCATATTGCTCCCGTGGTGGCCCATCCTTGTGAAACCTAGGTGACCCATGGTCTCTCTCCGCTTCAAATTGAGGTTTTTCTCCTTCATAAGGATCCGGCGCTTGGGCGAATGGATCTAAAGACGAATAATCCCTTTTGACTACCAACTTTGGAGTCTGTGATTGACTATGTTTAGCTCCCATGATGATAATTCCTTCACTCTCCAGCTTTGCAGAAACTAGTAGAAGTGAGGAAACTAGGACCTACGAAAAATATTGTAATCTTATTTCAATAAAATTACTCACCTTTCGCTGAAAGATTATAGGAAATGTATATGTGTGTGCAATGCATTTCTTACCACTAATGACTTCATTCTGACTCTTACTGAACTTACTGAAAATAATCCATTCACAGATTATTATTTTCCCCCTTTCTGTACCAGCGTCAGAAGAGCTACTGAAATATTGCGGTCACTTGTTACAACCTAATAATCTTAAGATAATGACACTCGTCGGACACTGAAGACGCTCTAGCTAACTAACTGCTCACTGATCACCACACATTCGTTCAATGTCTGTGCCATCGTGTCTTCAGTTTTCCTTTTCAAACCCCTACTTTACAGCCATGTATGCAAATATAGTCATTTACTTTTACATGCTTACGCTTTGTCCCATGTCCATCCTTATGATGATAATAATAACAAAAATCTTCTTTGCACTGGGGTGACCTTTGGTGTGAAAGCTGAGAGCGTCCACCACTTCGTGCAGGGCAGGATGGGCCCAATGTAAAATGTATATAGGATTATTAACGTAACAAACTAACATGAATGATTTCAAGGCGTTGGTGTATCATCATCATCATTGTAAAGATTGCATAGTATGAAACTTGATCTGTTCAATTAACTATAACGTATGTTCCTTCCGCTTTACTACAGGTACGAAAGCTAGCACTAGTAACAATTGAAAACAAAAGTTGAGTGAGTGCATTCACTCTTTAGGTTAGTAGTAGAAGTTACTAGTTTGGCACGCACATTTTGCGCGTACAGGATGACTGCATAATAATCATTAAACATCTTTTGCTTGTCGTGCATTATTAGAAACGGCCGATTACATATTCCCTCTTTTTAGGATGAGTAAAAACTACTACAGGTAAATTTTTTGTTAAACGTAGTATTTTTTGCAAATCCGGCTTATTCAAGAGTGCACCACCATAACTGGCTACTATAGTTAGTTTACCTACCTAGAAGAAATGCAAATATCAACAACATTATGCATGTAACGTACGCTTACTGAAGGTGTTTTCGTTGTCACTACACTAGGCAGATTGCTGGCTGATTAGTTTGTTAGAAACCTTTGACTTTATCTAAGTTGGATAATTATTATGACTACTTATACATATTATGACTAAATGCATTTGATTTTGAAGCAGTTATTTAGAAAGCTCACTCTTTTTAGTTTATTACGACATGATGGGCTTGACAAAGTAGTCGATTGAGAGATCGAGAAAAAGTCTAAAAGTCAGGGTGAGCTATAATTATAAATCTTTTGGCTACTTTGGTTGCCGTTATAAACATGTAGTAAAAGCTCAAGTTTGGGACGTGATGATGCAAGTCTATTATTGGAGGAAGCTGACTCTTGAACTTGTAATGAACTCGAGAGTGTAATATGCAACAAAGTAATTTTTCTTAGATTGAGAACTTGTGAGAACAGATTTCCAATTAGCCTAAGATTTTTGGGAGGCGACATTTATTTATGACAGTAACATGCATCACTGATCAGTCGATGAGTAATGATTGGAAACGTGAGCACACAAGATCAGGTATTTAAACTGTTTATTCAATGGGTTTTAATAAATTACAAACACTTTAGAAATCACTACGGTCTACGGTCAAATAAAAGGGCGCCGACTTTCCATATTCACCCAAAAATTGTTCTTCCCCTTCTTACATCCCTTTAAGTTAGAGTTTAAAGCTACTAAATTCATGCGGGCTTTAAATTGTGCAGCATTATCATTTCATCACTCCTAGCTTCCATATCCATATATATCACAATCGTAAATCGTTCTTTGCAAATCACAATTCAAGTCAATACAAAGTCACTCCGTTTTCTTTAGTGAATAAATCAGGTACTTTGGGTTAGTTAGTTAGTTAGTGTTGGGAGTAAAACTACGCAAACAGCTAATTGTTAGCTAGTTTTAATATCATTTGAGATTCTTCCGTTCTAACATGCAATTCATAAAACATGTAAACAGCAAACACTACAAAAGGTTATACAAAGAACATGCAATAGCTACCTACCAATTTTACCAAGCAAGTTAAGTAAGTACGTTGAGAATATTTCTCAAAATCTTGTTTACTATTGTTTGCTGTCATTTTTCCCTTTTTAATTCGACTTACACCACCTCAGAATTCGCATTGATATCTCCAGCAAATGTCATGCCATCATATTCATAGAGATATTGCTTCTCCGAGTTCCAGGAATTATCAGCAGTATCCTCCACAGGAACAAAATGTACTATTGGATAGTACTGCAAAGTTGCCCGTAAATCTTTCATCAATCGGCTCACATGGTACAAAGCTAGAAACTTGTAAGGGGTCTCAATCGTATTCAATGTAGTCACAACAATCATGAATGGATTCACAGCTTCTGCGTACAGATAGCCGATTTCAATGATGGATTTGATCAGCCCGCAAATAAAGACAGATTCCGAGAATCTAGCCCAAGCATTGGCCCTGCGGAAGCATTTCACGGGATGTGGATTCTCCTGCATAATTTAAAACCTTCAAACAAACGAAAAAATACGATAATTATTTCTGCAGAATGTGTTTGTCGAATTTAACTTACAAAAGATGTAATTCTGTATAGTCTGAGAGCATGGACAAACTGAACCACGTTGACGGCGATGAGGAAGATGAGAAATGTCAGGGCTTGCACTAGTCATAAGAAAGTTTATGAGTTGTATTATCGCGTAATAAAAGTTGCATCTAGTTTCTGATACTAATTAATATGCTACAGCTACACCTTTGAAATGACAAGCATAAAAGCAAAAGTGAAGAAACTGAGCATCGGCACTAATATGGATACGGTCAATTAATTACATGCAGCGTCGATGCACTGCATAATAAATGTTGAACTTACTGCAAGCTTTTAGTTAGTTACTTTAGATTTTAGATTAATAACTTAGTTTAAAAACGTTTGAACAGGTCAATGGTCTAAAAGATGATAGTTTTCTAACTTATTCCAAAATTGCATTTCTAACCTTTGTATTTATCTTCCATTTCTGACAAAGATGGATCATGATCTGGGAATGCCAGTTTGTAAGAGTAGACAATGACCATTGAGAGGCCAAAAAACTACAACAATTAACAATAATCATTTAAGAGGTTGAAATCTACTACTAACCAGTACCAGATCAAATCCCAGTATGAAATGAGATTATGGAATCAATATATCTGAGGAAATTAACCTTTAACAAAATACATCCATACCATGTCAATTAAACAAAACTTGTTGACTGTAGCTTTCCGTCTAAAAGGCTCCCCTCGCCACGAAAGTTCAATGCGTAATTTCATTTTTTTTTTTTAATTTTTTGTATTCCAAGGGTTAAAATTTTCAAATATTTAGTGCATGGAACAGTGCAAGAAGTTTTGCAACACAATTTCGCATAGTGACAGACTCAGCTGCAAAAAAATAAGACGTAAATAAACTTTTAGACGACTTTCCCGCCGAATATAGATTTTCTGCACGGTATGTTTTACATGGAAGCTGTTTTAAGTATACATGCGTTTTTATCGTTACTGGTTCATAGTCATTTCGCCACACACACTATGACATGCAGCTATCCGTTATTTTTGTTTTTTGTCTTTACTCAAAAAATCACAGAAAACAATGATTATCATAACTTGATTATTACGCATTGTTGCTAATGCAGTCTGTTATGTTTGCATTTTGTGTTGTGCGAATAAGATGGCAAAAAAATCATTCACGTATACATGCTCATTACGATATGATCATTTTGAGTAGCCAAAAAACATTGGTAATAATAATTTTTTGAAAGTGAACTCAACAGTCATGAATGGTTTCTTTGTATTTGGTTGGACAACGGACAAATAAAGAGTTTTCACTTTTACATAGTAGTTGCTAGACACGACACAAAACTGCACAGAAAAACGCACATAAATTCATATCTGACAAGACCAAGAGAGCTCTATGAACGCATTTTAAAAATCATTGCAATCTTCTTTTTTGTCCACGTCTTGGAGCCGGCTGAGATTCTTCTGGTGATCCTCCTCGGGGTCCAGTTTCCCCATTTTTACACTAATTTTAAAACGAACACAAATACAATAAAATTCTCAACTGACAAACCGTACATTTTGGACAATGGGAATCTTACATGATTAACAAACTTTAATCTTTGTTTCATTGGATCTACAAAATGAAATTTTTGTCCTGGCATGCAGTAATCTACAAATGGGGCCGCAGTTCGGTCATGCCATCTGCAGTCTACAGGATTCTTTTTCCTCAAAATTGATGCGTACGTCTCTCGAATTGGGCACATTGGTGGAAACATGCTAAAAATTGGTTTCTGGCCTCTACATGCGATTAATCTTGGTGACCTGCATTCTTTAAGTTTGACACAGTCCTGACCACACCGTTTTGATTTCTTTCTGCAGGATTTTTTTCTCGGTTTACATTCACGAATGGGTGGTGATCGCGGTGGAGATTCCACACAATCTTCCGGTGATGGCTTTCGTCTCGGCGGTGGAGTCTGAACATAGTTCACTCTTACTTCTGGTTTACAAGGAGGTGAGTAACACTCGGGTGGGCATGGAGGTGGACAAGGAGGAATACAAGGAAGTGGACATCGAGGATGACATGGAGCAGGACAAGAAGGTGGACAACGAGGTGGACATGGTGGAGTCGGGCAATTGAGATTTATCACAGGTAGACACGGAGATTGGCACCGAGGTGGACACTGCGGTGGGCATGGTGGTGATGGGCACTTTAGATTAATTACTGGTAGGCAAGGCGATGGACATCTGGGTGGACATGGTGGAGATGAACAGCTGAGATTAATCACCTGTGGACATGGCGATGGACACTCAGGCGGACAAGGTGGAGTTGGACAATTAAGATTTATCACAGGTGGACACGGAGATGGACACTGTGGGGGGCATGGTGGTGGACAAGGCGGCATACAAATAATTGGACCAGGTGGAGGTGGACATGGTTTCGGAGCAGGTATTGGAGGCAACGTCAAAGTGATCTCCATATCACTTCGAAACGGAGTGGTTGGCTCTGGCTGAGGACAGTATGGATTTGGTTGGGGATTAGCAGGCATACACAAGGTAGGCAAACTAATGCAAGGTGTGGAGTTACTAAATTTTGGCGTGCTACATCCCTGACTTGGTGGTATTTCCAATCTGATATTGACTTCATTGGATGTAGATGCACAATGCTCAGGGGGTGGCGGAGGCAAATTACTTTTCCCATACAATTGTGGTATCATTTCACGATGATTATGACCACCATGACTCCCGTGATGGTGGTGATGCTCCTCTAATGTATCTCGGTATGCCGACGTACCGAATGAGTCCACAGAGCTGCATCCATATGCGTCCATAGGTGGATCCGGTGATATCGGGATCATTGTCGGATACTGAAATGGAGGTGCGCATGATGGTGTACAAGGAGCCATACTTGGCATAGAGACTGGACAACTGGGTAGTTGGAATATATATTGAGGTTGTGGTGGTGGAGGAGGAGGTGGCGTTGGCGGTGGTGAACAAGGAGGAGGACAACACGGAGGTGGTGTACATGGAGCTGGACAACATGGTGGCGGTGTGCAAGGAGCATATTGAGGCGGTGGACATGGAGGTGGGCATGGTGCTGGGCAGTCGTCAGGAATAGGGCACCCACATTCGTCGAATAGTTGATGCTTCACATGATCCTTGAAAATGGTGATATGTTGTTTCTTTTTTCTTGGATCCTTCTGGATGATGATGCGACGGATTTCGGAATGAGAAGGTTGCAATTTTCTAGGTAAAGGACACTTTAAGGGAGAGCATGGAGGTGGAGTGCATGGAGCAGGACATTGTGTTGGACAACATGCCGGTGGTGTACAAGGAGGTGGGTAACAGCATGGTGGTGGACTGCAAGGCGGAGGTTGTGGATAGCAGGGTTGTGGGTAGCATGGTGGTGGACAAGGAGGTGGCGGGGGAGGAGGCGGCGACGGCGGTGGTTGAATGTTGATGGAGCATGGTTGCTGAATGATACATGTTGGTTGGGCAGGCTGCTGTGGCTGCGGACAGTATATTGGCATAGGCATCACACAGGTTTTAGGCCTTGGACACTTAACTGGGCAGCATGGAGGAGGACAAAGTGTTGGACACGATGTTGAACAACATGGTGGAGGGGAACACGGCCTGGGACAGCATGGGGGTGGAGAACATGGTTTTGGACAGCGAGGAGGTGGACATGGTGGTGGACAGCAAGGAGGTGGACATGGTGGTGGACACGGAGGGGGACAACACGGCGGAGGGCAAGGTGGTGGACAAGGCGGCGGGCAAGGTTTAGATTCCTGTTGAGTGCTTGTGCGAATAGTAATACCATATGGTAGTTGGCAATCTGGTTGGGCAGGAGTTTCACAAGAATTCGGTTGAGGCTGTTGCACCACATATACTGTAGGAGTCCCACATGACATCTGTTGTGTTTCCTGTCCAAAATATTGTGCGTTATTGCTTTCAGCACATGGTTCAGTTTGCTCCTGCTTTTTGTTGTGGGGTTCTTGTTTTGGAGGAGTACCGCAGTCGTCATTTTCCGCAGGGTTTGTTGGAACAGAACAGTCAGAGAAAGTTATGTTTAGTTGGTATTCCGTTGGGCCAAAGAATCCTCCATCGTTATCACAATTGTTTGCTCCATCAAATTTTCTTTTGTGCTGCTGCTTTTTGGATCCTCTTCTCGGGCCACAAGATGACCGTCTTGATCTGCTTGACTCACACTCATTTCTTGGTTCTGGCACGAAACAGCACGGGTTTGAGCCATAGCTAATGGTTACATTTGGCATCTGTCCGCCGTTACAATCTACATTTTGCTGGTGCGGCATTCCAGGCTCTTCACTTTTCTCAGTTATCCCCAAAGGTTTTTCCTCCTCTTCACATTTTTCTTCATCTTTTGCTGACGTGGAATTTTTCACAGATGTGGCCTCTCTGTCCGAAAAAGGTATTAATCCCACTCTTGCCTCAATATCGCTGCTCAAATCTGCGTTAAAAAAAAGTTTGATGACGTAAACGTCCAGGTATGAAACGGTTTTGCACCGCTTCATGGATTTTTATTTTTAATTCAGAAATTTGCTGGCTTTAAGTCAGACTAGGCTTTTTGTGCGTTAAAAATGAAATGTGGCGGTTCGCGGTTCCGTCCCCGATAAGGGCTCTGGTTGGGAAAAATGTGGCTGGTATCTACGCTTGTCGTTGGAATAACACCAATAGCTTCCTGTGCTCTCCCATATTAATTAAATTTTTTATGTTGATTGTTTTCTAAACTAATGATTTGGCATTTGGCCCTAAACAAAACATATACGTTTAAATTCCCTGAGGGCTTTCATTGCATAATTTATTGTAACATTCCATGAAACGGGGCTATAACCGATTTTTAAAACTGTTCTTTAGAAAATGAACCTTTGTAGTCGGCTGGAGAGGGCAAGTACATGATATTGGAACCGTCATTTTCTTCTATATCTACTCTTCTTCTGACCACAGAAACAAGCGTTCCCAGATTGTCGGCCACTATTTAATTATTTAACCCTAATCAGTTTAAGCAACGCAGGAAAGAACGAAGGGGAGCACGAAAATTGCAAAGCTGGTTTTTAACGTACGTTCATTTATACCGATAATATATACCTTTTTCAGATTGGGCCGGTGTTGTTGTCGTTGGCGTCCCAGAATTGGAGCCTGTTGAGGATCCATGACTATCATCTCCAGATTCTGTTCCGAAAAAAATGAAGTCATTACGGTACAGCAATGAATGTTTGATTGTAAGGCATAAATTTTCACACTGAACTCTGAGCTGAATATCGAACTATCACTAGGAGGTGGACCTTCACGAAAATAACGGTAAACTAAACAGGCAAATTGCCACAACTTTATAGTTTACACTTTGTGAAAGTACAAACGTGTATTCCAGCGCATGCGTGTAATGCACAAGCAACTCAAACGAGCCCAATGCGCATGCGTTAGTTACACTTACTCGATGTCGATGCAACAGTGGTCAACTTTAAAATAGTACAATAAAATACAATCCTTTCCATTTGTTTTTCAAGTTTTCATTTCAAAACTGCAATTATTAACTTTAAATACTTTCTATTCAGCTTTTAACTTATTCTTTGCAGAATGCAGGCAGGTTTAGTTTCTTCTACCCTACCACAAAAAAATTAACTAACTACAATAAAATAATAACTGTTGGGAATGCGTTCAAATTTTTTTTTTTCAACATACCGTCCGACTTTCCATCATTTTGGGTGACCATAGCAGCTCCGACCGTGATTTTGGGCTGAGAACTACCACTTTCGCTGCCACTACCACTAGCACTACCGCTGCCACTTGGAGATTTACTCCCAGCACTACTAGCAGATTTGCTTGCACTAGGACTTTTAGAGTCATCATGACTGGACACCGCGGAGGCTTGCCTTCCCTTAGCAGATTTGGCGGAAACATTAGAATGTCGTTTCTCTTTCTCTGAATGGTCCGAGTCGCTTCCTTGTGAGGACTTTTTGCCGCCTTGTGATGAGTCTTTGTCACTACACTTTTCATCCTCGCTACCGCTGGGAGTAGAACGAGATGGATGATCACTATCCGCATCTTCATTTTCTGTTAAAAAAATGGAAAAGAATTTAATTCAATTCCATTAATATGAACGAGATCGACTGTCGAATCTAAAATAAGTACCAAATATCAAAACACTTACTCTTACTCTCTTTGACATCCGAATCTGAATCTGAGAACTCTTGATCATTTTCATCACCGTCATCATCACAATCTGGCTCATACTCTTTTTCGTTCTTATAAGATTTAGACTGAGTTTGCTCTTGCCCAGCACAAGGATCATAATAGCAGGGGATAGGGCAATAAGGCCATGGCTGACATACTACCTGGGGACAAGCTGGCCATGGACTACATTCTTGACTACAAGGATCTTTACCTCCTTTTTGGTGGGTGTGCTCGTGTTGCTGGAATTGTTTTTGCTTCTGCTTTTTATTTGGCTCCTGCTCTTGCTCATAACGTACTGCTACCACTGGCTCCTTTTTCTTCTGCTGATTGAATGGTTTGGAATCTCCGTAGTGAACTGGAGTTTCATTCTTGTGTTGTTGGTCCTGAGGCATGGGTAATCTAACTCCAATTGTACTATTTTGCGCGGAAGGATTTCCGCTGTTTGGAGACGGTGTTCTGCTGATGTGTATATTTGTAGTGATGATTCTTGCTGGTCTTTGTTGGCGTTCATCTGGACCAGTGCCTGCGCTTCTTATTTGAGATCGAGGGGGACTACAGTCTTCTTGAGTATCTTGGTAACCACGATTTCGTCGTTGGCTTTTATTGCGTTTAGGTTTGCAAGGCTTAGATTGGCCAATGCTGCAAGGTGGTGGCATTGGAAGTCCGTAGTGGCCATGTGCATGGATATAACGCTCATGGCAATGTTGGCACAAAGTTTTGAGTCGTTCTGGTCTTTTGTAGAGACAGCAATGCTTTCTTCGTTTCCAAATTACTTTGCGACATTTGTATTTGGGGTGACTGAAATCTTGAGGTATACAGTATGATGCTTCAGGGGGCTTTAGTGGACGTCCACCCCTATACATTAAACAAATATTTTAGTTGGTGCGTAGAAAAGATAATATATATATTAGCATCAAGGCCTCTCAAAATTGAAGCAAATTTTCCCAATAACTTTTTTTTAAATAATTCCTTTAGGGGCAAAGTAAAGTCTTTTTCTAACTCTCTCTGGCTTTTAAACTTTTAGCTACTTTGATGAATTTATAAATTTTATATATTCTGCAAAATGAATTCCTTAAGTACGCTAGCAAAAATAGTTTTTCATTCAACGCGAAGCAAAGCGCGCATGATGTGGAAATTATTTCTCAATTTATCCAGAAATTGTATCACTTACATTTAATTATTGATTCATTAGATTTCGCCTTTGCTTTTTTTGCTATTTATTTGTGAATAGGTATTACTACTAACAAATTAACAAATAATAAAAAACTGTTCGAGTTCGACCCTTCATAAATCAATTCTCCTTACGATGTCTTACATATAGCCTCCAAGATTTACATGGGTCCTTCCCCTGGCCGAAAATTCTTGTTGTTCTTCTTCGTGATGATGACTTCTGCCTCCATCTACATCCCGTCTACTTTGAGAACTATTCTGTTCATCTCTTTGTTGTCTTGTTCTACTGCTGTATTGCTTAGCCTCTGGCTCTCTAAACTGTCTATCCAATTTGCCACTTCTTCCCCTGCCACTCTCATCATCCGTCCCATACCTCCCATGCTGACTGTTAGATAAAGTACTAGAAAACGAAGGAGGTGGTGGTGTCGGACAACCTGTTCTCGATCTCGAAGAAACTTGGGGAGAACCTCGACTCACAGCTGTACTAATTTGAGAAGGATTTCCCGACCTTACTGTGTAATTAATATTGCCTATTTGACCTTCTTTCCTAAGACCGCCACCGCCCCCATTATTCCTACCCCTATCATCATCCTCAAAATAGGTACGGCCTTTCTTTGGAGGTGTAGTATTACGAGGAGTATTGCCACCAGTGCTGGTACTCATATAATTTGCAGCTATCACAGCATTATTATTGCAAATTGTGCTTCTTGTTGGCAAATCCAGTTTTGGCTTGATCTTGGAAGGAGATGGGGAACATTTACTGCGAGTAGTAGCGCGGCTGCCAGCCGGACTAACACGTTTCGTCAATCTATGACTATCCACGCTTCGTCTTCGATATTGGTGTGGACTGGCAGGGGTACGTTTTCTGTGACTAGGAATCGGACTGGGAGACCGACTGTGATAGTTTTGGTTGTTATTCACGCTTGCGTGGTATACTCGTGGATTGTTCTGATACTGTCCGGGTGGTTTAGCGGCACCTTTTGGTTCATCGTAATCCATGGATCGACGGGGCTGATGGCCGGGATATCCTTCCGGAGGTGGAAACGGTCTCGAGTCTCCAGCAGGACGATTCATCCAAGGGTCATCACAATGCTCATCTTGTTGATGATCGTTATTGAAGTTGCTATTATTACCGTTGTTGAATGATCCCATGTTGAAGCCAGGCGGTAGTTCTTTTATGTAGAAGTTACAGTTGTTGTAAGAAGGTGGTGGCTGGTTTTGCTGCGGGCTGTTTTGGTTTGAAGAGGATTCTTCACAACATTGATCTTGAGAAGGTGGACAGCAGCCGTTGTTTTGTTTCTTCTTGGGCACACATACTAGTTTGGTGTTTTTACAGCAACATGGCTTTTTCTCTGGTTTGCAGCAGGGTGGAGGTGGACAGCTTGGGAAACAAGGCGGCGGGCATGGTGGACACGGTGGTCTGGGTGGACAACATTGCGGGGGCGGACAACATGGATATGGCACTGCAAAAGTTAGTCCATGAAAATCGTTTAGAGAGCTAAAGAAGTAGGTTTAGGAGCAACATGCAGTTAGTTTCAATTTCTCACGCGTCTTACTTGGGTAAGGTGTAAAGCATGGTTGAGGAGGTGGGCACATGAATGGTGGCGGGCAGGGAGGATAGCACGGAGGTGGACATGGTGGCCCGCAAGGACCACAAATAGGTCCACATGGTGGACATGGAGGAGGACATGGTGGTGGACATCGAGGTGGACATCGAGGTGGACATTTTGGAGGGCAGCATGGATTGCAATTCGGTGGACAAGGGTTGCATGGATCGCACGGATTGCATGGATTGCACGGGTTACATGGATTGCACGGGTTACATGGATTGCA
>Ga0210040_10001599_pt1 | contig 33778 bp, 30 predicted proteins | sample CryGeyCG12114_NA_FD_185462 | JGI IMG/M metagenome (GOLD analysis project Ga0210040, IMG submission 185462) | Groundwater microbial communities from aquifer - Crystal Geyser CG19_WC_8/21/14_NA (SPAdes) (version 2) | ecosystem: Environmental > Aquatic > Deep subsurface > Groundwater | place: USA...
ACGGAATTCTTTTTAATTTTTTACGGCTATGAGGTGACGGTAGCGGTGGCGATTTGAACATCTCCGCCAATACTGAAATTCGTTCATAACCCCTGGTTGGGCTCAGCCAAGTTGCTCAGGAAGTTTTTGGAATTGAAACCATGTCATAAACTTGTGTTTGGAAGTTTAGAATTACGTACGCGGAGAAGACTATTCTTGACATTATCGTATTTCTGCTTTCATTTCTTCTTGTGTGATTTATGCTGCGTGGATTGTGGGAGTTTGAGAGAATTCATGTTTCTGAAGTGTTCCATTTTAACTAGAGTGAAAAGGGATATTTCTGAGAAGCGAAAGTCGAGATTACTGCGGCGTATTTTAGTACTATACTATCGCTGATATTTATTATGTCAGTATTTTGTACTCTAACTCTGCTGAAAGCATGTAGAAGATGAAAAGGAAATCCTTGACAATATTATTTTACTTTCACTTTCATCTACTCTGCCAACATGGTGGCTTATAAATAACGTTCGATAGGTAGGAATGGAGCAAGTATTAGTATTACCTTTTCCAATGACTTGGCTCTTCCCTTTCAATATGTCATGCCGTAAATGATGTGTAAAATCCTAATTATTTTACAGTAGCACGTAAATATTGCTTAGAAGCATTTTTTAAATCAGTGGCATTTGTCCAAGTGAACTTTGAAGTACAGTTATATTTGTTATCTTGTGTTTTATTGTTCATTTATTGCCTTTTCCAGCAACTCTAAATGCACAAATAAGTTTTATTTTAGGAACGATTAGGGTTCGCATAAAATTTGTGGGTTTTCGTCCAATATAATTTGTTAGTTATGTACATCGTAGTTTTTGATATGTATTGGCTGTAACTGTTAGTAGTTATAGATTTATATATTAGATATGATATTTATAGAGGAAACAAGATGCTAGGTTAAAATAAAATTATTGATTTTACGAGATGACATGAATGGTTTCTGATGTGTTTGATAGTTTTCCTGGAGCCACAAATGAGACTCTACTTCAAAAGTTTAATTCCATGCATAAAGAGCACGACTTCTACCAGGTCCCGCAGCGAAGGGAGGCTGCTTTCATCATTCACCATTATGCTGGAACAGTCAAGTACCAGGTATGTTGTTGTTTTCATTTTGTTCTGGACTTGCCCATGCTCTGCCCAAGGGCTATTAGTGGTAACTATTCTACGCGTCAAGAGTATAAATAAATCATTGAATTCCCACACGTAACACCAGTTGGCCCAACACAGGGAATCATATTTAGTGAATCCATAGTGCTACTCCATTAATAGAATGGGAGAATGAATACTTTTCATTCACTTTTTAAGATTTATGGATCGGTTTATTATGCTGCATGCAAAAGAAGAGTTGTAAATTATATTTAACGATGGGTTAAATTAATTTTTGTGGAATCAATGCCCTTTCATATTTGCTTTCGACCACACACTCACTCTATCAAGCTGTGCCTGTAGATCCTGTGTTGGGTTCCGAGTCAAGTTGTGCCAGAAATATAAGTTTTGTCTGATTTGCTCACATAAGCAACATTATGTAAACAAACAGCTCCACATTTCCGGGATTCTTTTTGCGTATGTCAGATTTATGATAATGCAAATACAGCCTTCTTTGTATCAATATAATTTTGACCCAGTTTTATGTACATCGTTCAGATTTGTAAATAGCAAATAGGGAGATCCAATAGAAAAGATGTGTTGAGGCTCTGTCGTATGAATGTGCACTGACTGACGTCTTTTAAATGTTTGTAATTGATACAGATTGCGGAATTTCGGGAGAAAAATATGGATCTCATGCGTCACGACATCATTAGTGTACTAAAAAATAGTAGTCTTGCCTTTGTACGAGAGCTTGTAGGAAATGATCCAGTCGCTGTGTTCCGTTGGGCCATCGTCCGTGCTTTCTTTAGAGCATTGTTTGCCTTTCACGAAGCTGGTCAAAGGCATCGGGCTGCAAGAAGTAAGTTTTCTCTCTGCGGACTCTGCCCGTTAAATTATGAATTTATTGGCTTTTCATGAGATATGCCAAGTTTCTCAGTAAATTAATGGTTGCATGTTGCCAATAAATTGTGGCCTGCCAGATTGAAGAAATGATCTTTTGTAACCTTGTTTTGATTTTAAATTTTAGCGAGAAGCATGTTAAATCGGGCGTTTTCAACTCCTGGTAGACGGCGCTCTTCAGCAAATGAACATCTAGTAAAGTAAGTTTTCAACGGGTTGTTTCGTACATTAGTTCAGCTGCATTGTAACATCCAAATTGACGATTGAGTAATGAGATTATTGACATATGGGAGCAATTTAGCAACATATATATTTTCAAGCACGTTGCTATTCATTAGCAACACGCGTTACATGCTCGTATGTTTTAATGGTATTAGATGTGGAGAGGTTATTAATCTGTTTTAGGTATTGGTTCCCTTTTCTTCATATGGATTTCGAGCTAGCTTGCATAATTATATTAGACAAATATGATCTAGCGGCATATGTGAGTAATATTCAATGAGCAATATTGCACTTCTGTAAACAGTTTTTATCTACAGATCCCCAAATTGTTAATTATACTTTAGTGCTCTCTTTCCCTGGTTTTTTAAATCATATTTGTATTTACACTGCAACAAATATTTTCAAGAAGGGAGTGAGTTTCCTTTGATTTGCGTTAATAGCAAAGTGGCATTCCTTTTTGATGGTTGTTATTAATTTTTGGTCTCAATTTTCCATCATTTTGCAGGGTTAGGGTATATCATATGCCATTTATAGTTTACAGCTAGACAAACTGCTCAGATTGATCAGATTTAATTCTAGGCTACGATTTCCCGTGAAACCCGCCTTGATAGGAAAAATAAGAATTTGCCGCCTTGACCTTAGAATTTAGAATGCATAGTTTCTCCATTCACGCTGCTGATCACTACTTTCACTTCAGAGCTAGAGCGGTATCGTGGCTTTCTCTACAAACTCGGTATCTGTGTCTTGCGTGATGCTTCCATGACGTCTTTCATTTCATGCATACATGGCTATAGCCATAGCGCACTTACATACACAGTTGTACAGTGCACGGGATCTGAGTTCTGAACATTGGCTCCAGGCTCCAAGTAGAATTGGAATACAGGTAGATGTTGTAGAAAATGTTGTGAGTTATTGATTTTTACCTTTCTCTGCTCTGCCTACACCTGTTGTAACGAAAGAGTAGTCAGTCATACTCCTAACTTGAAGCTTCATCATTTTGACATCATATTCCGTGCTTTATAACTGAACCGACGCAATATTTTCACCGTTCTACTGTTTCATGCTTTCGGAAGTAAATCCTTCTCAATTCGTTTGTTTCATTGTGAAAAGAGAGCGTTTGCTCGCCCCTTACTTGCTCACTCAAGCAATCTCTTCACTTTTTTGTAGTCTTTCTATTTGTAGTTGCTGCAGCTCCCGTTAATTAAAAAATAGTGGATGCATCGTCTTTGACTTCAATACATTGTTAACCATGCTACCAGGCGTTAAAATAATATGGTTGCAATATAGTCTAGCTATGAAGTTTTACTACTCTCTTTTGTATTGCAATATCTAGTAGGAAATGACAGTTAAGGTTAATAAGGGCATTAGTTTAACGTCATTAGGATTTCTCACCTCCAATTGTTAACTCATTTAATTTGAATCGTACACTGACTGTGTGAGAAACATAAATTAGACACACTGGCGTCTGGCGTATTATATGTAAATACTTAATCGATGCAAATTTGAAACACGAAATTCATGAGCTGTAACGAAGTAACAAATTGTTTTTGCATAGATTATATGTAGCAGTGGCAGCTACTAAATTGGAAACATTCAAATAACTTAAGGTAGGCAGGATGGCAAATGCCACAACCTGACTGTCATTTGTGGGTATCATCTAATTGAAAACAAATGGCTGACGGCTGACAGAATATGCCTGCCTGCTGGATTTGTTGGAATCAACTGATTCCGCAAAAGTGAAATAGACTACACAAATTTGATTGTATCAGCAGTAGCATCATTTATTGTGTACCACAACTATAATTGAACTAACCTAACTTCACTTTCCTTCATTATAGCCTGCTTGTGACAATATCTGCAGTTAACTTGCGTATAAATCGAATAGCGTAAGTGTTTCTCATATAAAAGTAACTTGGTTGGTACTTTTTTTAAATTGATTATTTTATTTTACGTCACTTTGTCATTCTGTATTATTCGTTTGACTGTTCTTTTTGCATTATTTCATTTCATAGGAAAGCATCTGCTTCGAATTAGGGCAAGATCATTATTATAACGTGCTGTAATACTTATGTGTTCATTGTGGCATCGTATAATAGCCGAATGAATGGCTTATATGATCATCTGTGCTAAATTTTTTCCTATCCTTTGTAGCTCTGTGCCTCTCTCAGTTCATTTCATACAACGTGTATATACATGTATGTATGTTTTTTTCTCGCATTATTCTTTGTAGCGTAAGCTTATTTTCATCTCTCTTTGTTGTTACCTCTCCTTTGTAACTCATAGCAGTAATTTCAGGCTCGAAGATGACGCACATATCCTCTCCTCCACGGCTCCTAATTTAACTGCTGGCTCTGCTGGTGACGTTGTCGAGTGCAAATCTGCCCGGAAAAGCCTTCAACGACCTCATTCTCTCTATTCCAATCAGTATTATCCTCCTCCTCTTTCCTTGGCACAGGCTGGCTACGGAACTTGTACCTGTTGTCATAATCAGATGATCCTCACCACAGATACGGAGCATGAAATCCATAATTCAGATGATTCATCTGCACGGACTCTTAGCAATGGACAAATTAACTTATCCAATGGCCTTTCCAAAAGTTCCAAATCCCCTCGGCAAAGCATTGACTCCAACTGTTCAGTTTGCTCATGTGAAAATGCTTTGCCTGACGATTCCATTGGTTATGTGTATGTATTTTTTTTAAGTTTGCAGTTTTTTTGGTGTTTAGTTTGCATAACAGAATTAATTTGGAAAGATTTTTATTTGGCTTGTGTATGTGTATTCATTCATTTTTTATGATTTTGCTTTAACCTAAACCTAAAGTGACATCTGCTTTTCATTAGGGATGTATGATAAATTCATTAATATTTGTAGTTTGTTGTTTTCAGCAATGTTAAACGTAAGAATTTGCGATGTAAGTTTAGTGTATTAATTAGTTTAGTTAGTTAGATTTAATACTATTTTACAATTTGGCGGACTACATGTTATTATGTGAAATTTTTGATCTAGTGGAAGTAGTTTTTGCTATTCTTTGTGCTTTTTCATGTGGGTGTTTCCTGATGATTGTTTTTTGTAGCCACAAACAATAGGAAACGAATGCTGAAAATGGAAGTTTAAAATGTGACTTTGTCTAGCTTTTAATGAAATGCCTGAAGGAAACTTTTATGAAGTTATTGACATCTTTAGCCGAATATGTGTGTTGGCGTTTATTTTTTAACCTTTCCATTACTTTTAATGGGCTTGTGCGTTCTAACTGTATTATTAATTCATTTATTCTCTGTCATAATGCGTCTTCTCGCGTGCTGCCAGTAGTAGCATGACATTTGATTTTATCTTCAGCTAAGGTGCGTAAAAATGAACTTGTAACCTGCCGATTAGTTTCTATGCTTTTGTTTAAGACGTTTTTTTTACAAGAAGTATTAGCACATATTAACCTTTATTTTGGTTTCAGTTAAAGTTAGTTGAGCTACTCGTGCATGGTTGGAGAATTATTTAATTTCGTGTTAGTTCTGGTGTCTTTCAGTTTGTTATACAGTTTATTTGGATTTGGTTGGGCATGTTAATAATTTTGTGATTGATTTTTTAATCTCATAGTGTTTATTGAAAGCATTTGTTTAACTATTAACTAATGATGGGTATTCTTACTACGTTATCAGGAAAAATCGATCATTTCGGTCTCAACCACTTGTTACAAGAGGGATGAAAAATCTGCAGAGTGTGAAAACCTTGGCTAGTCAAACAGCTGCGATGGGAGTTTCTACGAAAAATTATAACCCTCGGAAACAACCCATTTCAGTATCTCAACAGTTCCAGCAATCTTTGCATTCGCTCATGGTCACATTGAACCAGGCTAATCCTTTCTTTATTCGATGCATCAAATCTAATTCTGAGAAGGTAAATGCTCAATGTCCATTGTGTACGTCAGCGGAAATCACAACTTCCTTTTGTTACCTTGTTGTTAATTCCTGTGTCTGTGGTCTTTTCATCTTCAGAGTCCTAATAAGTTCGACGATGAGCTCGTTCAAAGACAATTACGCTATACTGGTATGTTGGAGACGGTGAGGATACGACAAGCTGGCTTCAATGTTCGTCTCACGTTTGATGAGTTTGCGCAGATGTATCGTATATTACTTCCCAGGGGTCTTGAAAGGTGAGAAATTTGATTTTGGGATAGTTTTTTTGAGAAAAAGGATCCCAAATTTTGAATGCATCACATATTTTTGTGATTTTACAGTGATCGTGTTGACGTGGAGAACTTTCTTCAGTCTCTGCGACTCAATGGCGAAAACTTTCAGTTGGGGGAAACCAAGATTTTCTTAAGAGAGTCAGAGAAAATCAAGTTGGATTACTTACTTCATCAACAAATTATGGCGAGCATTATCACAATACAAAGATGGTATCGAACTGCACTGGAGAGACGGCATTTTGTTCATGTTCGTCAAGCTATTGTGCGCATTCAGGTGAGGGTGATTTTTTGTCTAGATTTTGAGGACATTTGGTTATTATTTTGGATGTTTTATTTTATTTTTGAACAATGTTATTTCATAGTCGTCAGTCCGAATGTTTATGGCCCAAAAATTGGTGGCCAATATGAGAATGAGAGACTTTGCTGCTACGTACATTCAAAAAGTGTGGAAAGGGTACCAAGTGCGTAAATGGTATCAGAATTTGAAAAATAATTGCACTCAGTTTCAAGCTCGTGTCCGAGGGAATTTCGTTAGGTTTCGGTATAAAGCTTTGGTGGAACAACAAAGAAGACTTTCCAAGCAGCGAGATGTAATTTTTTCTGTTTTGTTTATTATTTTTGTATTGTTTATATTTTTCTTGCTTAGTTTTCTATGCGAATTTATTTCTTTTCTCTGTTCTTGGAATGCATTACCTTTGCTTTTTAAGTTTGTGAATTTTACCTTATTATTGCAATGCAGGTAGTGTCTGTTGGCTTGTTTGATTCTCCAGACTCACGTTAATTTCAGACTCATTAATTCTGTAATCTAATTGCGAACATACTAATAGAATTATCTCACCTGACTGTATATTCTGCTACCTAAACTAATGGTTTCGGGTGGACTTGAATTAACTTTAGATAGCGACCAATAATGTCACCGTCGCTGCTGCTTTATGTTTTCATGATTTCGTAGCATTTATACGTGTCTGTCATCCATTTTTTCAGAAACTTCAAGTCACTTTACAAAGAAAAATTGACGGAGATTCATATTCCGGACAATCAGACGAAGCTTTTCTGTCAAAAGGCTCAAGCCAAGAGGAACTGGACATGCATCGACAATCTGATGCTGAAGATGAGTCAGATGAGTACGTTCAGATTATTAGTATATTTATCTAATGCAAATTGAAGGCATATAGAGAATTAATTGAATTGATTTGTCGTAGGAGCAGTGGTGTACATGAAGGCAGTGAGTCAGAATTCCGCCGTGTTGCTGCTATTGAAAGACTTCCAGTCGTCGTTTCCGTTAAGAAGCAATCAAATGCCAAAAAGTATGAGCGTATTGGTCAGAAAAAGTATTTTGACGATGATATTATGGATACGAAAAGTCCGCTCAGATTGGAAGATATTTCGCTTATTGACAAGTACGTAATTGTGAATAAAGTGAGAGCTGAAGTGTGATCGAAAAATGACAATGTAATTTATTCTGCAGAGAGAACGGTACAGACGTCCTTCCCCCTGTCAAGGAACGAAGTAAAAAGAAAATGTCATTGAAGAGCAGAAAGGAGAAAGGAGTTGGGAAATATGTAGAAGATGATTTTGTAAAAGCATTTGAAGAAGTGGAACTGGGTATGTCAAAATATTTTATTTGTCCTGACGAAGCATATTCGCTTGCTTTGTAGTATGCTCTCCTTCCTTTGGTATGTAATTCAAACTTTCTCCATGTATAGCTAAGCGAGATTTTAAGGAGTTCCGGTTTTTTTAAATTTGTAGATGTAAAAGACGAGAATAGGGAGAGTTTGAGTAGAAATCCTTTTAATCGCGCAAAGAAGCATATTAAAACATTAATTGGTAAGTGTGGAGACCTTGCAAACTGATGCTTTATTTTCATAAGATTAAATTCGTTTTCATATGCTGCTTGCCACTACTTGACTTAAAAACGTTAAGAGTTTTAGCTTTAGCTATAACTTAATTTCTCAATATTAATTTTCATTCCATACAGGAGGGAAAACAAAACTTGAGAAACATGAAGCCGTTTTATTAGACAGTGAAAGTGAAACTGACGATACGCTTACGTTGAGTAACAGTGCTAAATTGAAATCAGCTAGATCATTAGTGGACAAAAAGTCGGAATCTATTAATGATGATCACTTTGGAAATTCTGACGAAGGCCATGCTCCTCGTTTTGCCAAAATGACTTCTGCTGCATCTCTAGATTCTAACACATCGCGACTTTTGGTGGCAACGGATAGTTTAACTGCTGGGATGAAGGCTCGAAGCGAGCGATCCATTACATCCAACTGGGCCTCGATTGCCGAAGAAGCTAGCCCCAACAAAGACGAACATGAGGCCCTGGAACATCAGTATCATCATCGCAAGGTTATGCGTGAACCACATGTCAAAGCTGGAGCTAAACCGCGACTAGAACTAACGCAGGAGAAGAGAATAATGGCTACAGCGCTCGAAAAGAAGAGCAAGGGAGGAAGAAGAAGAAGCAGTGATGCAGGCCAAGATATACGAAGGAGTAGTGGAGATAGCACCTTCAGTATTGGAGGATTAAGTCTCTCTAGTCAGGACAGTTTATTTGAGTCCCGAGTCATGAGTCACGGTTCTAAAATTATTGGTCGTCCGGCTGTGCGAAGTAGTGGGGATACTTCCGTTTCGGCCACGGTCAGTTTACCTCAAACTAGCAGGTCTGCTGCGGATCTTCCTTCAAAAAGGTATGTAATGCACACAGTTTTATCAGGCTGGTCTTGTTTATTTAGGCAATATAGTTTAGTTAGCTAGTTAGTAAGTAACTATACTATGAAACGAAAGGTCGTTTAGTGCATGTGATAGGAAAGTTTTGTAGTTAAGCACTGGTTGGGAGTTATAAATAGGACTTGTACAGGATTATAATAAAGCTACTATCGGTCAATGTATATGTGTGCTTACCTTATCAGTGAGTACTCGAATGGAGACTTTGGGTGTGGGGTTAGGAAAGTTAGGAATCCTTTGTTTTCAGGATTGACTCATTGCTGTTTACTGCTGTGCATGGGATTATGGATTTGGGGTCATGTTGATTTAAACTTCAGGAAATGAAAGGGTTTGTAGTAGTGAGCGCAGAAATATCTGTAAATGGATGAATGAACTGTAATTGAATGTAGTTTTTTAGTGGAATTCCATCCAAAGCCGTGTTTTAATTTTATTTCGTCAGTTAAGGAAGTTGACGTGTGCTGTTGTCAAGTGTTTGTTTTGTTTTGAAGTGATACTTGGTGTATATTCTTTATCAGCTGTTGTGCGAATGAAATGAAGTCACTAGAGTTTCAGTTTCTGTAAAATTGGGTCTCTGCGTGTGTCACCTGTATAGATACGTGGTACATAAATCAGATGTGTTGCATGACTCGTGCCGACCGAGCTGTACGTACAGTGTATATAATGTCGTGCTAAGGCGGATGTTGATAACCAATTTCTGTGTTAATGACATGACGCTGTGTACTGGATCTGATTTAATGTAAATAGTCTCGTACTAATATGTTGTACAGGCGCATTGTTGTTCTCAAATACGAAACACGTAATGCGTTGTTTATTTCGTAGTTTGTGATGGAATTATGATGGAAGGAAAGTACAGATATATAGTTAGCATGGACGTTAAATTACGTTTGCTGAAATGCAGCTACTGTTTTTTGCTAATAATAAAGTAAAATTAAATATTTCAATGTTTACTTTGTGTTTCAGTGAGGTGTGCGCTTCATACTCTGTTCAGCTGGGTTCCACATCCCGTAGGAAGGTTTTGGTGGAAGAACATGTGGGGAATAAAGCTACTCGAACAAGTTCCATACCTGAATTCGGCCATGGGCGAGAAGTGAGACGTACAAGATCTGTTTCTGAAGGGCGCAAAACTATTTTTAATCGAGACGATGGGTTAGATGATTCACCCACACCCCAATTATCCACAGATTTGTCGATTAGTTCTACGGAAGAGGTTCGGCGCGTGCCGCCAAAAACGTCTGCATATCACACATTGGAGAAGATTACAAAGTTTCACAAAGGAGAGTCTTGTACTGCCTGCAGGAAGAACATGCATGTGCTTTTTGCACCTGGAGTACAGTGCACAGAGTGTAAACAATTTTTTCATAAGAACTGTGAACAAAGTGGGATGATTTATCGTTTTCCTTGCGTTCAACGAATTAGCCGCAGTGTTGACTGTGGGGAGATTGGAGAAAGCAGTACAGGCTCTGTAGCCTCCCTGTATAAGAGTAGCTCTACTACGTCCGCAGGAATCCGCAGGAAAAATAGGAAGCAAATGAAGGTTCCTATAGATATGACGAAACCTGGAAAGTTTAGTTTGACGAAAACTTCGGAGTTCACTGATAGGACTGACCAAATCATATCCGGTGTAGAAGAGCTTCTGCTCATGCAGGAGTTTATTTCTAAAAAGGTATTATTGGCTACTTTATTCAAACAAGTATGTAAATTGATTTGAAAAATGCGCATATTTCATGCAATCTTGTTTTTTGTAGATGTATCAAGTGAGCAACAGGAGTAAAGGAGAAAAAGAAAGTATTGTAGACAAAGTATTTCAGCAAGCTTTAAAAGAGTTCAAGGAGAACTTGGTGTCTACATTCAGTGTTGCCAGTAAACAAGGTGGCTCAACACGACTTAGCATCAAATACAAAGATTTGATTGCAAATTTTGCCAACATTATGGAGACTGTGTGCAGAGACGAAAATATTGGAGGTGACTTCCCTACGACCATGGGTGTGAATGCGTTTCGAGGCTTTTTGAATGAGTTCATGAACTCTTTCCGTGTAGAAGAAAAGGTGAAAGTTGCTAAGACTAGGAAAGAGAGGAAGAAGGAAAAAGCCACTAAAAGACAGAAAAACGATGAGAATAGCATTTTGGGACATTCTTTTGTGTCAATGGTGATTAACATTCCCACAGCTTGTGAAATCTGCTCATCCTTCATTATGTGGCCCATTGAGCGAGGGGTTGTATGCCAAAGTAAGGAATATTTGTTTCATGTATTTGTCAAATATTTATGGGGATTGTTGATGTTCATGGTTGTAAATTGTTGTATTATGTTAGGATGCAAGTTAGCGTGTCACAAAAAATGTCACATGAAAATTCAGAGTGAGTGTAGTGATGGGAATAGAAGTAATAGTGCAAGTGGATCTGATACTGGAATATTCGGAGCACCTTTAGCATCTCTGATTCCAGAAAATGGGGTTGTTCCAGAAGTTGTAGAAAATTTAATCACGCTTATTGAGCTTTACGGTTTGCGAACCGAAGGTCTCTACAGGAAGTCAGGTTTGTTTTTGTGAACTTATAACTTGCATTAAATGAAAAATGATTTATGCTTTTAGTTGATTGCTAAGGATTTTCTACTTTTAATACCACAGGGGTAAGCTCTAAAGTTCGAGAGCTCAAGCAAGACATTGAGGATGGTAAAGAAATTGAACTGGAAATATACACTATTCATGTATTAACATCCGTGTTGAAAAGTTTCTTCCGTGAAATTCCTGAACCACTTCTCACTTATGAATTGTATGATGAGTTTCTTCGTGCGGCAGAACTGTCACAGTATGAAGACCGAGTTCACACGATTTTTGGTCTTTTGAAAAAACTTCCGAAACCAAATTACAATCTTATGGAGAGATTGGTATTTCATTTAGTCAGGTATGAAAGGACTGTATCAGCCATCAGCTTAACATTGAAAAAAAAAGTTTTAAACTGAGATAGCCATTTTGTAGAGCGTAAAAAGTTGTATAGGAATCTACTTTGAATTTTTGAAAAATCGGCTATACGGCGGGCGTAGCCGCCGCTGTTTGAAAAACATTATACAGGGCCTTATGGGAGTCAACTTTTTTTCAGATCAATTTTTCGACATGAGTGCATACGAATTTGGAAAAACTGAAGACGCCATTCGATAGAAAATGAAATGGAGATGTTTTCATGCAAAAACTAGATATGTACAAGCCTTTGGTAGTTACAAAAATTTGATTTGAAAACAGGGTAAAAAAACATGCATTTTCTGGCCTGTGCGCCGCAAACCACTGCCACTTTTGGCTAAACCGTAGCAAGGTGTGAATAATTACCAAGACTATTAAAGATTAAGATGAGAAGATATAAGCCAAAAATCATATGCGATGCCATTTCACTCAGGGTTTTCCCAAATATAAGGTTGTTTTGCGGCGCACAGGCCAGAAAATGCATGTTTTTCATCCTGTTTTCAAATCAAATTTTTTTAACTACCAGAGCCTTGTACATCTCTGGTTTTGGCATGAAAACATCTTCATTTCATTCTCTATCGAATGACATCTTCAGTTTTTCCAAATTCGTATGCACTCATGTCGAAAAATTGATCTAAAAAAAAGTTGACTCCCATTAGGCCCTGTATATTGTTTTTCAAACCGCGGCGGCTACGCCTGCCGTATAGCCGATTTTTCAAAAATTCAAAGCAGATTCCTATACAGCTTTTTATGCTCTACAAATTGGCCGTTGCAGTTTAAAACTTTTTTTTTCAATGTTAAGCTGATACAGTCCTTTACAAGAATGATGGAATAATAGTGACGGCTTTAATTTTGTAGACTATTATGAACTGATTTTTGTTTAATTTCAGGGTTGTTTTGCTGGAGTCCAAAAATAAAATGAATGCCAATTCCTTGGCAATAGTGTTTGCACCGTGTATTTTAAGAACAAATAAGTCAAAGAAAGTACAAGAATCTCTCAGTGATATTAATAGACAAACCAAATGTATTGAGACAATTCTCATGGAACAATTGAAAAAGGTGAAAGAGACTCTTCATAGCATTGAGTCTGTGGACTCTGCTGCACATTCATTCTCTGTTCGTCTCAATTCCATTCGTAGTTCAAAGGTAACCTTAAATCATATTCCAAGATTCAACTATAATTTCATGAAATTTTCTATTCATTTTCATACTTGGATTAAAAAATAATGTTTCCGCAGATGAGACCACCTGCACAAAATAAAGAAAGCTCTAGTAGTGTTGGCTCGTTGAGTGAGGGAAGCAATGACAATAAGTCAGTGGCCGAATCAACTACTCCCGAATCAATGAGTGCTGAAGAAGAGGAAGATATTGTCCGTCAACTGCGTGAACTTCAAGACGTATGCCATTCTCAATGATTCAATTTTTTGTATCAGCTATGTTTTGTATCTTTTACTCATTGCAAATATCACGTTTGTATTGCAGGAAAAAGCTATCCTGACTCAAGTGTTGCCATCTTTATCTCGTACACCGTCAGATGAGGACATGCTGTCTACAGATCCAGAAGCGGATAGTCCGGCAGGTAGTGTGGATGATTTACGGCCTGACGTCCCTTCACCGTCTCCTAGACAAGCTCGAGCTCAATCTTTACAATACTCAAAGTCAAGCCCACTGTTGGAAGCCTTTCGCCCTTCTGGTATGTACTCACTTGCAATGTGTTAGTTTCGGGGCATTCAAAGCAAATGTTGTGGTGTTATTGATGTATAATATACTGGATCTGGATGTGTTTTCTTGTATTTTTACAGTCTCACCCTTGCCCCGCATGTCAAAACATCGGGGTCCTGTTCGAAAACCTCCTTCAAAGTTTGTGAGACAATTTGGAGCCGTGAATTTCGGGGAAGGCGAAGTGGAAGAAGCCGAAGGTGGTCACTTTGATGAGGGCCAGGATGAAAGCGCTCTTCCAGTGGACCAAGACAATGATGATGAAGCAATCATGGTGTGATATCGAACGAGCATTATCGTGAAAGGAAAAACAAACGCTTTATGAATGATACAAATAATAATTATAATTATTATATTTAAGTTATCAACCTTAGAAAAAGAGGACATGATTATTATCTCGATTGGTGTTTTAGTATACAACGGTGTATTTGTGTATTTCACATCCACGTTACTATTTTTGAGTCTCAAAGCTCTTTAACTGAATGTTAATAACTAACTATAGCTAGTAATCAGTGAATCTTCATTAGGTGTAACCCTGTTAAAAGATGAAACGTTGTCACAAATAAGAGTATTTAAAAAAAGCTAGTTATGTGTGTTTATGTGTAGTGTATACTCAAGTATGTGAATAATTTTTTGTTGTTTTTTGGAAACTAATCATGTTTGTTCGGTGACTAAAAACTGTATTATCTTTCACAGACTATTATCTAACTTTGTATTGTAGTTTAGTAAGAAAGTAATAATGAGTATATACGCTTGATACGGATACTTTTTGCCTTTCATTACTTGCTAACAGTTTTGAGTTGGTTGATAAGAACATCATCATAATATATGGTGCTTGTCATGTTTTTATGCGTTGAATTATTTAATAATTTAATTTAGGTATTTAACAATGACTGGAACAAAATAGTATTCTTTATGAAGTTACTTACGCTGGTGTTCGTGGATAGTGGTTTCTTTTAATTTTTGCCAAACTTGAGATTTAATGCTACAATTTATTGCAGATGATTATACTCTTTTTAGAGTGCCAAATGAAGGATCAAGCTATCAAACATGAATGTATTTGAGGTGTGTTACAAGAAGCACAATATTCAGTCATGTAAGTGTTAATCAAATTATTATTATACTGTAATGTTATCAGTCCCTGAGTAGACTATAGGAAAGCCCTACTTATTTATGCGTGGATTAATTATTTGAGAGAGTAGTTTCTTAGGTATTTTGAAAGACACGATGTAGATATTGAAATTATTTAATGTGTATCTACATTTTTTCTCGTCTTTTTTGCGAACTGTTGAATACAGTTAGTTCACATTGACAAGAAGGAACTAACTAACTAACTAACTAACTAACTATGAATCTGTAAAAATAGCATTTGCATTACCTCTATTTTTGTGATTTTAGTCTCAAATGTGTAGAAGAATGTACCTGTTCTCAAAATAATTCGTGCTTGCACGCATGCATACCCTTATTACATTGAACACTTTTCATTTTTTGATGATTCCTATATGCTTTTACTATCTCATTTTCTCACTATGCTGCAGTTAAGAATAAACATTTTGTCATCGTAATCCTGAGCTTTTTAATCACCTGTACCAATAATGGATGTACACAATCAATTTAGTATATAAACTATTGTTTTAAATTCATTGAATTTATGGATTTTTAGTTCACCGTGATTTTTTTATATTTGCGTGTTTTTTTGCGTCAGCTACACACTTTTCAGTTACTTATTTTTAAATTTTGTACAATTTTGCTTTTGCATCGTTTTTTTCCTTGTTGAATGATGTATTTAATCGACTTGATAAATATGTGAAAAAATTACAAGATAACCCAACTACTCGTTCTTGTTGGTTTAATACGTAGTACCTAAACTTATAACCTCACTATAGTGCCTTCCATATGAACAATCAATCATTCACACAGGTTACTATTATGTATTACTCATTGTCTAATATTACCCTCTCTTTACTTAAGAGATTGCCAATTCTTCATGTTCAGAATTATTTTAAAAATATGTATTTTAATCTTTATTCCGGATGCGAGAGATGATATTATATATAAATATAATATTTACTTTATTGAAAGTGTACTCCTTTTACAGGAGAATAAAAAATAAATCATCATTCCAGATATCTAAACATTGATTTTCGTGTACTCAACTCATTGTTCATTTAAATTTCTCCTTTTAACAATGCGATTTTTAAAGCATGAAGTCGCTGGGTAATTAAACTAAGTTACATTTAATGCATTGTTGCGTAGCGGGGAATTTTTTAACACAATGACAGATTCTATTGTTTCTTACTTTCTTACTTGTAGATGGAAACAACAAATGATTCATGCATACATTGAATTCTTTACGAAAGCTACTTTTGACTCATAGTTTGTCCAGTTGAAATACAAGTTACCAGTCAATTAGTCTACGTGTCTGGACTAGACACAAGTTCAGAAATTTTTTAACCCGATTATCATTAGTGCCACATATTGATACCAACCAGACTAATACCGACTATGAAGTGCTTCGGGACCTCCCTCACAATTTTTATTGCAATCACAACACTCGGAATAACGATTTACATAAATTACAAAGAAGATATTATGCACCTATTGCATAAATTTGAGCCTGAAAATAAATTATTCTCCCTTTATCTTCGCTCATGTAAAATTCCCAGAATACCTGTACGTAACTCCGCTATACAAAGATTGTGGACTAAGTTTGAAGCCAGAAGCTGTGTTTATAATGACAACGCTGGTTCAGAATTCACTGCCGTCTTGGATGATAGTGAAGATGATCAAGATGACATTTCAACTAACGCTGTGAAAGTATAGAATTCAAATACATAGAATTCAAGTCATAGTGTACAGGAAGGCAAACTTACAATTGTAATTGGTTTCCATATATGGTTTCCTTATATTTCAGCATAACTTCAACAAAGATGCAAAACAAGATGGGCCAAGATGCTGCATTCGAGATATTTTAAGACCACAAATTTTGGAATCTGATAGATATCTGTATGGGACATATATGAATACAAACAATGTATGATGACAATGAGTAAATCAGCATATAAAATGAATGCACCATATTTTACAGGCTTTCCCCGAAATGTGTCCCTGCAAATGAAAATAACAGCAGTAAAAGTTTCTCCTCTTCCGAATTTTATATATTGGAATGTACTTCATTAGACAACAAGAAAGTATCTTTTAATTTCCATGCAAAACTGCTGATGAAGTCACAAGTGGTTCAAAAAGCTGTGGACTGGGAAGCTAATAAAATCGTTGATGAGATGCCGCCAAGTGTAATGATACTAGCCTTAAGATCCTCTTCCAGAAATCATGCACTCAGAAGTCTTCCTAAAACAATCGACTTCATTAGAAACCAAAAGCAATTTGCCGATTTTAAAGGACATCACGTGTTAGGGGAATCAACTTTGTCTAATGTGTTACCTTTGTTAACAGGCAAAGTTAGAGAATTCTCTGAATTTACCACTTTGGATAAGAATACACGCGCAACAAGTTGGGAAGATTTTCCTCTGATTTGGTCACACTTTTCAGACCAAGGGTATGTCACATTGTTCGGTGAGGACAGTAGCAATGAAGTGTTCTCATGGAATAAGAATAAGGGATTTCGTAATATACCGACGGACTATTATTTGCGTCCCTTCATGCAAGCTTATGAAGAAGCATCGTTTACCAGCATTCATGAAAGTGTAAGTACGTTTCACATCAGGTTTTCGTTTTTGATCCGCATTGTATCAATTCTGAAGTATTCAATGATCGATAACAACAATAACATTATTACAGGATTCCTGCATTGGGAATGGAACGAAAGCAAAATTTGTACTTAATTATCTTGAAAAGTTTACATCAAAGTTTGCAAAAAAACTGCCAACCTTTTCTTTCTCATTGATATCACAAGACAGTCCTGATAAATTGGAATCTCTTTCACAAATGGATGAAGAATTGCTTCAGTTTTTCAACACTATCTTCCTATCTAAGGAGGTGGCTGAAAATACTATAATTATATTCACAAGTTTGGATGGATACATGAACAACGCATACAGTCATACATTCGAAGGATACATGGAGAGAAGGCAACCTTTTCTGTTTCTCTATGTGCCCCAAAAACTGAAAGATCAATACCCCTCAATCCAACACAACGTTGAACAAAATTCATACAGAATCACATCTTCGATTGACATTTTTCATACTCTACATTATCTTTCACAAATGGCTTATGGTTTTCAATATAAAAAGGGGCATGGGAAATATGGATTCTCGAACGGTTACTTTGGATCACAGAGTGACTCCATGCAAGAAGTGCATCAAGCAACTGGTGGAAGAAATCTCATATTTGACAGAATTGATGAATTCAGGAGATGTAAAGACATTGGGATTCCTAAGGTTTTTTGTGCTTGCAATTTACCGGTCCCAAAAAATGAAGAAACCAAAAATGATATGGATATTGGGACATTAGTTCTTTCCTCTAATGAAAGACAAATTCCGCAAGCTGTGAAACTAGTAAACCCACAAAGATTTCGCAATATATAGCCTTCTCCAGCATATGCATTATGATTTGTAATAAAACGAACTTTAAATCCAAGCTATGTAAAAAAAAATTATCATGCATTTAATATTACAATCAAATGAAATAGGGTACAAGGTACAATTGTTCGAGAGATTTATAGCTCTATTGTTCAGGCAGTATAAAAATACTTCGACTTGGAATTTTGTAAGTACTTTAAAAACATATACGCGGGACAATACAATATAGCCAGTATTTCAAAACTGAAGATTAAAATTACAGTACTAGTACTAAATGTCACAGAAAATCAAAAAGGAGTACGCACACATAAAAAATAAAACTACCTTGAGCAAAAGTTTTACCGGAAAGACAAGATGATAGCACACACTAGAGCAATATAATAGCAATTCATACCCGCAGAATGGGCCCCGCTAGATTTATCCTTAACACAAGTATCTAGATTAGTGCGCTTATATCCTTCTTCACATTCACAAGCACCGAGTCGAGGATCGCTTTCAGTCTTAATAATGTGAGTGCTATTGTCCAAAGAGCGTTGTTTAGGCTTGCAAACAGCATTTTGCACACATTTGGGCATTTTCGAAAAGTCTAGCACTGCTGGAGCAACTGTAGTAGCTGGAATAGTTACGGAAGACTCGGTTCCATTGGCATTTTCTGTCCCTGTAGTAGTATTAGTAACTTCAGTAGGAGCAGCAACAGGTGGGATTGGGTCAGAAGGTGGGAGAGCAACTATATTCACATTATTCAAATCCAAAGCACATTGGCCTCCAATACGACTGTAGCAGCTGTACACTTTGTCATATTTTTCTTTCCTGGTCCGTCCGTATCCATAAGAGCCTCCAGAGGAATCGGAATCACCCCCATTAGCATGTTTTCCAGCCTGGTATCCAATATAGCCTCCTGCCGCAGCAGCTCCAGCACCAATTGCGACAGTTTTTGCGGCGTTTTTAATACCTTTTCCCCGCTTTGGAGATCGCTTGGAACGAGAATTCTCTTTCTTCACTAGCTTGAAGTCATAAATCTGGTCAGGTCCATCACAGCTACATCTTCCTGAAACACATGTGAGTAATTTGCTCCCGTCACAAGAATCTACCATGATACCATTTCCTTGAGTAACAGTGCAACGTTCTCCATGCTGGTCCACTCCAACTGCCCAGCCTGCCAAGCAGGCTATTCCAAGAGTAAGTAGTAAAGATTTCATTATGTATTACTGCAAAAAATACAACAGAATCAGAAACGGTTAGATTAGATTATTTTCGACAAGTTTCCCTTAATTAAAAGTAATGTCAATTCGAATGCGCATCTTTCTGCTTATCAAAAGTTTTAAAAAATGCAGACATACAACGCAAAAACACCACAAAATAGTGAATTGGTTACTTCCCACTTCCGTTCATTCAATAACTAATGGAATTCGCAATAATAAGCATGAATTTTTGACAAAAACCAGCTTTCTATCTCCATTCAACGGTCACGAAAGTTAGCTGGTTGTCACCAGTCATAGTTATATTTTGAAAAATTCTTCCAATGAATAAAAATTCACTACCGCACAGACTAGGAAGGAACTAGACAGTGTCATTGCATGCAATAAAATAGTCGTTCGTGATTTGCAATAACATGCCTCTCTATGTGCAAGTGTTACATGCGTATAAAGGTCTGAAAAGAATAGCCCATGCTATGCTGACTGTGATTAATCTTTTTAGACTGGAGTTTCAGATGGAGCGTAGTATAAATCAAACTGCTACTTGGATTAAATAATAAATGAGCAAAAATTAACTAAATGCTAAAAGCGGCCTTTCAACGATGCATTCTTCATCAAGAAATATAATGTTGAAAATTTCAAGCGAATCCGTTCAGTAGTTTCGCCAAAACCGTGAACACAAAATTTCATTTTGTAAGCATCGTTGCGTTTTCAGATGGGTCACGTGACCCAAAAATAAAACATTTTTTTAAAAATCAGTGATGCATTTCTGTGTTTTGAAATTTTTTATACAGAGAAAACTCGAGCAGCTTAACATACCCAAAAATTTTGAGCTTGTTTTCTTCAGTACTTTTCGAGTAAAAAAATAGTCTTTATTTCTTGACTTTTTGAGACCCCGTTTGACGGGTTTGACGTACATTTTTATGAGAGGTCTCACGCCCTCTAATAAATCAAACTACGCTCTATAACGCTCTGCATCCGCAGCTACTGAATTTTCCAAAAATCCGTAGGAGTACGAACTATATTCTATAACCTTCACGAAACTGTGCGTCAAAAAACAATTCCCAGTACAAAGTACATGGTCCACAAGATAAAGCAATTTAATAAATAATAAATCCAAAATCCAACCTTATTGAATTGACTACGTGACGTCTGTCAAGTCAGAGGCAAAAAAAGTAAGCCCGGATGTATTTCCCCCTTAAACTGTCCAAAGTCCAAACAACAAACAAACCGAGTTACACTTGTTGCTGGCTGCAAATCTACTAAACCCAGAACCCACTTATAGTTTTTAGCGTTGACCTTCGTTCTTCGTTCACTGACAGACTCCTACTCCACCCACGATAACAAAACTACAAAGGATATGAATCGGAATTCGGAAGTTAACAAACTGCTGTGCTGAACAACAAGTCACAGGGCAAACTGAACGCGTAAAAGTAAATGAACACACTTTCAAAAAATAGAACCAAATTAATGAGTCACCACCATGCACACAGACTGGCAATATAAACCAATCAATAAATATTTTTTAACACAATACAAGGTCATAGAGTGCGATCAACAAACGAAATTTTGTAAAAACTGTGTACGACGTACTACTAAAGACTGACTATAATATAAACTCATAATTTAATTCTGAAAGGCTATAGTGATGTAAGTTTACTTTGCTCTGCTCCGGACATATAGACAATTTTTAAAACCTTGTAGTATAGCTCATAAACTCATAAAAGAGTGGAAAGGTAAAGGAATTTCAAAATTGTTATTTAGTCTAAATCAAGAATGTAATAATTATTATGTGATTAGGGGTGTAGCTTGAAAACAAAAATTATTATGTCGAGCGGAGCTCAAATAAAAATTACATCACTGATGGGATTGTAAAATGAATGCACTTGTCTGTATTGCGAATTAGCGTATACATAGCACATGAATTTAACCGAGGCTACACTAGAAGTAGGAAAGTTTTCACACGTCGTCAAACAACTACATTTTCTACTAGACACTCGCGTGTATTCTAGAATTGGAAAGCTTCAAAAGCTTTTAATACAGGTCAGGTTACGCATATCCCAAATATGTGAGTAACCATATAAAGGCTTAAAGGTATTGTTGGTATAATCATGAGCCTAGAACTAAATAGACAAACCAGATTGAATTGGATTTATTTAGGAAGGGACTTTAGCATTGACGCTTTAGTTAAAGTTTAGTTGGTAGTTTTGTTAAGTTTGTAGTTGCATGCAAGCACTTTAAGCTATGTTTATAGCCAGTCGTCTTTTATCGTTCATGCTTGTGCATTTCTTAAAACTATAGCCAACCTCTTCTAAAACGGCAAATGGTGAAGTTAGAAGACGACAAACCTATAGGAATGTTTCTTTGTACGGGGTTACAGGTAGAGTCCTAGCATAAATGAAGGTTATAATAGCTTTATGTTCATGCATAAGTTGTTCATGTTGATGCAATGAAACTATTAAATTAATTATTGCATACAGTTTAATATTTGCTAAGATGCGTGGAACATGAATTTTAAAGTTCATATGCAATTTACTTTATATGCTTGTCAAAACCAATTGATCAAAAAGTTAAAAACTAAAGGCAAAAATAGCAATCAATATAGGCGACAGGCGATAAAACCATAATTGTCATATCCTCATACATCTCATGTTTGAATAGCCTACCTTACCTATAGTTTATTTACTGTGTACACTTACGCATGCATATTTAAAAAACAGTGTGCTTAATTTTGTGGGACCATAGTTAACCAAATACATACTGCATGAAAGAGTTTAGCAAATTCAGAGTTCATGAAATCAGCCTGAAGGCACATTCGGATTCAGGGTTTTGATTTTCTCGCAGCTCCTCTACTTTTATTGATGTGAAATGTGAAACTGACTTGTTTTTCTTATACTGAGAAGAACAATGTGAGCTATAGTTCACCAAAGTTTACTAATTATGAATACAAACAATCAAAAATTTATTTACACAACAAAGCATTGCATGCACAGCAGATTATTTTATAATATAATAAAACCGCTTCCTTTTTACCTTGCATAGTGTAGCTATCCGCAGGAAGTGCTGGTAAGTTCAATAATTCATACTTTTAAAAAATCTTTTTACTTCTATCTATTTACATAATAAGTGTACACCCAGTTTTAGCGTTTAACGATAAAAATCAAAGTAGATGATAACCCTACGAAAAAAATCAATTCTATAGCCTGTCGTCAAAATCCAAAAATGAGATAATGATCATGGTTTATTTTATTTCTTTATTGAAAATTTGTAAAGATTGTAAGAAAGTCCTTAATATGCTCCAAAATTTATTGCTCAATTTCGATTTTTAAATTCACACACATATGAAGGGTGTGAAGTGATAATAAACCGCGTTAAACAAATGCATGGACGTACCAGGAATCTTACTAAATTTTTGTTTTTTGTATTCAACTTTAATGCTGATAACTGATAAAGTAATGTTAAATCATGGAAACGGGTAGTCTTATCATGCAAATATGTGAAATTATTTGCTGTACTCAACAGTTTCATTTTATGTATTATGTGTTTTATTAGCTTTTGCAACTGAGTGAATATAGTCAATTATTTGGTTAATACGTGGCACTAAGCGCACCAGCCAGGCGACGCCAGGACCCCGCTAACGCCTGGTATAGTGGGCAAGATTTCTTGGAAGTTTACACTAGATAGAATGATATATCGACTGAAATTGCATGTATATTTTTTGCTCCATATTAAGCGATAGCATATTTTGTCATTTAGCGAGGAAGGCGAAAAAATCCTGGCGTCGCCATTGGCTAAGCGCTAGCACATGTACAAAACATAGCCATTATGTCTGCAATGTGTTCATGGTTCATATGAACAATTTTCTTGAAAATGAACACAAAACCTTCTTAATAATCTATATAGTATATGCCCCAGAATCTTTTAATCCGATGCAACCGTTTATGTAGGTCTTTCAATCGGCCGGGTTATGGATATGAAACACAATTTATGAGCAAATTAGTTAACAATTCAGCTTCAAAAGCTAATCAAGCACATATAATTGACACAATAAACGCAGTAAATTTTGCATTACATTCCATTAGTGATTATCATAAATAGTGTTTAAGAACATCTTGAGATTGAGTTGATCAACTTTAATACAATTTTTAGCATTACTATGAAATTAAATTAAGTTAATTAAATTTAATTAATTACTGTGAAAAAACAAAGTAAGAATACTTTCATTTATTCGTTTATCGCGATTTATTCTAGACATTAAGATAATCCCCAAAGGGGAACGGGAAACCATACCGAATGCAAACTTTAAAACTATTACCCATATCAATAGATTACTGTGTAACAATTACCTTAATTATGTACTTTCGTGGCAATATTGTATTGCACGATCACTGCAATTAACATGAACATTATGCATCATTGTAGTTATATATTACACCCATTACACCATAGCATTCACGCTGCATGAAGACAAAGACAAAGCATAATGAAGTAGTACTTTTCTTTAGCATAGGATCGGTGGTGAAAGTCAAAAGTTGGAATTTAACAGGGAACGGGAAATTCAAACTCTATACGGAAAAGTCAAAAGTTTAGTGAAAAGATTGATATCAAAAGTTAATTTAATAATAAATAGAATCTGGGCATCATTAAAATATACTTTAACAGTCAGTTCAAACCAGACCTTGGTCCGGTTTTAGAACTTGGGACACCTGAAAAATTTCTAAGTTTTTTCAAACACCATGTTGACCGACATTGCAACCTAACCTAACCTAAACTAAACATAGTGTTTGAAAAAACTTAGAAATTTTGCAGGTGTCCCAAGTTCTAAAACCGAACCCAGACCTTTTTAACTACAACATACGGTCTTGTCAATTCACTGCCGTTGCTGCTGACTGACTGCTGAAGTGCTGAGTTGCCCAAATCGAAGAATGCAAATGTTAAATCAGCGTTTCAAAGTCGTCAATTTGACATGTTTCTTTTAAAACTAAGCTTGGAGGATTGCACTTTCACGGAGGGTTCTAGGTTCAATGAATTTACGTCAGAATCTTGGACACTAATTTCGAGGAAAAAAGAATTTGGATGAACCGGGTCCACATTGACAGCTGAGACGTTTTATTAACCCTTCTGTTGAACAAAAATGCCTTCGAATTCCAACTTGATAGCGATGATAATGAAACCAAAGTCTTTGCGAGTAATCATTTTGGCTTTGATACTACTCACGGTTATAATTGGATTATATCACCTTTTATACGGCGAAGTGGCAGAGCCTTTACCAACCGAACCGGCGATGCCGCTACAGTTTCAAAATAATCATCCAGTTTCAAGTGGGCAATCAGTTTATTCTTCAATGAATAATGATAAGCAATGTGCTAAAATGGACCAGTTCACTCCTGAAGTAGATTCTCTGGACGTTTATCCTACTCTAGACTTCAATGTAAGAGATTATAGCTGCTTTTGCAAAAACCTATGGTAATTTTTTATGAATTTAATTTTTATTAATAAGTATCTACTACTACTTTTACAGGCTGACTGGATCCGAACCCGAGAGTATTGGAATTCATTTTTTGAGCAGCGGTATTTAAGTTTGAAGACAAATCCTCACAAACCTGATCTCAAAGTTATTGTTTTACCACACTCACACAATGATCCTGGTTGGCTGCGAACGTTTGAACAGTATTTCATTACTCAAACTAAGAATATTCTGGACAATGCAGTCGAAAAACTTACCGTATTTGAAGACATGAAATTTATTTGGAGTGAAATGTCTTTCTTGTCCAAGTGGTGGGATCAAGCCCATTCATCTAGACGAGAGTTACTGCAACATTTAGTAAAAAAAGGAAAGCTTGAAATTGTTACTGGAGGTAAGTGAATTACTGGAAACGAATGTTCTTGTTTCCATTATTTGGATTTATATTCTCTAATTGTAATTAAATTCATTTGCTCAAAATTTATCATTTTATGTCAGGTTGGGTGATGACAGATGAAGCCACAGTCAATTTGTTTTCTATGGTGGATCAATTAATTGAAGGACATCAGTGGGTGCAGGCTCATTTTAATGTCACTCCCCAAGCATCATGGTCCATTGATCCTTTCGGTCATGGATCTGCATTTCCTTATGTTCTGAAAGAGTCTGGAATCAATGGTATGGTCATTCAGGTATGATTGTACACCGATATAATATTTCTTGCTTATTGATCAACTTACATTTACATTGCTCCTTCCTTTCAAACAAACTTTTTTTTTACTTTACTATCAGAGAATTCACTACGCTTGGAAAAAATGGTTGGCTGAAAAACAAAAGGGAGATTTCAGGTAAATTAGTCAATTTTCTATTTCAGTGAATGCATGAGTAGCATAAGCATAAGTAAAAAAATTCTGGAGTTCAAAAACCATTTTGCTTCTACTAGATGGGTGCAACGGTGGGATGTTGAAGCCAAAAACAGTATTGTGTGTCATAATGCGCCATTTGATATTTATTCAATCAAACATTCTTGTGGCCCTCATCCACATGTAAGATAACTGATCTAAGGAATACGAATAGAATTGGGAAGGTGATTGATATGATATCATGCTATGATGTTTACTTTTCAGATATGCTTGAACTTTGATTTCAGAAACATTTCTGGTAAACTATGAATTTAATTAAACTGTGTATAGTATGCCTCCATGCCTAGATGCCTAGTATAATGTATTGGAATCTGTAATATTTTTTCCAACAGGAGAGTACTCAGAAAATTTTATGGTATTTCAACCGATCACAGCGCAAAATGTTAAAGAGAAAGCAGAGCTTATGCTGGAACAATATGGGAGAACAGCATCATTATTTCCTCATAATGTAGCTTTGATTTCAATGGGAGATGACTTTCGATTTGACCATCCTGTCGAATGGGATCAGCAGTACTATAACTACAAGAAGCTGTTTGACTATATTAACCAGAACAAAGATAAATACAAGGCAGATGTAAATTTTGGAACTTTGTCTGATTATTTTAAGGTTGGTTTAGTGTAAAAGTTATTTGTTTTTGCATCAGTAGTAATATTTGCAATAGTATAATCAAAAGTGCGTTATCATTTGTTGGTAATAATTTTTTTTTATAGGCTATACAGAGTAGCAGCCAAAATTTGCCCACATTCTCGGGAGATTTTTTTGTGTACAGTGATATATTTTCTGAAGGACGACCTGCATATTGGAGTGGGTATTATGGCACTCGTCCATTTTGGAAAAAGTTTTACAGAGAAACTGAAGACAGGGTTCGATCAGCTGAATTTTTGTTTTCTTTTGCAAACAACCTTATGCGGCAACAAGGAAATCGAAATGCCTTGAAGGTAAACCTGTGATGAATATGGTAGCTGCAATTTGGAATGAAATAATATCAGTCAATTTAGTAAACACGTAATTTGTGGGCTTTTAGATATTTAATCGGGAGTACGAAAATTTAGTGGTAGCAAGACGATGGCTAGGACTTTACGCCCATCATGATGCCACCACTGGTACTTCAAAAACGGAAGTGATGCATGATTATGGATGGAAGCTTATGGAAGCCAGTCAACTGAGTCTTACAGTTCAATCTATTGCAATCAGCAACATCATTTTTGGCGGAGTACGCAATATCACTACAGACTACGAATTGAATAGATTTGGGGACCTTCCTAAAAAAATCCCTCTCGTGACTAATGACAATCGTGTCGTTAAAAAGATTGTGCTCTTCAATAGTCTTTCTTGGTTTCGCAGCCACATTGTAAAAGTTATCGTGACTAATGCTGAGGTTGAAGTAATTGGTCCAGATGGAGATCCTGTTTTGGCTCAGGTAAAGCACCCACATGCAAGAAGCTGTCGCGTGCTCTAATATTTTATATATTGGTTGCATGAAGTTCAGTTCTGATAAAATAATTGCTTATTTAGATTAATCCGGTGATTAACTTGGATAGCACTAATGTTGCAATGGCAGCTCATCTATTTGAGTTAACATTTGTAGCTCGGTTATCGCCTCTTGCAATTTCGATCTTTCAAGTGAAGAAACCCAAAACTCTGATAAAGAGTCGCCTTGCAAAAAAAGCAATAATTTATTGCAAAAACTGTTCTGATGCGTCTAAATTATTCGAAATCAACCAGATACAGGTTAAAAAATTTACAGGAGTTCATATTTTATTGAAAAAATTTAGCATAGGAATATATAATTTCATTTGAATTTTTAGCCGGGTGACATTCAATTAAACAATGAAAGGTTGCAATTGGTGTTTGACCGACATACTGGACTTTTGCAGAGCATTTCTAATACCGCAGAAAATATTAAGGTGCAGTCGAAACTTGCATTTGGAGGGTATAATTCTATGGACTTTAAAAGTGGGGCTTATTTATTGATGCTAGATCAAGGAAGTGAACAACAGGTAGGCATTACTTATGATTTTAAACTTCGTGAAAATCATTATCTTGAAATAAAAATTAAATCTCCTTTGTGTGTTGCTTTCCTTTAGATTCCGTTCGCTCACGTAGATCCTAAAATACTGATAATAAGTGGCGTAGTATCATCAGAAGTGTTGTTGGTTCATTCTCCTTTACAACTTTCCACACGAATTTTGCACGTTGGTGGAAAAGAAGTAGAATATGCTGTATTTATTCAAAATCAAATGGATCTTGGTCGTCACAATGCGGAAGTCTATATGCGTTTTGATACTGACTTGAATTCAACTAAGGAAGGAATTCGTCGGTCAGTACCAGACAACTCCCATAGTCAGCTTTTTGATTCGTACGGCCGAATGAGGCCCACTGAGCCGGCTAAAACGGAAAAAGTGTTGCTTCCAACTATGTATACTGATCAAAATGGATTCACAGTAGAGAAACGTGTAAAGATTGATGCTATCGGATATGAAGGAAATACGTATCCAGTCAACACAATGGCATACCTCCAGGACGAACAGAAAAATATCCGATTTACTGTCTTGGTGGACCGAACTCATGGTTTTTCGTCTATGGAAAATGGCAGGATCGAAGGACTCGTTGAAAGACGAACAGTTTTCGATGATGGCCGAGGCATGGGGGAAGGGGTAACAGATAATAAAGATACTGTATCAAATTATGTCCTATTGTTAGAAAAAGTGAACTTTTCTGGTCCTCACCATCAAAATACCAAGAAAAGCTACGAGCCTTTGTTACCAACTTTAGCAGCTCATCGTGGAACGCAAGAGTTGAGTTACCCACCAGCAACATTTGTATTCCATGACGAGAATTCATCAACTACCGGAAATCTCAAAGGTGTCTATCCTTTCTTTAATCAAGAGTTTCCCTGTGATTCTCATGTCTTGAATCTTCGGTCTATGTCTGAGTCAAATACAGCTGAAGAATTCGATATGAATTTCCCTAGTTCTAAAGCACTTCTTATTGTTCAAAAGCTGGGTTATTTGTGTGTCGGAGGAAAGTTGGCCTGTGGAAATCTTTCGCCTAATAGACTATTTTACCCTACAACAACCTTTAATGGATTAAAAGTAGAATCTGTAAAACAGAGTAGTCTCTCTGGACTGATTTCGAGTAACAGTTCGAGTTTAAGCAGTTTAGCTGAACTAGAAGCGAAACCTTTTGAAATCAAAAGTGCTGTTGTAAGTTTTCAATGATTACCGCAATCAATCAAAGTAACTAAAATTAAGTATTTATATTGTGATGTGAATGTGAGCACTCCATGAAGTAGATACAAGGATGTTTATCGATGCATAGCATAGGTTCTGACTAATGCCCATAATGGGGCTGTTTGAGAACAGCTGTAGATTCTTTGAACATTTGATTGTATAATTGTTGTAGTTATGTGGCACTGGATGAGACCAAGATTAAGTGGTGCCGTCGTTTTTACATATAAAAAATGAGTTGAAATTGTTTATGCTGTTTAATGAGTGGACAATCTGATATTTGGTTTCGTTTAGATCTAAAAGTTTTGGAATATTCGAATCTCCGACATTAATATGAAAGAAATGTTGTTGAAACAGTATTACGCATTTCCTCTTGCCGTCAATGATTAATAGTTTGTTGAACATTCTGGCTGGATAGTATAGAAATCTGACCGTTTTCGTACTAATTAGTTTCGCTGTGTTGAGATAGTTTTATAACTCATAAGAATATTCCCATGCATAATCATTTTTTATTTAAGCTGCTGGGTATTTGTGTTTCAATTTTTGTATCATCCATATTATGAATTTGACTTTCACACTGACTTGACTTAATTAGTACTATTTTTATTTTATTAGATGGTTGGTAGTTTGTATACTATAAACTATCAGGCATCAGTATTGTAAATACGCATTCGAATTACTAAAGATCCGCATTGTGTAAAATAAAGATCTGTTACCTCTATCATGAATATTTGCTCTAGAATTATTTCATCAAAAATATACTTTGTTTAGATATCACTAACAGTTAAATATGATTCATGTGAGTAAAAGTCAATATTAGCATTTCGGAAATCTAACGCACAAACATGCAATCCTATAGACTTATCGTTTTCGGTTACTCTGGCCTTCTTTCTATAGTTTTTGAACTAAAATTGAGGATGCACCACCACCGCCATTGCAGATAGATGCAACCCCGTATTCCCCTGCTTTCAGAGCATGACAGAGATGAACCACAAGTCTTGCTCCAGACATTCTAAAAAAAGCAATATCAATGCCGTAATGTTCACTCAAAAGTTAATCATATTAATCAATAAATTAATCAAAATTAATCAGAATAGCAGGATTAGAAATTCAATACGAACCCAATTGGATGTCCTAGAGATACAGCTCCTCCGTGTACATTCACTTTAGAGGGATCAAGATCCATCATTTTTATATTTGCAAGAACTACTACACTAAAGGCTTCATTAATTTCCCACATAGCGATATCTTCTTTTTTTACTCCATATTTTTTCAGTAACTGAAGAGACGGTATTATTTAGCAAAAGCTCAATGACTCACTGAAATATGATTAAAAATATACCGCAATAAATTTCTACCTTTGGCATAGCAAATGCAGGCGCAATTGGAAAATCGATAGGGTCTGTTGCAGCATCATAATATCCAACGATCCTGGCTAATGGAGGCTTTGAGATAGTGCCCGCTTCAGATTCGGTAGCTAAAACGAGCGCTGCAGCTCCGTCATTCAAAGTAGATGCGTTTCCTGCAGTTACAGTGCCGCCATCTTTCTGTGTAATGCGTCCATTTTAAGGATATATTTATTCGGTAAAAAAGATTTTCCAACATATCAAAAGAAAAAAATCCAAACCATTACTTGAAAAACAGCGCTCAGTTTTGAGAATTTCTCAAAATTGACTTTCTTGAACTCCTCGTCTTCTTTTACTACAATATCTGGTTTGCCCCTCTTTTGAGGAATGGTTACAGGTACAATTTCGTCATTAAATAAACCTTCTGCATGTGATTTAGCACTCAATTTGTAGCTATTAATTCCATATTCATCTTGTGCTTCCCGGCTGATATTTAGCTTCTTCGCCGTATTCTCTGCACAATTCTACAAGATGAATAAAATATAAAATATTAAAACTCGATGAACTTTTTAATTCTACTTCATGAATTTTTTCGAAACTTTATTTGTTTGTATGTAGCTATCAAAATGTTCGAACCAGAAATGACAGATTTGTGACTGATTTTTGCAGTGTCAAATGACACTTTGAGAAAATCAGTCACATTGTATCTAATTCATCATCATCATCATTTGAATTTTCAGTTAAAAAAAATTTACTTATATACATATGAAGTTATGAAGCAATATCGTAAATGAAGACATACCCCCATGTGAACTTTGTTGTAGACATCAGTTAATCCGTCGAAAACAATGCCATCCTAACACATGCAAGAATTCATTAAATTACCTTTCCTTAACCATCATCTGCAAAAAAAAATTGCTTATATGAGATATACCACTAAAGTAACACCTCCATATCCACTGTCCCCACGTTTCATGTAAAATGGAACATTAGACATGCTTTCCATGCCCCCTGCGACCATTATGTCTTGATCGCCACATTTCAGATTTTGTGCTGCCAACATCACAGCCTTCATTCCAGACGCACAAACTTTGTTCACTGTTGTGCAAGGGGTAGATTTATCCAGACCTATGTAACTCATTCATAACTTTTGATGAGTAAAGTATTAAAACAATCGCTTTTTGAGCAATTCATTACATGGAAATTTAAACAAACTACCGGCAAATAGAGCGCTTTGACGAGCGGGCGCTTGACCTGAACCAGCCTGGCAAACATTTCCCATGTACGCTTCTTGAATTTGATTTGGTTTAAATCCACTCTGACTGACTGCCTCCTATGAGGTTGCAAAATCTCAATGATTACGCAGTCCAATAAGCCACATATACGAAAAAGTGATATATATCGTCATGCCTTTATAGCCACGGCGCCCAGTTGGGGAGCTGAAAGCGCAGATAATTGACTGCGAAATGACCCTATGGGAGTCCTAACGGCACTCATAACTAGAATATCATTTTTAGATAATGTCGCAGAGGTATTCAGATTTCGAATACTTCGTTGCGTCGCAGTGGTCAGCAATATTCTTCGTAGACCCATTTTATCTATTACACTAACTCAAATGTGTAATACATAAGTAAAGAGATGATTGTTGAGCCTCTCTCGTACCAAATGGCTGTAGGTCTTCGAAAGTAAACTATAGATAACTGGAATTCCAAATATGAGAAGAGCAAAAGATAGAGAATTCTTGATGAAATATGAACAAGAAAAATTCACAATTCTGGCTCTGCAGCAGCACACGTGAGAGTTGGCAGACCGTGTTTTATACATTGGTAGTATTCTACATGGAGATAGAATACATGTTCCTTCCATTAAGAAATATTTTTTGGGTGTGACGTCATAGAGTCCCAACGGGATCTTGTGAAGACAGCCGATCTCGATTATTATAAACTTACCGCCGACAGCGCTACATTTTAGCAAGGTATGTACAACAAGTCGAATAGCCCGTTAACAACGGGAGAGGCAATTGAGTATAGATTAAATTCAAACGTCATCAAACATCACGAACTATTCAAATAAACACTTTACTAACAATAACTGGCGAAGCCTGTGCCAATCCGTCTTGGTATGAATCCAAACAATTCTCAAAATCCACGTATATTTATATAAAAAACAAATGAACCTCCGAAAATTTACTTACAAAGCGTAACAGTAATTTATTTATGATAAACTAATCGTCCTTAAGTATTTAAAACTTTACGTATTCACTAATAGGTTTAAAATATGGGATAATATACGTCGTGGAAACAGCAGATATTAACGATTTTACCTCATGTTTGGATAGCCAAAATGGATATTGACTTTTTTACTTCATGTTATTATAGATACAGTATATTATATGGCCTGATTTTATGTTGCCATGAGCACGATAGATGGCTTGTTTTTTTCGTGTCATGGATAGATGAAAGCATGAAGGTCATGGAAAAATGTTATCCCAAAATGTTAAGCCCAGAATGTTGAGCCCAGAATGTTGAGCCCAGAATGTTGAGCCCAGAATGTTGAGCCCAGAATGTTGAGCCCCAGAATGTTGAGCCCAGAATGTTGAGCCCAGAATGTTGAGGCCAGAATGTTGAGCCTGGAATTTTGAGCCCAGAATGTTGAGCCAAGAATGTTGAGCCAAGAATGTTTAGGCCAGAATGTTGAGCCCAGAATGTTGAGGCCAGAATGTTGAGCCCAGAATGTTGAGGCCAGAATGTTAAGCCCAGAATGTTGAGGCTAGAATGTTGAGCCCAAAATGTTGAGGCCAAAATAATTGACATATTGCAACTTGTGGCTGCAACTCCTTGGCTGCAACTCCTGGCTACAACCCCTTGGCTGCAACCCCTGGCTACAACCCTTTGACTGCAACCCCTTGGCTGCAACCCCTGGCTACAACCCTTTGACTGCAACCCCTTGGCTGCAACCCCTGGCTACAACCCTTTGACTGCAACCCCTTGGCCGCAACCCCTTGGCCGCAACCCCTGGCTGCAACCCCTAGGCTGCAACCCCTTGACTGCAACTACTTGGCTGCAACCTCTGGCTGCAACCCCTTGTCTCTAACCACTTGACTGCAACTACTTGGCTCCAACCACGGGCTGCAACCACTGGCTGCAACCCCTTGGCTCCAACCCCTTGGCTGCAACCACTGGCTAATTCCTTTGCTGCAACCACTAACTAATCCCTTGGCTGCAAAAACTGAGTAATCCCTTGGCTGCAACCAC
>Ga0210040_10001600_pt1 | contig 33709 bp, 32 predicted proteins | sample CryGeyCG12114_NA_FD_185462 | JGI IMG/M metagenome (GOLD analysis project Ga0210040, IMG submission 185462) | Groundwater microbial communities from aquifer - Crystal Geyser CG19_WC_8/21/14_NA (SPAdes) (version 2) | ecosystem: Environmental > Aquatic > Deep subsurface > Groundwater | place: USA...
GAGCACGTCTCCCGGCTGCATGTCGTTGTAGTCCGAGAAGCTGAAGTTGACCGAGAGCAGATCGATCTTCCGCAGGCCCGCGAAGCGCGGAACGATCGCGTAGATCGTGTCCTCCGGCGCGACGGTGTACAGCAGCACGCCGTCGGCCCGCCTCTCGGTCGTGCCCATGGCGTGCTCCGCCGGCCCAATGTCGACGATGTCGCCAACGGTCCCGATGGGCGTCGGCGCGGGCGTCGGCGTCGAAGCCGTGGGTGTCGGCGTCGAAGCGATGGTGTCGGTGGCGGCGGGCGCCGGAGCGGCGGGCGCCGGCAGCTCGGACGCCGACGTCATCCCATCCCCCGTCTCCGGCGGCTCGCCCGTGCACCCGACCATGGCCAGCCCCGTCAGGAAGAGCAGAGCCGCGGCACCCACCGCCGTCGCGGCCGCGTCCCGGCGGCGAGGACGCGCCACCTGGGCGCACCCCGCGCGGCCCGCATCGTCCATGCCATGACGATGAGGGTACGAGGTGCGGATGGGCTCGGTCCGGGGACTCGCTCACGCCATGAGCGGCAACCGGCCGACGATCTTGTCGACGCGGTTCCGCGGACCGACCAGGCTGACCGCGAGGTACTCGATCCCCTCCGCCGTCTCCCCGCCCACGGCTTGCAGGTAATCGTCGTACACCCGGGTCGCCTGCGCGGCCGCCGGCATGTCCGCCACGAAGGTGCCCTCGTGCGCGGTGGCCTTCGCTCGGATCGCGCGGAGCGTTGCGGCATCCGCGGTCAGGATGGTGCAGCCGGCCCAGGGCAGCCCGGGGTGGGCGTTGCCGTCCGCGTCGACGGCATCCGGCCCGAGTATGCCCGACACCGCGTCGGCAGTCGCCGCCGCGACGCACACGGCCGCGTTCACCGCTCGACCGCTCGGAATGTCGGCGTCGACGACGACCACCCACTTGAGCCGGGCCGATCGGGTGGGCGCCGACGTGTCCACCTCTTCCGGTGTGAAGCCGATAGGGGAGATAGTCGGGTCAGCCACGGTGCTCCTTGCTGCTCGTGCGGTTGTGGTTGGGAACAGTACGGCAAAGCGCGGTGGTGCTAGGCAGGAACCGAACTTCGTGCGGCGAAAGGTCTAGTGTCGCGGTCATGGACGAATTAGATGCGGCGATCATCCGCGCACTGCAGGCGGATGCGCGCCGGACGAACCGCGACGTCGCCGCCGCGGTGGGGGTCTCCGCCACGACAGCACTCGAGCGCACCCGTGCCCTGAGAGCGCGCGGTGTCATCCGCGGCGCGAGCCTCGACCTCGATCTCGGCTCCATCGGCCGCGGCGTGCAGGCGCTCGTCGCCGTGCGCATCCGTCCGCCGTCCCGCGACGTCATCGAGGCGTTCCGCGACTGGGCCGCCGCGCTCCCCCAGACCCTCGGAGTGTTCGTGACGAGCGGGTCCGAGGACTTCATCCTGCACGTCGCCGTGCGCAGCAACGACGACCTGTACGCATTCGTGATCGACGAGCTCACACTGAGACGCGAGGTCGCCGACGTGCGCACGTCGATCGTCTACGAGCACCTCCGGAACCGCTCGGTGCTTCCCGTGACACCGTGAGGGAGGCGCGCCCTGTCAGGCGCCGACATAGGCGGCGAGGTGCTGCCCGGTGAGCGTCGACCGGGCGGCGACGAGCTCTGCGGGAGGACCCTCGAACACCATGCGGCCGCCGTCGTGCCCCGCGCCGGGGCCGAGGTCGATAATCCAGTCGGCGTGGGCCATGACCGCCTGATGGTGCTCGATGACGATGACGGACTTGCCGGAGTCGACGAGACGGTCGAGCAGACCGAGCAGCTGGTCGACGTCGGCGAGGTGCAGCCCGCTCGTCGGCTCATCGAGCACGTAGATGCCGCCCTTCTCGCCCAGGTGGCTCGCCAGCTTGAGTCTCTGCCGCTCGCCACCCGACAGCGTGGTGAGCGGTTGTCCGAGGCTCAGGTAGCCGAGGCCGACGTCCGCGAGGCGGTCGAGGATGGCGTGTGCGGCCGGCGTGCGCGCGTCACCCGCCGCGAAGTGGTCGCGGGCCTCCGTCACCGACATCGCGAGCACCTCGCTGATGTCGCGGCCACCGAGGCGGTACTCGAGCACTGAGGCGTCGAAGCGGCGGCCCTCGCACACCTCGCACGTCGTCGCGACGCCCGCCATCATGCCGAGATCCGTGTAGATCACGCCGGCGCCGTTGCAGTTCGGGCAGGCTCCCGCGGAGTTGGAACTGAAGAGCGCGGGCTTGACGCCGTTCGCCTTCGCGAACGCCTTGCGGATGGGCTCGAGCAATCCCGTGTAGGTCGCCGGGTTGCTGCGCCGGGAGCCGCGGATCGCGCCCTGGTCGATGGAGACGACCCCGTCCCGACCCGACATCGACCCGTGGATGAGCGTGCTCTTGCCGGATCCGGCGACGCCGGTCACGACGACGAGCACGCCGAGCGGCACGTCGACGTCGACGCCCCTCAGATTGTGCGCGGTCGCGCCGCGGATCTCGAAGGCGCCCTTCGCGGCCCGCACGGAGGGCTTCAGCGTCGCCCGATCGTCGATGTGGCGGCCGGTGAGGGTGTCGCTCGCGCGAAGCTCCTCGACGGTGCCGTTGAAGCAGACCGTGCCTCCCGCGGTGCCCGCCCCGGGACCGAGGTCAACGACGTGGTCGGCGATGGCGATCATCTCCGGCTTGTGCTCGACGACGAGCACGGTGTTGCCCTTGTCGCGAAGCCGCAGGAGCAGCTCGTTCATCCGCTGGATGTCGTGCGGGTGCAGCCCGATGCTCGGCTCGTCGAACACGTACGTCACGTCGGTGAGCGAGGATCCGAGGTGGCGGATGATCTTCGTGCGCTGGGCCTCTCCGCCGGAGAGGGTGCCCGAGGGGCGGTCGAGCGACAGGTAGCCGAGCCCGATCTCGACGAACGCGTCGAGCGCCTGGCGCAGCGCTGTGAGCAGCGGGGCGACCGACGGCTCGTCGAGGTGCCGCACCCACTCGGCGAGGTCGCTGATCTGCATCGAGCAGAGGTCCGCGATGTTCTTGCCTTCGATCCGCGACGACCGCGCACCCTCGTTGAGGCGCGTGCCGGCGCACTCCGGGCAGGTCGTGAACGTCACCGCGCGATCGACGAACGCGCGGATGTGCGGCTGCAGCGTGTCGACGTCCTTCGAGAGGTACGACTTCTGGATCGAGGGAATGAGGCCGGAGTAGGTGACGTTGATGCCCTCGACCTTGATCCTCGTCGGCTCCTTGTGCAGCAGATCGTGCAGCTCCCGCTTCGAGAAGTCGCGGATGGGCTTGTCGGGGTCGAAGAAGCCGCTGCTGCGAAAGATCCGGCCGTACCAGCCCTCCATGCTGTAGCCCGGGATGGTGAGGGCGCCCTCGTTCAGCGACTTGCCGTCGTCGTAGAGCGCCGCGAGGTCGAGGTCCGTGACGTTTCCCATGCCCTCGCAGCGCGGGCACATGCCGCCCGTGACGGAGAAGTCCGCGCGCGTCGCGACGCGCCCGGCGCGCTCGACCGTGACGGCGCCCGCACCGTGCGCCGAGGCGACGTTGAAGGAGAACGCCTGCGGCGAGCCGATGTGCGGCTGCCCGAGCCTCGCGAACAGGATGCGCAGCATCGCGTTCGCGTCCGTCGCCGTGCCGACCGTCGAGCGGGCGTTCGCTCCCATGCGCTCCTGGTCGACGATGATCGCCGTCGTCAGACCGTCGAGCACGTCGACGTCCGGCCGCCCGAGCGTCGGCATGAAGCCCTGCACGAAGGCGCTGTACGTCTCGTTGATCATCCGCTGCGACTCCGCGGCGATCGTGCCGAACACCAGCGAGCTCTTCCCCGAGCCGGACACGCCCGTGAACACCGTGAGCCGGCGCTTCGGGATCTCGACGTCGACGTCCTTCAGGTTGTTCTCCCGCGCCCCCTGAACGCGGATGAGGTCGTGGCTGTCCGCGGGCGGCAGGGTGCCCGACCGCTCGCCCGCCGCCGTGCCCGTTGCCGTGGTCATGCCCTCTCCCTCCGTGGGTGCGCGGGTGCGCCGATGCGCGGGTGCCTCGGCGCTGTCGGCACGGCCGTCGGCGGCGGTGCTCGGCGCACCAACACGGTACCGAGGCCGCGGCCCGCCGTGGGGAATTCTTGGCCGCCCGCACGACGAGCCGGGCGTTCCGGGTGAGACTGGCGCTATGGATCTCCCCGCCGACAGCCACACGCACACCGAATGGTCGTGGGACGCCCTTGCCGGCTCCATGGCCGGGTCGTGCGCGCGGGCGGTCGCGCTTGGCCTGCCGGCCATCGCGTTCACGGAGCACCTGGACTTCACGCCGTTCCGCGCGGGACACCTCGCCGAGACGCACGGCGGCCTCGTGACCGACGGCATCCTCGTGGCGCCGCCCTTCGACGTCGAGGGATATCTGGCGAGCGTCGACTCCTGCCGCGCGCGGTACCCCGGCCTCCGCATCCTCACCGGCCTCGAGGTGGGGCAGCCGCACCTCCACGGCGACCTGGTCGCCGGGGTGCTGGCGCGCGGGCGTTTCGATCGCGTGCTCGGCTCGCTGCACTGCCTTCCCGACGGGGACGCGCTCGCCGAGCCGTTCGCGCTCTTCGCACACCGCGACGCGTCGAGCGTGCTGCACGACTATCTCGCGGAGATCCCCCGGATGGTCGCGGGATCCGAGCTATTCGAGATCGTCACCCACATCGATTACGCGGTGCGATCCTGGCCCGAGAGCGCGGGCCCGTTCGATCCGCACGACTTCGAGGAGGGCTGCCGCGGGGCGCTCCGGGCCGTCGCCGACGGCGACCGCGTGCTCGAGGTCAACGCCAAGCTGCCGCTCGACCGGCGCATCCTCGCCTGGTGGCGGGAGGAGGGAGGGCGGCGGGTCAGTTTCGGCAGTGACGGTCACGAGCCCGAGACGATCGGCCGGGGCCTCGCGGGCGTCGCCGCGATGGCGCGTTCGCTGGGCTTCCACCCGTCCGCGGATCCCGCGGACCCGTGGCTCATCACGGCTCGGGGGTGACCCCTCCCCCCGAGACGCGCCCGGCTGGGAGCCGCGTCACTCGTGAGACGACATGACGTGCTTGATGCGCGTGTAGTCTTCAACGCCGTACATGGAGAGGTCCTTGCCGTAGCCGGAGTACTTGAAGCCGCCGTGCGGCATCTCGGCGGTGAGCAGGATGTGCGTGTTGATCCACACGGCACCGAAGTCGAGGTCCCGCGACACGCGCATCGCCGTGCCGTGGTCGCGGGTCCAGACGCTGGACGCGAGCGCGTACTGCACGTCGTTGGCGAGCTCGACGGCCTCGTCCTCCGTCTCGAACGACTGCACCGTGATGACGGGTCCGAACGTCTCCTCCTGCACGATGGCGTCCGTCTGCTTCACCCCGGTGATGACGGTCGGCGCGTAGAAGAAGCCCCGCTCGCCCACGCGGTGCCCGCCGGTCGCGACGACGGCATGATCCGGAAGGTCCTCCACCGCGGCGGAGACCTTCGCGAAGTGCGTCGCGTTGTTCAGGGGCCCGAAGTAGTTGTCGGCCTCGTCCCCGCCGGTCGACCGGGCCTCTGCCTGGCCGACGAGCGCGTCGACGAGGGCATCGTGGATCGATTCGTGCACGAGCACCCGCGTGATCGCCGTGCAGTCCTGCCCCGCGTTGTAGAAGGAGAAGTCGGCGAGGGACGAGGCCGTCGCAGCGACGTCGACGTCGGCGAAGACGACCGCGGGAGCCTTCCCGCCGAGCTCGAGGTGGGCGCGCTTCAGCGTCTTCGCGGCCGCGCCCGCCACCGCCGTGCCCGCCCGCACGGATCCGGTGATGGAGATCAGGCCGGGCACGGGGTGCTCCACGATCGCCGCCCCCGTGCCCGCGTCGCCGAGCACGACGTTCAACACGCCGCCGGGAAGGATGCCGCGGCTGATGCGGGCGAGCACGAGCGTCGACTCCGGTGTCGTGTCGCTCGGTTTCAGCACGACGGTGTTGCCGGCGGCGAGCGCGGGACCGATCTTCCACACCGCCATGAGGAATGGGAAGTTCCAGGGCGTCACCTGCCCGACGACGCCGATGGGCTCCCGGCGCACGTACGAGGTCGTGCCCTCGATGTACTCCCCCGCCGATCGGCCCTCGAGCAGCCGCGCCGCGCCGGCGAAGAAGCGGAGCTGGTCGGCACCCGCCGCCACCTCGTCCTCCGCGATGGTCGCCCGCGGCTGTCCGGTGTTGCGGTGCTGGGCCTCGACGATCTCCGCGGCGTTGGCGTCGATCGCGTCGGCCAGCTTCAGCAGCGCCAGCTGTCGCGCGCTCGGGGTCAGGCGCGACCACGGCCGGAACGCGGCCTTCGCCGCGCGCATGGCGTCGTCGACGTCCCGCGCGCTGGATACCGGGGAGACGGCCACGGTCTCCCCCGTCGTCGGGTTCACGACGTCGAGCGAGCCCGTGCCCGACGCATCGACGAAGTCCCCGTCGACGAAGTTCTGCAGAGTGGGAGCGGGCATCGGATTCCTTCGGTGGTCCTGAGTACGGGTGAGGGTGGGGTACGGATGAGGATGGGGTGCGGGTCAGCCGACCAGCGTCGCGGCGAGGCCGCCGCCGGAGTCCCCCGTGGTTTTCTGCGCGCGCCGCAGCACCAGACCGACGAGCGCGAGTGCGACGAGGGTGAGCCCGAGCATGAGCGTCGACACCGCGGCGATCTCCGGTCGCAGCGTCGAGCGCAGCGACGCGAACACGTACACCGGCCAGGGGGTGGACCCGGCCACCGAGACGAAGCTCGACAGCACGGTGTTGTCGAGGCTCAGCGTGAACGACAGCAGGGCGCCGGAGATCACGGCGGGCCGCATGAGCGGGAACGTGATGTCGAGGAACCGGCGCACGGGCGGGGCACCGAGGTCGGCGGCCGCCTCCTCGAGCGACTCGTCAACGCCCGCCATGCGGGCCCGGACGATGAAGGTGACGACCGCGCAGGAGAACAGCGAGTGCGCGACGATCAGGCGCACCTGCCCGATCGCGAAGATGCTGAGGTGCCAGGTGTTGCTGAGGTCGACGAACCACGGCAGCAGCGAGACCGCGTTCACGATCTCGGGCGTCACCATGATGAGCCCCAGCAGCAGCGTGAGCCAGCCGACCCAGCGCGCGGAGGGCCGGCGGGCGAGGGCGACGCCCGCGAGGGAGCCGAGGATGGTGGACACGACGGCCGAACCCGCGGCGGCGAGGATCGACACCTGGATGGTGGCGACGATCGTGGGGTTGCCGAGCGCGTTCTCGTAGGAGGAGAAGCCGAAGCCGTCCCACGAGCGCAGCTGACGCCCCGTGTTGAACGAGTACACGATGATGACGAGCACGGGGAAGAAGAGGAACAGGAGCCCCAGCACGCCCCAGATCGCGATGAGCACGTCGGTCGGCGACCTGCGCCGCCTCCGCGGCACCGGTGGCGCGTCCGGGGCCGCGCCCGGCGAGGGCCGTTCCCCTCCGGACCGCGCGGCGACGGCGCCCGCCACCCCGGCGTCCGTGCGGAGCCCGGTCACCGTGCGGCTCCCTGCGCGGGCAGCACCGCGGTCAGGTCGACGTGCTGGACGCGGCGCACGACGAAGCCGAAGAGGCGGGCGACGAGCACGAACAGCACGACGACCGCCAGGATCGCGAGCATGAGGATGACGGCCATGGCCGATCCGAGGGCCCAGTTCTGAGCCCGGTTGAACTGGCCCGCCACCATCTGGCCGACCATTCCGCCCTGGGCTCCACCGAGCACGCTCGGCGTGATGTAGTCGCCCATCAGCGGCACGAAGACCAGCAGCATTCCCGCGGCGATCCCGGGCAGCGCGAGGGGAAGCGTGACGCGCCGGAAGCTCTCCACCGCGTTCGCCCCGAGGTCGCGGCTGGCCTCGAGGAGCCGGTGATCCATGCGCTCCAGCGCCACGTAGAGCGGCAGGATCATGAGCGGCAGGTAGTTGTACACGACGCCGAGCTGCACGGCGGGCATGGTGTACAGCACCTCGAGCGGTCCGTCCCGCAGCCCGAGCGCCTGCAGCCCCTCGGAGAGGAAGCCCTCGGGGCTGAGCGTGATCTGCCAGCCGATCGTGCGCACGAGGAAGTTGGTCCAGTACGGGATGAGCACGAGCGCCAGCACGAGACCCTGGCGCGACGGCGACAGCTTCGTGGCCATCCAGTAGGCCATCGGGAAGGCGATGAGCAGGCACAGCACCGTGCCGACGACCGAGATCTCGAGCGTGCGCCCGAACGTCTGCAGGAACGCGGGGCTCACCGCCTCGAGGTAGCGGTCGAGGCTGAGGACGTCATTCGAGTGCGTGACGTAGAGGCTCGGCTTCTCACCGAAGCTGTACCAGAGGATCAGCCCGAACGGCACGATGAAGAAGAAGATGAGCCAGGCGCCGATGGGCAGCGCGAGCATGCCGACCGACCAGCGGAGCCGACGGCGGCTCTGGCGCACCGCGGGCGCGGCCACCGGGTCCGCCGCCATCACTGCCCTGCCGCGGCCGTGAGCTCGTCGTAGATGTCGACGTACGCCTGCTCCGCGTCGTTCAGCTCCGCGAACACGAGTTTCGCCGTCTGCTCCGGCGTGAAGAAGATGAGCTCGGGCAGCTCGGCCCCGGCCGCGACGGCGGCCTCCTCGATGCCCTTCAGGCCCGTGTTGTAGCCGATGTAGAGCAGCTCGGCGAGGGAGACCTCCGGATCGAGCACGTAGTTGATGAAGTCGTGCGCGGCATCCGGATTCGGCGCGCCCTTCACGATGGCCCAGTTGTCCTGCCAGAGGTTGCCGCCCTCGGAGGGTGTCACGTAGCGCCAGCGGGACGGATCCTCGTTCTCGAGGATGCCGGCGCGTGCGTCGCCGTTGAATGCCTGCGCGAGAACCCGCGCGTTGTTGGTGATGGAGGCACCGGGGTACGACTCGAAGGTTTGCACGTGCGGGGCGATCTTCTCGGTGATGAACGCCCGGTACTCCTCGAGGTGGCCCTCGTCGGTCGTGAGCGGGTCTATGCCGTTGGCGAAGAAGTATGCGTAGGCGATCTCGCCCGGGTCCTCGAGGAGGGAGAGGCTGCCGCTCGCCTCGTTCTGCGCGACGTCCCAGAAGTCGGCCCAGCTGGTGAGCTCCCTCCCGACGGCCGTCGTGTCGTACGCGTATCCGGTCGATCCCCACGCCTTCGGCACCGAGTACCTGTTGCCGGGATCGAAGCTCTGGTCGATGTACGCCGGATCGACGTTCTCGAAGTTGGGGATCTTGTCGAGGTCGAGCTCCTCGAGCAGGTCGCTCGCGGCCATCTGCGGGATGTACTGGTGCGTCGGCAGGCAGATGTCGTACCCGCTGGTCCCGGCCGCCGCCACAAGCTTGGCGATCATCTCCTGGTTCGAGCCGTAGCTGTCGATGGTGATCTTCGGCCCGACCTCCTTCGTGAAGGCGCTGAGCACGTCCGGGTCGTCGTACTCGCCCCAGGTGTAGATGTTCAGGCCGCCGGAACCCCCCGAGCCGGAGCCGGACCCGGTGGAGCAGGCCGCGAGCGCGGCCGTCGCGCCGGCACCGAGCAGGCCGCCGAGGAAGAGCCGTCGCGACACGCGTGCCGTCATCGAAGCGGGCAGGAGCAGGCGGACGTCACTCGATTCGGGCATGGCTGATGATCCTTCTGTCGGGCGCCGACGGGTGCGGCGGTGCGGCGGGGATGAGGGCAGATCCGATGCGCTCGGGGAACTCGCGGACGGCGATGGGCGTGCGGGTCATGCGTCGGCCGCTCCCGGGAAGACGTGGACGTCGTCGGCGTGCCAGGAGCAGAAGACCGTGCTGCCGATCGTGGTGGGGACCGCCTCGGATCGTCCCGCTCGGGCCGTGATCTTGACCCCGCCCGTGGTGAGCAGCACGAGCTGGAGGGCCGAGCCGAGCTGGCTGACCCCCATGAGCGTCGCCGGGATGACGTTGGCGCCCGGATGGGCCGTCGTGCTCACGGTGACGTGCTCGGGCCGCACGGCGAAAGTGGCCTCCTCCCCCACGGCCGGTGCCGAGGGGCGTTTGGTCGCCACCCGGCTCCCCTCGACGGTGATGCCCACCGCGCCGCCGTCGGCGCGGTCGATGGTTCCGGAGAAGAAGTTCTGCTGGCCGATGAAGCCCGCGACATAGGCGGACCCCGGCGCGTCGTACACCGCCGACGGCGTCCCCACCTGTTCGATGCGACCGTGGTTCATGACGGCGATCCGGTCGCTCATGGTCATCGCCTCCTCCTGGTCGTGGGTCACGAAGACGAAGGTCGTGCCGAGCTGCTGCTGGAGGAGCTTCAGCTCGATCTGCATCTCCTCCCGGAGCTTGCGGTCGAGGGCGGACATCGGCTCGTCGAGGAGGAGCACGGCGGGCCGATTCACGAGCGCCCGCGCGAGGGCGATGCGCTGCTGCTGTCCGCCGGACAGCTGGGCGGGCATGCGGTCGGCCAGGTGCGACATGCGCACCATGGCGAGGGCGTCCCGCACGCGACCGCCGATCTCGGCCTTCGGAACCGACGCGTAGGTCAGGCCGTAGGCGACGTTCCGGGCGACCGACATGTGCGGGAACAGCGCGTACGCCTGGAAGACCGTGTTCACCGGCCGGCGGTGGGGCGGAAGCGCATGCACGGCCTGACCCGAGATCGAGATGCTGCCGGCGTCGGGGAACTCGAAGCCGCCGATCATGCGCAGCGTCGTCGTCTTGCCGCATCCGCTCGGTCCGAGGAGCGAGATGAACTCCCCCGCCTGCACGTCGAGGTCGAGGTTCTCGACGGCGTACGCCCTGCCGTAGATCTTCGACACGCCGCTCAGCACGACCCGTCCCTGTCCACCGTCCTCCCGGGCATCCGAACCCGGGCTGTTCAGGGTCATCGTCATGGCGTGCGTGCCCCTTCATGAGTCGGTTCCGTCGCACCGCGTGGCGCCGGACGCGCGCCGCGGGGTGCACTGCGGTGTCCACAAACTATGTGCTGGCGCGCGCGGAACGCAATGCGCGACACGGATTCCGTCGAGGTTTTACACCGGCGAAACAGTCGGCCGTTCGGTGTTTTCGCACGAAGAAGCACCGCGGAGGCGGCAACACGCAACTGATTCCGAAGGTCGGATGCGCCGGAGGCGAGAAGCGCTCAGCGGGAGAACACCACGCGGCCGGAGGCGAGCGTCGCCGCGGTGCGGACGGTGTGCAGCGCGTCCGCGGGCACCGAGAACGGGTCCGTGTCGCTCACCGCGACGTCGGCGGCGCCACCGACGCGCAGCGTACCGACGTCGTCGTGATGGGCGACGCGCGCGGATCCCGACGTGTAGGCCGCGAGCGCCTGCTCCAGCCGGAGCTGCTCTCCGGAACCCAGCGGGTCCGCGGTCGACCCCGGCTCGACACGCGTGACCGCGACCGCGATCGCCTGCCACGGGTCGGGCGTCGACACCGGCCAGTCCGATCCCATGGCGAGCGGCACGCCTGCCGCCGCCATGCTCGCGAACGGATACTGCTCGGAGAACCGCCTCGGCCCGACGATGGAGCGGTTGAGGTCCACCATCTGGTCGCTCGCGCAGGCCCAGAGCGCCTGGATGTTCGCTGTGACGCCGAGCTCGGCCATGGCCGGGATGTCGGCGAGGTCGACCTGCTGGAGGTGGGCGAGGTGATGGCGCATCCGGTTGTCGTCGCCCGAGGCACGGGCGGCGCGGAGGGCCTCGAGGCTCTCCGCAACGGCGCGGTCCCCGATGGCGTGGATGTGCAGCTGGAAGCCGGCGGCGGCGAGCGCCGTCACGGCGGCATTCAGCACCTCGGGCGCGAAGTGGGACTCGCCGTGCACGCCGGTCGCATGCCCGCACGCGTCGAGGTAGGGCTCCTTCATGGCCGCGGTCAGGCTCTCGGGCACGCCGTCCTGCATGATCTTCACGGTCGTGGCGCGGAAGCTGCCGCCGAGCCCGTTGCGTCGATCGCCGATGGACGCGCGCGCCTCGATGAGGGCCGCGACCGTGTCGTCGACGGTGGCGAGGGTCAGCCCGCGGGGAAGCCAGAGCGCGCCGGTGACCCGCGACACCAGCTGCCCGGACTCGATCACCCGGAGGTACGCGGCCGTGCTGTCGCCGAAACCGGCGTAGTCGCCGATGATCGCGTCCTGCCAGCCGGTGATGCCGAAGGAGTGCAGGTAGCGCTGTGCCTCGATGACGGCGTCGACGTAGTCGTCGACGTCCGGCACCGGGAGCAGCGGAGCGAAGACCTCCATGGCGGCCTCCTGGGCGGTGCCGGTGGGCCGGCCGTCCGCGTCACGGTCGAAGTGCCCACCCGCCGGTTCCGGGGTGTCCCGGCCGACGCCGGCCGCGCGCAGGGCGGCCGGCGACACCCAGGCGCCATGGTGATCCGCGTTCACGAGGTAGATCTTCCGGCCCGGCGCGACCCGCTCGAGGGAGTCGGCGTGCGGCCGCCCGCCGGCGAAGTGCGGAAGGTGCCACCCTCCCCCGACGATCCAGTCGTCATCCGGGTGGGCGGCGGCGTACTCGCCGATCAGCCGCAGGGTCGAGTCGGCGTCCGTCGCGTCGGTGAGGTCGCAGTGCAGCCTCTCGTGACCGCCCTGCAGCGGATGGATGTGGGCGTCGATGAAGGACGGGCCGATGAGTCCGCCCCGGGCGTCGAGGGTCTCCCCGGCCGCCCCGACGGCCATCATGTCGGCGTCGGTGCCGATCGCGGCGATGCGGCCGTCGGTTATGGCGACGGCGGTCGCGGTGGGGTGGAGCTCGGTGCCGGTGAACACCCGGCCGGAGTGCACTACGAGATCGACGGTCATGGCGACACCGTAGTGGTGACGCTCATCCCGCGGGCGCGGGGCCGGCGCCGCGGGTCGATCACGCGACGCCCCCGGCCACCGCGTACGCGCCGAGCACGGCACCGTTCGCCACGCCGACCACCGCGGTGATCACGGATCCGTACGGCCCGCGCCATGGGCTGTGCGGCACGCGATGCGTCGTCGCGGGCAGCCGTACCCGGGCGGTCGCCCCGTGCGCGTCCCGGACGACCCGCGCCGGGACGCCGTTCACCGCGATCCGCACCGACACGTCCTGCCCCTCGGGCACGGCCCGCACCCGCAGGCGCACCAGCACCTCCTCCTCGTCCCCGGCCGCTCCGCGCACCTCGGCCGCAAGCTCCAGGCGGGCGCCCACCGCGGACGGATGGCCTCGAAAGCGGCGGCGGCAGCGAGCAGGTCGGCGTCCCGGTAGGCGCGGCCGGCGAAGGTGAGGCCCACCGGCATACCCGTGTCGTCCATGGTGCCCATGGGCACGGTCACGGTGGGAATGCCGAGATGACGGAACACCAGGTTGCCGTTCGCCACCCAGGTGCCGTTCCGCCAGGCGTGGCGAGCGGACTCCTCGTCGACGTCGGCGTCGGCCCGTCCCACGTCCGCGACGGCCGGGAGCACGATGCCGTCGAGCGCCTCGTCATCGAGCCACCGCTCGAAGTCGATCCGCCGGGTCTCCTCGAGTCCTCGGATGCCGTCGGCGATGAACGGGATGTCCGCGAGCGGGGTGATGCCGCCGCGCGCCCGCGTGACGTACTCTGCGAGGTCGATGTCGTCCGGTCCGTAGCGGTCGGTCAAGGCGCCCGGTGGGGGCGGGAAGATCTTCGCGCCGTCGACCGACGCGAGATCCGGGATGCCCGGGTCCCCGTTGGCACGGAGGAAGTCGTCCCACGCCCAGATCGACAGGTCCCACAGCTCGCGCTCCGCGAAACCCTGGGGGACGAGTCCCCGGTCGACCATGGACAGCGCCCCCGGCCTGTCCCGCTCGTAGTTCGAGAGCGCGGGGAAGTCCACCTCGACGACCTCCGCCCCCTGCCGGCGCAGGTCGTCCGCCGCCGCGCGCCAGAGCCGGAGCACCGACGGGCGGGTCTCGATGGGCCGCGCCGCATCCGGGTCGGCGGCGATGTACATGCGCGGAACGCCGAATCGCCTGCCGCGGAGCGCGTCCGCATCCCTCAGGTCGGCGTACCGTGCCGGTCGCACGGCGGACGGCGCCGGAAGCGGAACCCACGGCTGGGTCCGCCAGAAGTCGCCGCGCGGGTCCGGGTCGTCGACGACCAGCAGGTCGAGCACCTCGAGCAGGTCGGCGACGCTCCGGGTGTGGGGCACGACGACGTCCATGGTGGGCACGAGCGGCCAGTTGCCGCGCACGGAGATGAGGCCGCGTGACGGCGTGTACGCGACGAGCGCGTTGTTCGACGCGGGCGACCGACCGGAGGACCACGTCTCCTCGGCCAGTCCGAACACCGCGAAGCTGGCGGCCGTCGCCGTGCCCGACCCGTTGGACGACCCGGAGCCGAAGGCCGCGGTCAGGTGGCCGGCGCTGTAGGGGCTCTCCGCGCGGCCGTACAGCCCGCGCTGCATGCCGCCGTTCGCCATCGGCGGCATGTTCGTGAGCCCGACGAGCACGGCACCGCCCGCACGCAGCCGCTCGATCGCGAACGCGTCCGCCCCGGCGACGAGGTGCTCGAACGCGGGCGAGCCGGCGGCAACGGGAAGACCCTCCACCAGGTAGCTGTCCTTGGCGGTGTACGGGATGCCGTCGAGCGGGCCGAGCACCGCGCCCGCGGCCCGGCGTTCGTCCGACGCGCGGGCGTCGTCGAACATCCTCGGGTTCAGCACTGGCACGGCGTTCAGCGTCATCCCGTGCCGGTCGTAGGCCGCGATGCGTTCGAGGCAGGCGGCCACGAGCTCCACGCTCGTCACGGCACCGGACTCGAGCGCCGCGCGCAGCTCCGCGATGGTGGCCTCGACCAGCTGCAGTCCCCCGGCGCTCATCCGCCGTCCATCGCCCGGGCAGCCGCGCCACCGCTTCTGCCTCGCCCCTCGCCGGCGCCTGCACCCTCGCCGGCGGGCTGCTGCTGCGTTATGCAGTGGATGCCGCCGCCGCGCTCCAGGATCGGCCGGGCGTCGACGGTCACGACGGTCCGACCGGGGTATGCGTCGGCCAGGATCTCCCGTGCGCGCGCGTCGGACCGCTCCTCGCCGTACCCGCAGGCGATCACCCCGCCGTTGGTCACGAGGTGGTTCACGTAGCTCCAGTCGACGAATCCGCTGGCGTCGCGCAGCGTGCCCGGCGCCGGCAGGTCGATGATCTCCCACTCTCGACCGGCCGAGTCCCGCGTGCCGGCGAGCACTGCGCGGAGCTCGGCCGTCAGCGCGCTGTCCGGGTGTGCCGGGTCGTGCTGGGCGTGCAGCAGGATCCGGCCGGGCGACGGGATGGTGGCGACCATGTCGACGTGACCCCGGGTGCCGAGTGCCTCGTAGTCGCGGTGCAGTCCGCACGGCAGCCAGACGAACGTGTCGGCACCGATGGTGCGCGCGAGTTCCGCCTCGACGCCGGCGCGATCCGTGAAGGGGTTCCGCTTCGGGTCGAGCTGCACCGTCTCGGTGAGCAGCACGGTGCCCTCCCCGTCGACATGGATGCCGCCGCCCTCGTTGACGAGCAGCGACGGCAGCACGGGCACGCCCGCTGCCTCGGCGACGATGCGCCCGATCCGCCGGTCGTTCCCCCACGCCCGCCAGTCGTCGGAACCCCAGCCGTTGAAGGTCCAGTCCACGGCGCCCAGCGTGCCGTCGGCGCCGCGAACGAAGGTCGGACCGATGTCGCGCATCCAGAAGTCGTCGAGCGGCGCCGTCAGCAGCTCGATGCCCGACGAGAGCGTCCTGCGCGCGCTCGCGCTCGCCCGGGTCGACCACCATCACGACGGGCGTGAAATCGGCTGTGGCGTTCGCGACGGCCGACCAGGCCGCATAGGCCGCGTCAGCGGAGGCCCCGGCCGGCCCCAGCGTCGGACCCTCCCGCGGGAACGCCATCCAGACGCGGTCCTGGGGCGCCGTCTCGGCGGGCATGCGCCAGTCCATGGACTGATCCTTTCGTCCCTCCACCGCCGGTTCCGCCACTGATTCGCTTGCCGGAGGCCGTGAGTACTGACATTATCGAGCAATGAGCAGGGAGACCCGCACGCAACTCGACGACATCTCCCGGGCCATAGTGGAACAGCTGCACGCACGCAACTCGACGACATCTCCCGGGCCATAGTGGAACAGCTGCAGCACGACGGGCGTCGGTCGTACGCGGAGATCGGCAAGGCGGTCGGGCTGAGCGAGGCGGCCGTCCGCCAGCGCGTGCAGAAGCTCACGGAATCAGGCGTCATGCAGATCGTCGCGGTCACCGACCCGATGCAGCTCGGCTTCTTCCGGCAGGCGATGATTGGCATCACCGTGTCGGGCGACACCACCGAGGTGGCGGCCGCGCTCAGTTCCATGGCCGCCGTCGACTACGTGGTGCTCACGGCGGGCAGCTTCGACATCCTCGCCGAGGTCGTGTGCGAGAACGACGATCAGCTGATCACCCTCCTCAACAAGGAGATCCGCGCAATCGAGGGCGTCCGGTCGACCGAGACGTTCGTGTATCTGAAACTGCAGAAGCAGTTCTACAACTGGGGAACGAGATAACCATGACCACCACCGAGACACCCGTTTCCGTGAGCGACGAGGACGCGACCTCCGCCCGCGACGCGCGACTGCGCAGCGCCGCGAAGGATCACCTCTGGATGCACTTCTCCCGCCAGTCGGTGATGGAGGACGGCGACGGCGTGCCCATCATCGTGAAGGGCGACGGTCACCACATCTGGGACAGCCGTGGCCGCAAGTACTTCGACGGGCTGAGCGGCCTGTTCGTCGTGAACGCCGGGCATGGGCGCCGGAGGCTGGCCGAGGTCGCGGCGAAGCAGGCCGAGGAGCTGGCCTTCTTCCCGCTCTGGTCGTACGCGCACCCGTCGGCCATCGAGCTCGCCGAGCGCCTCGCCTCCTATGCGCCGGGGGACCTCAACCGGGTCTTCTTCTCCAGCGGCGGCGGAGAGGCGGTGGAGACCGCGTTCAAGCTCGCGAAGTACTACTGGAAGCTTCAGGGGCGCCCCACCAAGCACAAGGTGATCTCGCGGTCCGTCGCGTACCACGGCACGACCCAGGGCGCGCTGGCGATCACGGGCATCCCGGCCATGAAGCACATGTTCGAGCCGGTCACCCCGGGCGGCTTCCGGGTGCCGAACACGAACTTCTACCGGGCGCCGGAGCACGCGGACGACCTGGAGGCGTTCGGCCAGTGGTCGGCGAACCGCATCGAGGAGATGATCGAGTTCGAGGGTCCGGAGACGGTCGCGGCGGTGTTCCTCGAGCCGGTGCAGAACAGCGGCGGATGCTTCCCGCCGCCGCCCGGGTACTTCCAGCGGGTCCGCGAGATCTGCGACAAGTACGACGTGCTGCTCGTGAGCGACGAGGTGATCTGCGCGTTCGGCCGGATCGGCGAGTTCTTCGCCTGCGACACGTACGGCTTCGTGCCGGACATGATCACCTGCGCCAAGGGCATGACGAGCGGGTACTCCCCCATCGGCGCCACCATCGTCAGCGACCGCGTGTACGAGCCGTTCAAGCACGGCAACGCGTCCTTCCCGCACGGGTACACCTTCGGCGGGCACCCCGTGTCCGCCGCGGTGGCGCTCGCGAACCTCGACATCTTCGAGGAGGAGCGGCTCAACCAGAACGTGCGCGAGAACTCGCCGGCGTTCCGCGCGACGCTCGAGAAGCTGCTCGACCTCCCCATCGTCGGCGACGTGCGGGGCGACGGGTACTTCTTCGGCATCGAGCTCGTCAAGGACAAGGAGACCAAGCTGACGTTCGACGACGACGAGTCGGAGCGTCTGCTCCGCGGCTTCCTGTCCACCGCGCTGTTCGACGCGGGCCTGTACTGCCGAGCGGACGACCGCGGCGATCCGGTCATCCAGCTCGCGCCCCCGCTCACGGTCGGCCAGAGGGAGTTCGACGAGATCGAGGGCATCCTCCGCGGCGTGCTCACCGAAGCGTGGACGCGGCTCTAGACCGGTGACGGGCATGGTCGAGCGCGAGCCGAGGAACGGGAACGTCTCGTTCTGGTGGACGCAGCTCGGCCTGCCCACCCGGCGCCCGTCTGTGCCCGGCCCGATCACGGCGGACGTGTGCATCGTGGGCGGCGGCTTCACCGGGCTGTGGACGGCCTACTACCTGAAACGCGCCGCGCCGCACCTCGACGTCGTCGTGGTCGAGTCGCGGTTCGCAGGCTTCGGGGCATCGGGGCGCAACGGCGGCTGGCTGACCAACACCATCACGGGTGGGCGGGATCGCCATCTCGCGGCGCGGACCCGCGGCGAGGTCGCCGGCATGCAGCGGATCATGAACGACGCGGTCGACGAGGTCATGCGGGTCGCCCGGGCGGAGGGCATCGACGCCGACATCGTCAAGGGCGGCGAGCTCACCGTAGCCACCACGCCCGCGCAGCTGCGGAGGATGCACACGTTCGCCGCCGCGGAGGCGGCGTGGCCGGCCACCGATATCGAGGTGCTGTCCGCGGCGGCCCTTGCCGAGCGGGTGGCGGTGCGCGGTGCTCTGGGCGGCGTGTGGCATCCGCACTGCGCGCGGGTGAACCCCGCACGCCTCGTCGCCGGGCTCGCCCGTGCCGTCGAGGCCCTCGGCGTTCGTATCTACGAGGACACGACCGTGCGGGAGATCCGGCCGCGTGCGGCGGTCACCGATCGTGGAACCGTGGCCGCCGACGTCATCGTGCGGGCGACCGAGGGCTTCACGTCCGGCCTCAAGGGACAGCACCGCACCTGGCTGCCGATGAACTCGTCGATCGTCGTCACGGAGCCGCTGGACGACGCCGTCTGGGCGGAGATCGGCTGGAGCGGCAGGGAGGTGCTCGGCGATTTCGCCCACGTGTACATGTATGCGCAGCGCACCGCCGACGACCGCATCGCCCTCGGCGGCCGGGGCGTGCCGTACCGGTTCGGGTCGCGTACGGACACCGACGGGGCGACCCGCGCCGCGACGATCCGTGCACTGCGGGCGATCCTCACCGACTTCTTCCCGCCGGCGGCGGACGCGGCCGTCGAGCACGCGTGGTCGGGCGTGCTCGGGGTGCCGAGGGACTGGTCTGCGACCATGGGGATGGACCGCGCCACCGGGCTCGCCTGGGCGGGTGGCTACGTCGGCACCGGCGTCACGACGACGAACGTGGCGGGCCGAACCCTCGCCGACCTCATCCTCGGGCACGAGTCGCCGCTCACCCGACTGCCCTGGGTCGGCCACCGGGCGAGGAAGTGGGAGCCCGAGCCGCTGCGCTGGCTCGCCGTGCACGGCATATACGCCGCCTACGGTGCCGCAGACCGCATCGAGCGATCGGGCGGGCCGCGCACCGCCGCGATCGCGAGGGTGGCAGACGCCGTCGCGGGGCGGCACTGATGCCCGCCGGGCGCAGGCCGGCCCCGTCGCCGCAGACTCCGCGGCCCGCCTACGGCGGCCGGCCCAACCGCAGCGCGACCCTCCTCGACGCCGCGCTCAGCGGCGCCTCGACGGCGCCGTTCTGGCTCGACTCGAGCGCGCGCCCCGCGGCCGCCGCCGCGCTCGGTACGGCGACGGCCGCCGACCTCGTGGTCGTCGGCGGCGGGTACTGCGGCCTCTGGACCGCCCTCCTCGCCAAGGAGCGCGAGCCGGAGCGGGACGTCGTGCTCCTCGAGGCGCGCGAGGTCGGCTGGGCGGCGAGCGGGCGAAACGGTGGTTTCTGCGAGAGCACGCTGACCCACGGCGCGGAGAACGGCGACCGGCACTTCCGCGCCGAGCGGGCGGAGCTGGACCGGTTGGGCCGGGAGAACTTCGACGAGCTGCGCGCCTCGCTGGAGGCCCACGGCATCGACGCGGAGTACGAGACCCCCGGGGTGCTCACCGTCGCCACGGAACCGCATCAGGTGGCCGGACTCCGGGACCTCGCGGCGCATGATGACCGCTACACGTTCCTCGACGCGGATCGCGTGCGGAGCGTCGTCGACTCGCCGCTGTACCGGGCCGGGGTGGTGGAGCGGCAGGGGGTCGCGCTCGTCCATCCCGCGAAGCTCGCGTGGGGCCTGCGGCGCGCGTGCCTCGAGCTCGGTGTCCGCATCCACGAGCGGTCCCCCGTGCTGGGGCTGGAGCGGGACGGCGCGGACGTGACGGTCGCGACGCGATCCGGCCGGGTCCGCGCGGGCCGCGTGGCGCTCGCGACGAACGGGTTCCCCTCGCTCCTTCGCCGAACGCGCCTGCTCACCATGCCCGTTTACGACTACGCGCTCATGACCGAGCCGTTGACCGACGCCCAGCTCCGCAGCATCGGCTGGACCGGCCGGCACGGCGTGACGGACTCCTCGCGGCAGTTCCACTACTACCGCCTGTCGGCCGACAACCGCATCCTCTTCGGCGGCTACGACGCGGTCTACCACCGCGGCGGGCGGATCCGGCCGGGCCAGGACCGCCGGCTGCAGACCTTCCGCCTGCTCGCCGACCACTTCTTCGCCACGTTCCCCCCGCTCGCCGACGTGCGCTTCAGCCACGCGTGGGGCGGCATGATCGACATGTCGTCGCGGCTCATGGCCTTCCACGGCGCCGCGTGGGGCGGCCGCGTCGCGTACAGCGCCGGGTACACCGGACTCGGGGTCGCGGCCACCCGGTTCGGCGCGAAGGCGATGCTCGACCTCCTCGCCGGGAAGCCGACGGAGCTCACCGAGCTGGACTCGGTCGGCTCGATGCCCATCCCGATCCCGCCCGAGCCGCTGCGCTACCCCGCCGTGCAGCTCATCCGCCGTGCGATCGCCCGCTCCGACGAGCGGGGCGGGCGCGACGGCGTGCTGCTGCGCGGGCTCGACGCGCTCGGTGTCGGATTCGACTCCTGAGGCGCGGCGAGCGGACCCGCGCGGGACGCCCGGCGCTAGGACGTGGCGGCGGCGAAGCGGCGGATGAGCTCGGGCAGCTCCGCGGGCTCGTACGGCGCGTCCTCCGCCTCGAGCTCGTCCGCGCTCCACCAGCGGTGGGCGTGGATGTCGTCGAACTCGTCCGGCATCCAGTTGTCGGACAGCGGCGCGAACTGCTTCGTGCGCACGGAGTAGAAGGTGGAGTGACCGACGTCGAGGTCGCCGTCTGTGCGCGGACGCTCGAAGTCGTGCTCCCAGACGGCGTCACCGACGCCGTCGACCGTCAGCCCGGTCTCCTCGAACAGCTCGCGCCGCGCCGCGGCGGCGGGCGTCTCACCGGGATCGATGCCGCCACCGGGGGTGATCCACCGCGGCGGCCGCGCGATGTTCTCCGAGTAGTTCGTGAGGAACAGCAGCACGCGTCCGGTGCCGTCGGAGAGCAGCACCCGCGCGGTGTGCCGAACGTGCAGGCCGGTCATCGCCGGTCAGGCGCCCGCGAAGTCGGAGGTGTCGCCCACGTACCTCGTGTGGTCCGCCGGTACCGGCTCGACCGCCGCGAGCGCGACCTCGGCCGCGAACTCCGACACGTTGTACAGCTTGCCCGCGGCCTCCTTGCGCGCGCTGATGGCGCCCGGGTTCGCGCGCTCGAGCAGGGTCGCCGTGATGGTGCCCTCGATCATGTCGCCGGAGACGACGACGAACTCGACGCCCTTCGCCTCGAGCTCCGGGATCATGGCCCGCAGGGCGTCCTCACCGGCACGCTTGCTGTGCGCGACGGGCGCATACTCCGGCATGGTCTCCGTCGTGTCGATGAAGTGCGCCTGGTGGCTGGTCACGAAGACGACGCGCGAGCCCTGCCCGAGCAGCGGAAGCACCGCGGTCAGCACGTTCACCTGCGCGTCGCGGTTCAGGGTCATGGCGTAGTCGGCCGCCATCCCGGTCTCCATGCCGCCGGACGCGTTCAGCACGAGGATGTCGAGGCCGCCGAACTCCTCTCGCACGGTGTCGACCATCTGGCGCACGGACTCCGGATCGGTGAGGTCGGCGCCGACGGCGATCGCCTTCGCGCCCTTCTCGGCCAGCTGGGCGACGAGCTTCTCGGCGCGAGCCTTCTTGTTGCGGAAGTTCACGACGACGGATGCGCCCGCGGCCGCGAAGTACGACACCGTGTCGGCGCCGATGCCGCGCGAGGAACCCGTCACGAGCGCGCGCTTCCCGTCCAGTGTTCCGGGGGCGAAGGGTTCCGTCACGGTGTCTCCTCGACTGTCGGGCGTGGAGGGCCCGGTCGGGCCGCCAGCATCCGAGCGTATCCCACCGGGATGTCGCGCGACCGGCGCGCGCCGAGGGGACGGTGCGCCTCGTGCTGATAGCGTTCTCGAAGAAATCCGCGACGGAGAGGAGCGGCGATGACCGACTTCCTGAGCGAGTACGCCTGGATCCTCTGGCTCGCGCTGATCCTCCTGTTCATCATCGTCGAGATGCTGAGCCTCGAGCTCACCTTCCTGATGCTCGGCATCGGCAGCCTCGGCGGGCTGCTCGCGGGCCTGCTCGGCGCGCCGCTGTGGCTGCAGATCATCATCGCGGCCGTGCTGTCCGTCCTCCTCCTGTTCGGGCTGAAGCCCCCCCTGCTGCGCCTGCTCAAGCGCGGCGGCGACCCGACGCCCAGCAACGTCGACGCCCTGCTCGGGATGAACGGGCTCGTGCTCACGACCGTCGGGGAGTTCGGCGGCCACGTGAAGCTCGCCAACGGCGAGACCTGGACGGCACGGGTCTCCCCCGACGTCCACGTCCCCGAACTCGTCGAGGGCCAGCGGGTCCTCGTCACCGCGATCGACGGCGCAACCGCCTACGTCGCCCCTGCTGAAAGGACCTCCATCCCATGACCTCCGATGCTGTGGGCGCCGTGGTGCTCTGGGCCGTGCTCGCGGTCGTCATCATCTTCATCCTGGTGATCCTGTTCCGCTCCATCCGCATCATCCCCCAGGCGAACGCCGGGGTCGTCGAGCGCCTCGGCCGCTATCACAAGACGCTCATGCCGGGCCTCAACCTGCTCGTGCCGTTCATCGACCGGGTGCGCCCGCTCATCGACATGCGCGAGCAGGTCGTCTCCTTCCCGCCGCAGCCGGTGATCACCGAGGACAACCTCGTCGTGTCGATCGACACGGTCGTCTACTTCCAGGTCACGGACGCGCGCGCCGCGACGTACGAGATCGCGAACTACCTCGGTGCCGTCGAGCAGCTGACCACGACCACCCTCCGCAACGTGGTCGGCAGCCTCAATCTCGAGGAGGCGCTGACCAGCCGCGACAACATCAACGGCCAGCTGCGCATCGTCCTCGACGAGGCGACCGGCAAGTGGGGCGTCCGGGTGGGACGCGTCGAGCTGAAGGCCATCGACCCGCCCGCGTCCATCCAGGACTCCATGGAGAAGCAGATGCGCGCCGAGCGCGACCGCCGCGCGCTGATCCTCACCGCGGAGGGTACGAAGCAGTCCGCCATCCTCACGGCCGAGGGGGCCAGGCAGGCAGCGATCCTCTCCGCCGAGGGAGACGCCCGCGCCCAGGTCCTGCGGGCCGAGGGCGAGGCCCAGGCCATCCAGACGGTGTTCGACGCCATCCACGCCGGGAACCCGGACGAGAAGCTGCTGGCCTACCAGTACCTGCAGACGCTTCCCCGGCTCGCCGAGGGCGCGTCCAACAAGCTGTGGATCATCCCGAGCGAGCTCACCGAGGCGTTGAAGGGCATCGCCGGCGGGTTCACCGGCCCGGGCGCCGTCCCGCCGATTCCCGGTGCGACCCCTCCGAAGCATGCCGATGATGCGCGGCCGACGCAGGCCGGCGCCTAGCCCGGCGGTCCGCTCCGAGTACTTCACGCCGACCGGCGCGCCGCGCGTCATCGCGCACCGCGGCTTCGCGCTGGACGCGCCGGAGAACACGTTGCTCGCGTTCGAGCGGGCACTCGCGCTCGGCGTCACGCATCTGGAGACGGACGTGCGAGCGACGCGGGACGGCACCCCCGTGCTGTGGCACGACGAGACGGTCGAGCGGGTCGGTGGTCTCGCGGCACGCATCGCCGACCTGACGCTGGACGAGCTCCGAGGAATCGACCTCGGCACAGAGCAGCGAGTCGCCACGCTGCGCGAGGCCCTGACCGCCTTCCCCGACGCGCGCTTCAACATCGACGTGAAGTCTCTCGACGCCGCGGACGCCAGCGTTGCCGTCGTCGCCGCGGCCGGGGCGGCGGATCGCGTGCTGCTGACGTCGTTCTCCGAGCGGCGGAGGGCGCGGGCGGTGCGGGCACTGCCCGGGGTGGCGACGTCCGCGTCGGCCCCACGGCTCGCCGTCGCGATCCTCGCCTGCCGGGCGGGCGTCACCGCCGTGGCCCGCATCGTGCTCCGCGACATCGACGCGGTGCAGATGCCGGAGCGGGTGCTCGGCGTCACGACGACAACGCCCGCCATGGTGCGGCGCCTGCACAGCGCCGTGCGCGAGGTGCACGTCTGGACCATCAACGACCCGGCGGCCATGCGGCGGCTCGTCGCCGCCGGGGTGGACGGGATCGTCACGGATCGCCCCGACTTGGGGTCGGAGACCTTGCACCATCGCGGCTGAGAAAGCCCTGGGAACAAGGCGCACCCGGAAAGGTTATCCACAGCGAGGCGTTGTATCTCAGGAACGCTTCGCGGAGGGAGACCGGACATGGCTGATCGTAGTTTGCGTGGGATGAGACTGGGCTCGCAGAGCCTGCAGAGTGAAGAGGGCGTCACCTTCTCGGCACGGCAGAAGCGGACGTATCGTGCCGAGGACGGTACGACGTTCGATGTGATCTTCGCGGCCGACGCCGAGGTGCCGGACGTGTGGGACTCCCCCAGGTCGGGTCAGTCGGGTCGCCTCGTCGACGACAACGGCGCCCTCGTGCAGCAGGAGCAGGCGGAGACCAAGACGCCCCGCACCCACTGGGACATGCTGCTCGAGCGCCGCACGCGCGCCGAACTGGAGGAGCTGCTCGAGGAGCGGCTCCAGTACCTTCGTGCCCGCCGCGGCGAGCACAAGATCGGCGCCTGAGCGCCCCCGTCCTCAGCATGCGGGGCCCGTCGCACGGGATCCCGCACACGCGCCCTCATCACCGTCCGGTGATGGGGGCGTTGTTCCGTTCCGCGACCGTCAGGTGAGGGAAGGACCGCTCACGTGCGGCGTCGGCGGTCGAGCACGAGCACCGCGAGGGCTGCCGCGATGCCGAACCCGCACATCCCGACGCCCAGGCCCACGCCGAGCACGCTGGCGGGCGTCGCGGCCGACGCGGTCGGCACCGACTCCACCATGGCGCCCGGCTCGTACGGCGCGAGGCGGGAGATGGTGCTGCCGTCCGGCGCGATGATGGCGCTCGTGCCCACCGTGGAGATGTTCACGACGGAGCGGCCGGCCTCGATGGCACGCAGCCGCGCGATCGCGAGCTGCTGCACGTTCTCCTCGGTCTCGCCGAAGTCGGCATTGTTCGTCTGGGCGAGGATGATCTCGGCGCCGTCGCCCATCATCTCCCGCACCAGCGCGTCGTCGGTGATGTCGAAACAGATGGAGATGCCGGCGATGATGCCGTTCACGTCGAGCACGGTATCCCGCGTGCCCTTGGAGTAGCCGCGCGGCACCATGTCGATGAGGTCGGGGGCCAGCGAGCGCCAGAAGGCCCGATCGGGTGCGTACTCCGCGAACGGCACGGGGTGCTTCTTGTCGTACTGGTCGACCACGCCGCGCCCGGCCTCCCACAGCAGCGACGTGTTGAACAGGTCGTCACCCGCCAGGGTCACCGTGCCGAGCACGAGCGGCGCGCCCATCGCCGCACCGACGCGGTCGAGGGCACGCGCGACGGCGGCGGACCGCGTGGGGTCGAGGTCGGACGCGTTCTCGGGCCAGACGACAATGTCGACGTCCCGGCCCAGAAGGGGTGACGTCGCGTCGATGTGCTTCTGCAGGTTCTCACCGGGCTGGTACTCGGCGAACAGGCCGGAGTTCGTGTCGCCCTGCACCGCGGCCACTGTCGTCGCACCGGTCGTGGGCGCGGGCCACGCGGGCACGATCAGCAGCACGCCGAGGGCGGCGACCACGACCGTGATGCGCGGCAGGACGGGACGCCCGCTCGACCGGGCGAGCTGCAGCGCGAGCGCGACGAGGGCGACGAGCAGGAAGCTCAGGCCGGATGCGCCGACCCACGCCACCAGGTGCGCGAACGGACTCTCGCTCTGCGAGAACGACACCCGCCCCCAGGAGAATCCGCCGTACGGCCAGGTGCTCGTCACCGTCTCGCGTGCGGTCCACAGCCCCGCGACCGCGAGCGGGATGACGGCGCAGCGCGCGACGGTACCCGACCAGAGGCGCGGACCCCGGTTCAGCACGACGGCGATCGGCACCGCGAACGCCGCCCAGAAGAGCGACTCGAGCCCGGACAGCGCCAGCCAGGGTACCGGCCCGAGGTAGACGGTCAGCCAGGAGATGTGGGTGAGGTAGAAGGTGATGCCCCCGAGCAGTCCCACGGCGGCGGCGGACCAACCGGTCCGGCCGAGCAGCGCCGTGAGGAAGGCACCGACCCCCACCAGTGCGAGGGGCCAGATCCCCTGGTCGGGGAAGGCGGCCGCGAGGACGGGGCCAGACACGGCGGCGAGGAGCAGCGACGCCCACATCGGCAGGCGTGCGGCACCCCGGTCCACCGCAACCGTCGACGGGAGTCGCTCGGCGCGCGCGGGCCGATCGACGGGCGCCGGGGGCGCGACCCGCCGCGCCGAGGTGCTCAGTGCCATGGATCCCGTGCCATCCGTGCCATCAGGAGACGCTCGAGTACGCGACGATCCCCCGTCGCACGAGGTCGAGGGCGGCTCGGGCGTTTCGGGACACCTTCCCGTCTGCCACGACCGAGAGCTGGTCGAGCAGGTCGATGGTCTGCTTCGCCCAGCGCACGAAGTCACCGGCCGCGAGGTCGGCGTCGTACAGCACCTCGTCGAGGCTGCCGCCGCGTGCCCAGCGGTGCATGGCGGAGCTCAGGCCGGTCGCGATCCCGCCCGTGGTGGGCAGGCGGCGCTCGTGCTCCAGATCGTCGAGCCGGGCCCAGATCTCCTCCGTGCGCTCCAGTGCGGGCCGGAACGCACCGCGGGGCAGGTAGCGCTCCGAGGGGTTGCCCTCGTCGCGCCGGGGCTCGTACACGAGGGCCGTGGCCATAGCGGCGAGACTCGCGGGGTCCAGCTCGGTCCACACGCCGTGCCGGAGGCACTCGGCGACCAGGAGGTCCCGTTCGCCGTAGATGCGCTTCAGCATCCGCCCGTTCGGCGTCGACACGACCGCACCCTCGTCGTCGCGCTTCAGGTAGCCGAGGCCGAGCAGAACCTCGGTGACGCGGTCGAAGACCTTCGCCACGGCGCCGGTGCGGCTGCGGATCTGGGCGTTCAGGGCGTCGGTCTGCTTCTTGAGCCGCCACCAGCGCTCGGCCCAGCGTGCATGCTGCTCGCGATCCTTGCAGCGGTGGCACGGGTGGGCCTTCATTCGCCTGCGCAGCTCGGTGAGCTCCTGCTGCCGGCGCTCGCGCTCCCCGTTGCTCGACGTGTCGGCGCGGGTCGCGCCGCGGCGCTCGACCTCCGAGATGTCCCGGCGGATCGCGGCGTACTCGCCGAAGTCGCCGAGCTCGCACTGCATGGCCTTGTCGTAGCCAGCGAGCGACTCCTCCTGCTGGCGCACCTTGCGCGCGAGGTCGACGACCGCGCGGTCCGCTTGGAACTGCGCGAACGACGACTCGAGGATGTCGCGGGTGCGCTCCCGACCGAACTGGTCGATGAGGTTGACGGCCATGTTGTAGGTCGGCCGGAAGCTGGAGTTGAGGGGGTAGGTGCGACGAGAGGCGAGGGAGGCGACGGCCTGCGGGTCGAGGCCGTCCTTCCACTGGATGACGGCGTGGCCCTCGACGTCGATGCCGCGCCGGCCGGCGCGGCCGGTGAGCTGCGTGTACTCACCGGGGGTGAGCGGCACACGCGCCTCGCCGTTGAACTTCTCCAGCTGCTCGAGCACCACCGTGCGCGCCGGCATGTTGATGCCGAGGGACAGCGTCTCGGTCGCGAACACGGCCTTCACGAGCTTCCTCTGGAAGAGCTCCTCGACCACCTCCTTGAAGGCGGGCAGAAGACCGGCATGGTGCGCCGCGACCCCGCGCTGCAACCCCTCGAGCCACTCGTAGTAGCCCAGCACGGCCAGGTCGGCGTCCAGCAGGGTGCGGCACCGGTCCTCGACGATCGCGCGGATCTCGTCGCGCTCGTGCTGTCGCGTGAGGTTCACGCCCGCGCGCAGCACCTGCTGGACCGCGGCGTCGCAGCCCGCGCGGCTGAAGATGAAGAAGATGGCGGGCAGCAGGTGCTTCGTGCGCAGCAGCTCGATCACGTCGGGTCGCAGCATCTTGCCCTGGTCCGGTCCGGGCCTGCCTCTCCCCCGTCCGCCGCCGCCCCCGCGGTACGACCGGGGGTCGCGGCTGCCCATGCCGGCCAGCCGGGCGAGCTCCGGGTTCACGCGGTGCGTCGCGGCGAGGCCGGACGAGTCGAAGAGATCGAGCATCTTGTGCCGCATGAGCACGTGCTGGTCGAGCGGAACGGGACGCTCCTCGCTCACGATCACGTCCGTTTCGCCGCGCACGACCTGCAGCCAGTCGCCGAACTCCTCCGCGTTGGACACCGTTGCGGACAGCGACACCAGGCGCACGGTCTGCGGAAGGTGGATGATGACCTCCTCCCACACCGCACCGCGGAACCGGTCGGCGAGGTAGTGCACCTCGTCCATGACGACGAAGGACAGGTCGGTGAGCAGGTCCGAGTCCGCGTACAGCATGTTGCGCAGCACCTCGGTCGTCATGACCACGATGCGGGCGCCGGAGTTGATGTTCGTGTCGCCCGTCAGCAGGCCGACCTCGTCCGGCCCGTACTCCCGCACGAACTCCGAGAACTTCTGGTTGCTGAGCGCCTTCATGGGCGCGGTGTAGAAGATCTTGGCCCGCGCCTGCTGCATGGCGAGATACACCGCGAACTCCGCGACGATCGTCTTGCCCGCGCCCGTCGGGGCGGCGACCAGCACGCTGCGGCCGTCCGCGAGCGACTCGCAGGCGCTGATCTGGAACGGATCGAGGTCGAACCTCTGCCCATCGCGGAACGCGTCGAGCTGCGGCCGCGATGCCCGGCTGCGGGAGGCGGCATATCGCTCGGCCGGGCTCTGCTGGTATGTCGTCATGAGAGACCGTACTCCGCCTCGAGAGTCTTCACCCGCCGCGAGCGGCGCTTGTCGTTGAGCAGCGCGATCCCGGCCGCCATCAGGTACAGCACCACCATGGGAATGGCGAGCAGGAACATCGACATCACGTCCGCGGCCGGCGTTGCGATGGCGGTGAAGACCGTGATGGCCAGGATCGCCATGCGCCAGGAGCGGATGATGGACGCTCCGCTCAAGATGCCCATGGCGTTGAACAGCACCAGGAACGCGGGCAGCACGAACGCCACGCCCACCGCGAGGACGAGCTTCAGCACGAAGTCGAAGTAGTCCTTCGCCGTGATGAGCGACGAGTCCTGGGCACCGGCGAAGCGCGTGAGCAGCTCGACGATGTGCGGGAGCACCCACCACCCGGCGACGCACCCCGCGAGGAACAGCGGCACCGCGGAGAAGAAGAACCCGAAGGTGTAGCGCTTCTCCTTGCGGGTGAGGCCCGGCACGAGGAACGCGAAGACCTGGTACAGCCAGATCGGGCTGGAGATGATGATGCCGGCGTAGAGCGAGATCTGCAGCTTCAGGTCGAAGGCGCTCGTGACGGTCTGGTAGTTGAGGGTCGCGTTGCGCCCCTGGTCGCGCCCCACCTCGAGGATGGGGTTGCGGAGGGCGACGAGGATGTAGTCCGAGAGGAACCAGCCGACGATGGCGGCGAGCACGACGGCGATGCCGGCGATGAACAGTCGCTTGCGCAACTCGAGGAGGTGCTGCCCGAGAGACATCCTCCCCTCTGCGTTCCTCTGCTTCTCGGAACGGGGAGCCACGAAGACTAAGGCTTGTTCTGCGGATCACCCGACGGACGCGTCACCGGGTCGGAGTAGCTCCGGGTGTCCGCCGGCGGGTACACCGGGGTGGACGCGTCGTCGTAGTGGGTCGCGTCCGGCCCGCGTCGCGGTGCGCCAGTGTTGTTCTCGTCCTTCATGGTCTTCATCTCACCCTTGAAGATGCGCATCGACTGGCCGAGGCTCTTCGCGAGGCCCGGGAGCTTCGGCGCTCCGAACAACAGCAGGATGACGACCACCAGAACGATGAAATGCCAGCCCTGAAGGTTTCCGAGCATGGTTCAGACTCCTTTGATCCGCACTGCCGCGTCCCGGTAATCGGCGCGAGTCAGCATCCTACCGCGCGCGATCCTGTTCTCCCTGCGTGTCAGCCTGCGGTGCACGCGCTCCTGCACGCGGGTGTGGTGCTCCGCCGCAACCTCGCGCCGGTCCCGCAGCACCGCCGCACGGAACGCGGGATCGTCCTCGGCCAGCTGCTCCGACAGTCGGCCGAGCGCGTCCGCCTTGTCCGCCAGCTGTCCCAGCTCGTCCATGACGGCGACGGCCTTGCGGAACAACCACCAGGAGAGCAGCGCGAGCATCGCGATCATCGCGAGGAACAACCCGCCCCAGATGAGGATCCACGACCACCACGGCATGGCTACAGGGTACGGTACCGGGCGGCTCCAGCCGCCGCCCAGTCGGCGACGGCGTCGCGCGCCGCCTGCGGCTCGAGCACCGTCAGTACGCCGGGCATGCCCGCGGCCAGCCGTTTCAGTCCGTGGTAGTGGGCGACGCGCAGGGAGGTCAGGACCCAGCCGGCACGGGATGGGCTCGGCCGCGTCGGCGTGTCCTCGGTCAGGTAGTCGCCGAGCAGCGGCAGCGCCGCCTCGGCGACCTCGATCGTCACCGTCAGGTCCTCATCCGACGGCTCGAACAGGGCATCCGGCAGCGCGATGTCGCCGGGATGCCGCACGATGGCCTCGTCGGTGACGGCGAGGTCGCTCATCCGGTCGAGCCGGAACGTCCGCACGGCGCCGCGACCCGCGTCCCAGCCCCGCACGTACCAGTCCTGGTCGATGGACTCGATGCGGAGTGGGTCGACCCGCCGCCGCTCGGTGTCCCCGCGCGAGGTGCGGTAGTCGAACTCGACGCGCCGGCCCGCGGCGACCGCTTCGCGGACCCGCCCCAACGTCTCGTCGCTCTCCGACCCCGACACGGCGACCTGCGTCGGACTGGCTGAGGACCCCCGGGCCAGCTTCGCCATGAGCGCGCCGATGGCGTCCCGGTCGATGTTCTCCGGCAGTGCGGAGAGGTATTGCAGCCCGGCGATGAGCGCCGCCGCCTCGCGTGCCGAGAACCGGGGCGAGTCGTCGATCGCGACCATGTGCGTGAGCACGATCTGATCGTTGTCCTCGAAGTCGTCCCAGGCGATGTCGAACAGGTCGCCGTGCTGGTACGAGCTCGTTTCGCCCGGCACGCCGGACACCGCGATGAGGCGCACCGCGCGGCGGAGCGCCTCGGGCTTCACCCGGAAGTGCGCCGCCGCCTCGGCGACGCTGACCCGGCCGTGGTCCATGAGGTACGGCACGAGGGCGAGCAGGAACGCGAGCTTGTCCTGCGCCTGCAGGGGCGCCGGCCGGTCAACCATGGTCCCGCTCCCGTCCGGCATCGTCAGCGAGCGTGGCGGCCGGATGGCCGTGTGCCGCGGCCGTCTGCTCGAGGCGCGTCCGTACCGCATCCCGCAGCCACGGCGGCGAGAGCACAAGCACCTCCGGGCCGTACCCGGCGAGCTCGTCCGCGAGCAGGTTCATGTCCGAGTAGTGCAGGGTCAGGCGGTCGCCCTCGGTGACAGCGCTGCCTTTCCGGCGGCCGAGCCGCCCCGCCGCGTCGGTGCCGGGCGCGACCTCGATGACGCCGACCCCGTTGGCCCAGATGGCGTCGAGCTCGGCGAGGGCGCGCGCGGCGTGATCCCCGCCCTCGTCCGCGAAGGTCTGACCCGTCAGCTGCACAGAACCGACGATGCGCGACAGCAGGAACGTGCGCTTCTCCGCGACGTCCTGGTCGATGCCGTGCACGTGCCATCGCCCCTGATGCTGCACGAGCGCGAGAGGCGCGAGCGTGCGCACGCGCGCCGCGGACTCCCCCGGCTTCAGGTAGCGGAAGCGCACGACCGTATGCCGCTCGAGCGCGACGCTCAGGGGATCGAACGCGGCCTCCCGCGACCGCAGGCGCGGCGCGTAGCCGACCACGGGCTCGTCGGACTCGACGCCGAGGGAACGGAGCTTCATGAGGGCACGCCTCGACTCGCCGCTCAACGATCCCTCTCGCCACACCATGGCCGCGAGGTTCAGGAGCGTCGTCTCCTCGCTGGAGAAGGCGATGTCGGCCGGGAGCTCGTACGTGCCGCGCGGAATGCGGTAGCGCATCGCATGGTTGTTGCCGGGCTGGCTCGGATCCTCGAGCGTCTCGAGGGGTACGCCGAGATCACGGATGTCGTCCTTGTCGCGCTCGAACTGCCGCTCGAGGTTCACGTTGTCGCCGCCGGAGCGATACCGCTGGCGGTACCCCTGCACGGTGGAGAGGATCTCGTTCTTCGTCAGGCCGGACTCGGTCGCGAGGAGCGCGAGAACGAGACTGAACAGGCGCTCCTCGACGGGCACCCGCGGGGCGGTCTTCGGCTCAGCCACGTTCGTATCCTATTGACTCGGAATTCCTCGACACCGAACCGAGTATATCGAACAGATCTTCGATGGGCCGTCGCTGTGCACCGGTGCGGCCATCGACCGGCTCGTCCCGGCGGCCCGCGATGCGCGGAACGGCCGGTGATGCCGTCCCGCCGGCGATACCCTGCCCCGCGGGTGATGCCGTACCCGTCGGGCGGACGCTAGCCGTCTGCCTTGTCGACCCCGAGGACGTCGATCACGAACACGAGTGTCGAGTCGGCAGGGATCGCACCGCTCGCCTGATCGCCGTATGCCACATCGGGCGGCAGGACCGCGAGCACCTGGTCCCCGACGCGGGCACCGATGAGGGCGTCCGCGAAACCCTTGACGACGCCGGGCTGATCGGCCGTGCCCTCCTGCGCCGGGAACTGAACGGGGGCGCCGTTCTCCCAGCTCGAGTCGAAGACCTCGCCGGTGTCCCAGAGCACCCCCGTGTAGTTGAGGGTCACCGTGTCGCCCTCGGCCACCTTCCCGCCGGAGCCCTTGCGGAGCAGGGTCTCGCGGTACTCGGTCGGCGCCTCGGAGGAGGGGATCGTGATGCCGGGCACGCCGTCGGGGTCGGTGACGACGGAGGGGAAGCCGCTCCGCGCGGCCTGCGGATCCCCCGTCGCCCGGGCCGGGTACGCCTCGACCACATCGGCCACGAAGACCAGCGTGTCGTTCTCGCCGAGCCCCAGCTGGGCATTGCCCTCCGCCCCGAAGCCCTCCTTGGCGGGCAGGGCGACGGCGACGCGCGACCCCTCGGTCGCGCACTGCATGGCGTCCTGGAAGCCGGGCAGCGCGCTCAGCGCCTGCAGCGTGACGATCTGCGGCTCGCCCGTGGACTGGCTGACGCTGACCGGGCTGTAGGGGTTGATCGCCTCGCCGGTCGCACCGTTGAACACGGCGAAGTTGATGAGAACCGGGGTCTTCATCCCGATGGTCGCGCCCTCGCCCGCATCCACGGTCGTGACCTCGGTGCGGGACGCGATGAGCGGGGTGGGGAAGGAGACGTCGGGCTCGGTTCCCACGGACCCCGACACCGTGATGGCCTTCGAAGAGTTGCCCGAGGGCACGTCGCACTCCCCCGCCGGCGTCGCCGCGGGGCTGCCGCACGCCGAAAGGGTGAGCAGCACTCCGGCGCTCAGGGCGAGCGCGGCTCTCTTCTGCACGGGTCCTCGATTCATGAAGGGGTCTTACCGAGCCACAATTCTACTGACGCGCAGCGGGCGCTCCCGACGCGCAGCAGG
>Ga0210040_10001601_pt1 | contig 33693 bp, 31 predicted proteins | sample CryGeyCG12114_NA_FD_185462 | JGI IMG/M metagenome (GOLD analysis project Ga0210040, IMG submission 185462) | Groundwater microbial communities from aquifer - Crystal Geyser CG19_WC_8/21/14_NA (SPAdes) (version 2) | ecosystem: Environmental > Aquatic > Deep subsurface > Groundwater | place: USA...
GATGAGACGGGCGACCTGGGCATCGACGCCCGCGCTGCGCTGGATGGCGGCGGCGAGGTCGAGCTGGTGCCGGCGCCAGGTGTGTTCCCAGTGCGCCTGCAGTGGTGGGGTGGATCGGACCAGCTGTGTGAGCAGGAACGTGGTGACGGAGACGCCGGTCGGCTGCCTCCGCTGTCTCAGCTCTCCACGTGGGGCTCGACCGTCAGCGCGAGCTCGACATGGTCAGGACCGAGGAGGTACCGGGGTCGGCCAAGGTCTGGGATCAGGTTCTGCTCCAGGGACGTCTTGGTGAGGTAGTCCAGTGCAGCGGCGAAGGACACCATCGTGGGCGGGGCGGGGAGCACGACGACGCGCTCTCGACGGCCCGGGCAGACCCGAAGATCGGCGTCCGCGGGTAGCGGGACCGACCTGGTTTCGAGAGCATGGAGGTCGACCGCGACCGTCCAGTCCGGGCCCTGCGGCGTCATCAGCTTCGCCTTGTCCTCGGGCCTGTCCAGCGCGTATTCACACCAGGCCGGTCCGCTGGTCCTCACGCCGGCGTCCGCGAGCTCACGCTGCAGGGCGTGCGCTGCGGCTCGTACGCCCTCGGGAAGCACCACACCGTCCGGGCCGACTGCCTCACCGGGCACCTGCCGTGTCACCGCTGTGACCCTGGCCCTGTCCCGTTCCCCTGCTGTGGGCCACCCCGCCGCAAGTCGTGCTGCCTGCGCCATGGCGGCGTCCTCCTGGCTGCGTCGACGCTCCAGGACCGTGCGGTGCTCAGCGAGAAGCCCGGGGAGCCGGTCGGGGGCGTCCAGCAGGGCTCGGATGTCACGGATGCTCACTGCTGCTCGGCGGAGCGTGACGATCAGCAGGGCCTGGTGCACCTGGTCGAAGGTGTAGGCGCGGTAGCCGGTGTCCTCGTCGACCTCGCCCGGCACCAGAAGGCCCTCCGAGTGGTAGTAGCGCAAGGTCTGCGGGCTGAGTGACGCCGCCACGGCGAAGTCACCGATCGACAGGAGCAGCTTCTGGGTCATGTGACGACCATGCAACCTCCAGTAGCTGCAAGGTCAACCCGGACGACACATTCAGGTGCGGGACCCGACCACCGTGATCGGTCTACGAGCGGTAGCGCCGGTTTCCGCGCTGGTGACACCCGCGTCGGACCACGACGGCACCGCTGTCCCTTCAGACGGTTGTCTTGCGGGCCGGGTGAGCGTGGTTCGTGTACCGAGCTCCAGGTATCGGCCCTGTGGTCGGTTCAGCGGGTGGTGGTGAGTCGTTGGTGTTCGAGGAGGACGGCGAGGAGGTAGCCGCCGCCGCCGGCGAGGGCGAGGACCCAGAAGGTCCCGGCGCCGGGGAGGAGGAGGGCTGCGGTGGAGGTGAGCGCGAGCCAGCTGCCGAGGCCGAAGTGCAGGGTGTTGCGGCGCGCGGCTCCTTCGGCGAGGTAGATCAGGCCGACGACCAGTCCGGAGCCGGTGGGCCAGAGCAGGCTCTGCAGGTGCGGCATGGCCAGGGTGTGGGTGATACCGGTGATGGCGAGGAACAGCGCGGTGAAGCCGATGGCCCAGGCGAGGCCGAGGAGCTTGCCGGTGAGCACCTCGGTGGCTGTTCCCTGCCGCTGCGCGCGGGTGGAGGCGACGATGCTGGCGGTGGTGCCGACGACGATGCCGGCGGCGAGCAGCCCGGTCGGTAGCCAGCCGGGCAGGCTGAGCAGGGGGTCCGAGCCGTGGCTGAGGGCGGCGGCGCCGTGCCCGACGAGGTAGGCGGCGGCGAAGGCGGCGTAGCTGAGACGAAGGTCGGGCAGCACCGTGGTCCGCGCGGCGACGGACGAGGGGACCTCGGCGAAGGCGGGGGTGGTGACGGGTGCGCTGGTGAGGGTGATGGCGGACATCTGGGTCTCCTGATCGAGTTCGAGTGGGTGTGCGTGGACGGGCTGGCTGGGTGTTGCGTGACCTGGGTGGGTCAGGCGGCGGGGGTGAGGATGACTTTGCCGGCGACGGTGCGGGACTCGGCCAGCTTCAGTGCGGCTGCGGCTTCGGTGAGGGGGATCCGGGCGGCGATCTGCGGGGTGAGGTGGCCGCTGGCGAGGAGCTCGAGCACGTGGGCGAAGGCTGCCCGCTTGTGCTCGCCGAAGGAGGCGCGGCGCCGACCGGCCCAGAAGTTGTAGAAGTGCGCGCTCTTGGTGTTGGGCAGGCTGTTCCACGCGGTGAGGCGGGCGAACAGCTTGAGCACGGGCAGCCGCGAGCTGCCTTCGGTGTCCTTGGTCGCGGCGGTGCCGTAGGACACGAGGGTCCCGCCGCGGCGCAGCAGCTGCCACGACGAGACGAGGGCGTCGCCGCCGACGTGGTCGAAGACCGCGTCCACGCCGTCAGGGGCGAGCTGGCGGATCGTGGCGTAGAGGTCGGGGTCGCGGTAGTCGACCGGGGTCGCGCCGAGGTCGCGGACCAGCTCGTGGTGCGCCGGCGAGGCGGTCCCGATCACGGTGATGCCGGCGTGGCGGGCCAGCTGGACCAGGATGCTGCCGACGCCTCCGTTCGCGCCGAGGACGACGACGGTCTGTCCCTGGCGGACGCGGGCGATGTCGTGCAGCATCTGCCAGGCGGTGATGCCGTTGACCACGAGGGTCTCGACCTCCGCCGGGTCCGTCGTCGTGGTCACGGGCAGCAGGTCCGACGCCGGCACGTGGACCTCGCTGGCCCAGGACCCGGTCTTGGTCACCGCAGCGAACCGACGGCCGACGAGCGCCGGGTCCACCCCCGCACCGACGGCGGTCACGGTGCCGACCAGGTCGTAGCCGAGGACGAAGGGGAACGGGGGCTGGTCGTAGTACTTGCCCCGGCGCATCTGCTGCTCGGCGAACGACACCCCAGTGGCCTCCATCTGCAGCACCACGTCGCCGGAGGCCGGCAGGGTCGCGGGCCGGGTCCGGATCTGGAGCCCGTCGGGCTCGACCTGTCCGGGGAGCACGATCTCGGTCACGGTCGGGGTGGTGCCGGTCGGGAGGATGTTGATGTTGTCGGTCATGGCTAACTCCTTCGTCGTGTGCTTACAGCCGTAAACATACACATGGAGTTAACGCGTGTAAAGTGACTGTCATGACGAACCATCCCAACGACGAGGCTCCGCGCCGACCTCGCAACCCGCGGGGCGAGGGGAACCGGTTGCGTGACGACATCCTGGACGCGGCCGCGACCGTGCTGAGGGAAGAGTCGGAGGCGGCGATCACGCTGCGCGCCCTGGCCCGTCACATCGGGGTGTCGGCCCCGTCGATCTACCGCCACTTCACCGACCGGCACGCCATCATGCAGGAGCTGGCGGAGAACGCCTTCGCCGACTTCGGCGAGCTCCTCCGCGGCACTGACAGCACCGACAGCGCTGCGGACACCGGCAGGGCCGACCCGGTCGAGCACCTCCGCGGTGTCTGCGCCCGCTACCTGCGCTTCGCCGCTGAAGAGCCGCACCACTACCGGCTGATGTTCGGCGGCGTGTGGAACGCGTCGCAGGCGTTGCAAACCCGGACCGACCCGGAGGACCTGGCCCGGCTGCGCCGCCTCGGCCTCGACACCCTGCAGGTCCTCGTCGACGCCGTCGACGCCTGCGTACGCGCCGGAGCATCTCGCAGCACCGACACCACCCGTGACGCCACCGCCTTGTGGGTCGCGCTGCACGGACTGGCCGAGCTGCGCCACACCACTCCCCTGTTCCACTGGCCCGACCAGCTCGAGGACGACCTCGTCGACCGGCTGGCCCGCCTGCAGACCGATGAGTGAAGGAGGCTCTGACCGTGCAAGCGCGTACCGGTCCACCTTCCCCTTCCGCCAGGCTCAGCCGTCCCGGTGGCCGGTCCCCTTGCGGTACACGGCACCGGCTCAGCCGAATCGGACACCTCGGGCGCCGCCAACCGCGAGGAACCCGACAAGATCACGAGAACTGAGACGCCCGAAGATCTTGTCGTCGCCCTGATCAGAGCAAGATCGCAGCGACAAGGCGGTCGAGTTCCTGCACCCCGACGGAGGTTCTCGATCTCCTGGTCATTTCTCGCTCCCGTGCCGTTGACCAGTCCTCTTCTCGGTCCTGGGCCATCGGGGAGGTCACGGGAGGGCGACGAGACCGACGATGCCGAGGGCGTAGAGGACGAGGACGGCGAGGGAATCGACCCCGATCCGCAGGGCTTGGCGTCGGGCCCGGAACACGAGGCCGACGAGGTAGACGGAGGTGAGGAGCACGCCGAGGGCGGTGAGGTAGATGTCGGTGGCCTGGGCGTGGGGCAGGACGGCCTTGCCGCTGATCAGGGTGAGGACGAGGAACAGCACGGGCAGGAAGGCGTTGCCGCCGAAGATGTCGCCCATGGCGAGCTTGTCGTTGCCCTGGCGTACGGCGGTGAGGCCGGTGGACAGCTCGGGCAGCGAAGTGGCTGCGGCGAGCACGGTGGCGCCGAAGAGCACGCCGGAGAGTCCGAGGTTGCCGAAGAACTGCTTTCCGCTGGTCTCGATCGTGACGCCGCAGACCGGGATTGCCAGCGCCGCGACACCGAACACGGCCGCGGCCCAGGTGGTGCCGACCTCGCGTCCGGTGGCCGGCTCCTCGGTCTGCTGCCGAGCGCCCGCGGGGGCGCTCCTGCCCGTCGGGGGCTTCACCGCCGGCCTGCCAGGGCAGCCGGCCGCCGGGCCCCCCCGATGAGGGCCAGCCCGACGACCCACGAGATCACGATGAGCACCGGGCCCGGGGGGAGGTGCGCCCAGATCAGGATGGCGGGCAGCTGGCTGCCGGCCACGACCACGACCACGACCACGATGACCAGGGCGGCTTCGAGGACCAGAGTCAGGCTGGCGGCCCATGTGGGTGAGCGGCTTACGCCCGCGGACGCCGAAGGCGTCGAGCGCGACCAGGACGACGGTCTGCAGGGCGACCCCGCGGAGCAGGTTCCGACGGCGACCTCGACATGGCCGGACAGGGCAGCACTGACGGTGACCGATCTCCGGCAGGTTCGTCGCGATCGCGAGGACCGCGGTGCCACCCAGGGCGGCACCGAGGTGGAGTCGTTGGGCGAGGACGTCGGTGGAGGTGGACAGCTTGATCCCGGCCAGCCAGGTCACCACGGCGGAGCCAGGAGGATCAGCAGCAGGACGACTGACGGCAAGGAGGACATGGGCACTCTCGGTCAGGTTCGGGGTGGGACGAGTGCGGTTCCCCGCGAGCTGTACCTCGCCGGCGCCGGCTCGGCGCAGGTGCTGGCGACGCCCCGAGCCTCCGACGTGGCAGGGCCGTACGAGGTGCGGTGCTAGGACGCGTCGAGCGCACGGAGGCGGGGCGGGGCCACGGAGGCCCCTGGCCGGACCGGGCAGACGAAGGTGAGCCGTCGGACGACCGACCGGCCGTGGCGGAGCTGGTCCACCAGCAGCTCGAGGGCGTGGGCGCCGATCACGGCGTCGGGACGCTCGACGAGGTCGAGCGGGGGGACGAGCTGGCCGGCCAGGTTCTCCCCGTCGTCGAGACTGACCAGGGACAGATCGGCCGGGATGCGCAGTCCCAGGTCCGCGGCGGCGAGGTGGGCGCCGAGCGCCAGCCTCTCGTGGGTGCAGACGATGGCGCTGGGGCTGCGGGCGGACGTCAGCAGCCGTCGGGCGCCGCCGTAGCCGTCGGCGACCGCGTGACCGGCGCGCAGCACGAGCGGTTCGGGCAGGCCGGCGGCCTGCACGGCACCTGACGCCCCCTCCACCCGACGTTCCGAGGCCAGGCCCCCGGTACCGGCCAGCACGGCGAGCTCGCGGTGACCGGCGTCGAGCAGGTGCTGGGCCGCGCTCGCGCCGGCGCCCAGCTCGTCGGGCACCAGGGACGAGGCGGTGAGCGAGGGATCGAGGCAGTTCACCATCACCGTGGGCACGGCCGCGACGCTCTCCGGCAGCGGGACGTCCAGCAGCTCGGGGGCCACCACGACGAAGCCGTCGACCCGCCGGTCGAGCAGCGCGCCCACCTGCCACGGTCGTTCCAGCGCGTCGACCGTCAGCAGCAGGTAACCGGCTGCGCTCGCCGACCTGTGGATCGCACCGAGCAGCGCCACGGGGATGTGGCTGTGGTTCGACCAGAACAGGACCCCGATGGTCTTCGAGCGCTGGCTGCGCAGGCTCAGCGCGACGGCGTCCGGGGTGTAGCGGAGCTGCTCGGCGGCGCTCCGCACCGCCTCCTGCTTCGCGCGGGAGATGTTGCCGTCGGCCCGTCCGTTGAGGACCAGGGACACCGCGCTCCGGGACACGCCTGCCAGGTCGGCGACATCCTGTGCCGTCGTCCGACGCGTCATGCTGGCAACCTGTAGATCAAAGAGTTACGGCGTGCGGGCGCGTCTCAGATGCAGGAGCCGGACCCGGCGTCAGAGGAGGTCGCGGATCACGATCGACTGCTCGCGGTCGGGACCGACACCGATCCCGGAGATCGGTGCCCCGCAGAGCTCCTCGAGCCGGTTGACGTAGGCCTGCGTGTTCTTCGGCAGGTCGTCGAAGGAGCGGCAGCCGCTGATGTCCTCGGTCCAGCCCTCGAGCTCCTCGTAGACCGGGACCGCCCGGGCGAACTCCGACTGGGTGAGCGGCATGGTGTCGTGGTGCCGCCCGTCGACCTCGTAGCCGGTGCAGACCGGGATGCTCTCCCAGCCCGTGAGGATGTCGAGCTTGGTCAGGAAGATGTCGGTGAAGGCGTTCGCCCGGGCTGCGGTCTGCACCACGACCGCGTCGAACCAGCCGCAGCGCCGCGGGCGACCGGTGGTCGTGCCGAACTCCGCACCGGCCTGGCGCAGGGTCTCGCCGTCGGCGTCGAGCAGCTCGGTCGGCATGGGGCCCTCGCCGACCCGCGTCGTGTACGCCTTGGCGATGCCGATCACGCGGTCGATCCGGGTCGGTCCCACCCCGGCACCCACGCAGGCGCCAGCGGCGACGGGGTTGGACGAGGTGACGTAGGGGTACGTGCCGTGGTCGACGTCGAGGTGGTGGGCCTGCGCCCCCTCGAAGAGCACGACCTTCTCGGCGTCCAGGGCGTCGTTGAGGACCTTGGAGACGTCGACGACGTGCGGCGCGACGCGCTCGGCGAAGGAGAGCAGGTGCTCGGTGATCTCGGCCGGGTCGATCGCGCGTCGGTTGTAGACCTTGGCGAGCAGGTGGTTCTTCTGCTCCAGCGAGGCCTCGACCTTCTGGGCGAGCAGCTCGGGGTCGAAGAGGTCCTGCACCCGCAGGCCGATCCGGTTGACCTTGTCCGCGTACGCCGGGCCCACCCCGCGCCCGGTGGTGCCGATGCGGCGCTTGCCGAGGAACCGCTCAGTCACCTTGTCGATGACCTGGTGGTACGGCGCGATGAGGTGCGCGTTGGCGGAGATCAGGAACGAGGAGGCGTGGACGCCGCGTGCCTCGAGCCCGTCCACCTCGGAGAACAGCACCTCGAGGTCGACGACCACGCCGTTCCCGATGACCGGGACGCAGTTCGGGTTGAGGATGCCCGAGGGGAGCAGGTGGAGGGCGTAGCGCTCACCGCCCACCACGATGGTGTGCCCCGCGTTGTTGCCGCCGGAGTAGCGCACGCAGAAGTCGACACGGTCCCCCAGCTCGTCGGTGGCCTTGCCCTTGCCCTCGTCGCCCCACTGGGACCCCACCACAACGATGCCCGGCATGTGACCGCCGCCCTTTCGAGACGCGCACCAGCGCGCCGAAGAGTGAAGTCCCTCAGGCGACTGCCTGGGGGACTCTTGCGCTCAGACTTTACCGGACGCGCGGCCCTGGCCGCGATACGTGGCCAGGCGGCGCGGCCTCGGGCGTCGCGGCCTGCGCTACGGGCGGGCGAGGGCCTCGTACGCGCTGGCCGAGGAGTCCCGGAGGAACTGGGCGCAGCGCTCCTCCTCCACGTCCTCGCCGAAGCGGCCGGCCGCGACCGAGAGCGCCCACAGCGCCCGCAGGAAGCCCCGGTTGGGCTCGTGCTCCCACGGCACGGGTCCGGCACCACGCCAGCCCGCGCGGCGCAGGGCGTCCAGGCCGCGGTGGTAGCCGGTGCGGGCGAAGGCGTACGCCTCGACGTCCGCGCTGTCGACGCCTCGGGCCAGGGCCCGCTCGGCGAGCAGCGCCCAGGCCAGCGACGACTCCGGGTGCGCGCGGACGGCCTCGACGAGCTGATCGGAGGTCGTGGCCTCCCCCAGCCCCTCGCCGGCCGGGTCGGGCGGCAGCAGGGTGTCCGGGGTGCCCGGGCCGTGGGCCATGAGGTTGTCTCGGGTGCGCTCGCTCATGGCGCCGAGGCTAGCGGGGCCCCGGGCACACCTCCGAGCGACGGGCAGCGAGCGGCCAGGTTCTCCCGCGCGACCGGGCGCGACCGGGCGCGAGGAGGACGAGACCCCCGCTCAGACCCAGCGTTTGACCCTGAACACCACGTAGAGCACCGCCGCCACCACGACCATCACCGCGAGCGCGAGCCAGAAGCCGGCCCGCGTGCCCTCCAGCGGGAACGCGACGTTCATGCCCACGAAGCCGCTGACCAGGGTCGGGACCGCGATGATCGCCGCCCAGCCCGACAGCTTCTTCATCGTGTCGTTGCCCTGGGCGTCGGACAGCGAGAGGCTGGTCTGGACGACGGCCTGCAGCGAGTCGCGCAGCGCGTCGACGGAGCTGGCGACCCGGGTGTGGCGCTCCTCGATCATCTTCCAGCGCCGCCGGACCTGGACCCCCGTGCCGGTCTTCTTGCCCGTCGGCGCCGGCAGGTTCGCCGTCGCGTCGATCATCACCGCCCGCATCGGGTCGGTGACCCGCCGCAGCTGGGACAGCACCGTGCGCAGCCGGAACGCCTGGAGCTGGGCCGGCCTGCTCAGCGGCTCGAGCGCGAAGAGCTGGGCAGCGAGCGAGTCGTTGCACTCCTCCATCCACTCCGTGACGTTCTCGTACGTGTTGATCACCGCGACCAGGAGCTCGCGCAGCGCGGCGTCGGTGCCCCCCGTGGTCAGGAGGTCGGCGTGGGAGGTGAAGAGGTCGTTCGGCCGGAAGTCCGGCGTGGGGTCGACCAGGCAGATCAGGATCCGGTCGGTCACGACGACCGACAGCGGGTGGCTCCGCAGCTCGACGCGCTCCCGGTCCAGCGCGACGGTGTTCGTCGTGATGATCCGGGCGGGCCCGACCTCCTCGAACTTCGCGCGCCCGTCCTGCGCCAGCAGGTCCCTGATCACCAGGGAGTCGAGGCCCATCGCCTCCGCGGCCCCGCGCAGCTCGCGCTCGCCGTAGGGGTCGCCCTTGGGCAGCACCCACCAGGCGTACGCGTCGGAGTGCATCTCGAGGACGTCGCCGAGGTCCTCCCCCTGGAGGTCCTCGGCGATCACGCCCCGCGACGTCCACACCCGGGACAGCGGCGCTGGCCCGGGGCGGACGACGGTGGTCACGGATCCAGAGTAGAGAACGCCCGTACGGCCGTGACAGCGGCGCGACGTCCCTCCTGCGCCCGGCTCCCGTGCGGACGAGGAAACGCCGGCCCCAGACCGCTCCGCGCGGTGCGCGGAGGGCTGGAGCCAGCGTTCTGCGAGCAGGGTGGTCGCCCGGGCAGGCGACCGGCGACTCAGCTCTTCGAGCTCAGGCCTTGGCGGTGAGCGAGGTCCCGCTGCTGCGCAGGTGCTCGCAGGCCTCGACGATGCGGGCGGCCATGCCGGCCTCGGCCACCTTGCCCCAGGCGCGCGGGTCGTAGGCCTTCTTGTTGCCGACCTCGCCGTCGACCTTCAGGACGCCGTCGTAGTTGGCGAACATGTGCCCGGCGGCCGGCCGGGTGAACGCGTACTGGGTGTCGGTGTCGATGTTCATCTTGACGACGCCGTAGTCGACGGCCGCCTGGATCTCCTCCAGCGTCGAGCCGGACCCGCCGTGGAAGACCAGGTCGAAGGGGTTCGGGAGGCCGAGCTTGTCGCCGACCTGCTGCTGGATGTCCTTGAGGACCTCCGGGCGGAGCTTGACCGACCCGGGCTTGTAGACGCCGTGCACGTTGCCGAAGGTCAGCGCGGTGAGGTAGCGGCCCTGCTCGCCGGTCCCGAGCACCTCGACGGTCCGCAGGCCGTCACCGACGGTCGTGTAGAGCTTCTCGTTGATCTCGTGGCTGACGCCGTCCTCCTCGCCGCCGACGACGCCCACCTCGATCTCGAGGATGATGTTGGCCGCCGCGCACTTGGCCAGCAGCTCCTCGGCGATGGAGAGGTTCTCCTCGAGCTCCACGGCCGAGCCGTCCCACATGTGCGACTGGAAGAGCGGCAGGCCGCCGTTCTTGACGCGCTCGGTCGAGATCTCCAGCAGCGGCCGCACGAAGCTGTCGAGGTTGTTCTTGGGGCAGTGGTCGGTGTGCAGCGCGACCGTCACCGGGTAGTTCTTCGCGACCTCGTGGGCGTACGTCGCCAGCGCGACCGCCCCGGTCACCTTGTTCTTGACCGTCGGGCCGGACGCGTACTCGGCGCCACCGGTGGAGATCTGGACGATGCCGTCGGAGCCGGCCTCGGTGAAGCCCTGCAGAGCGGCGTTCAGCGTCTGCGAGGAGCTGACGTTGATCGCGGGGTAGGCGAAGGAACCCGCCTTGGCCGCGTCGAACATCTGCGCGTAGACCTCGGGTGTGGCGATGGGCATGGGTGCCCCTTTCGGTAGTCGGGGAGTGTCGGTCGTGCGGTGCTGCCACCGCCGCCTCCGGCGGTGACCATCCGGTCCAGTCTGGCAGGAGTGGCTGGCGCCCCTGCTCACCCGGTCGCTCGCGGCAGGCGCGGCGGCCCTCATGAGCGTCGGGCAGGGAGCGCTTCCTCTGGTGTCTGGACGACGAGAGCGTCACGACGACGTTCTTCCGTCGGGACGAGGGAGGAGGAAGACACCAGATCCTGGGGCGGCGACCGGGCGCGAGCGGGACTAGTTGTCCAAGCGGGTGAGGTCCACGCCCTGCCGGCCCGCGGAGTAGGCACGGGCCGTGCCGTCGAGCGTCGCCGGGTGGACGAGGACCTGGTCGAGCGGCACGAGGCCGACCGCTCCCGTCCGGGTCCGCAGCCGCAGCCGGTCGGCGCGGCCGAGACCGCCGGGGACCACCTCGAGCGCGGCGACGTCGTCCCAGCGGGCGAAGGCGGTGCCGACGACCACGCCGGGGCGGCCCATCCGGACCGCGATGCCGGCCGGGACCCCCCGCAGCTCCTTGCGTGCGCGGAGGAACCCGAGCAGCACGACGACCAGCGGGACCGAGGACAGGACGAAGAGGATCCCGGTGACGATCCAGTACGCACCGCCCTGCGCGTTGATCGCCCGGTGCTGCCAGGCGTAGATCCCGCCCAGGACGCCGAGGCTGATCCCGAGGCTGACGAGCCGGATGACCAGCGAACGACGTCTCCGGCGCACGGTCGCGACCAGCGTCGTGGGGTCGTACGGCAGCAGCAGCTCGGCGATGGGGCCGCTGAGGACAGGTCCTCCCGGGCCGCCGGGCGCCACGCTCGCTGAGGTCACCCCTCCATGGTGCCCGACACCGGGAGCGGCCGGGCCGGACAGGTGGAGGAGCCTCAGCTCTCGCGGGGGCCGCGGGGGGTGATGGCCATGTGGATGCGGTAGCGGTCCGCGCGGTAGGCCGAGGTCGCCAGCTCGACGACCCGGTCGCCGGCGTACGTCACGCGTTCCTGCACCAGCAGCGGCGCCCGCTTGGCGATGCCCAGCACCCGGGCCTGGTGGGCGTCGGCCGCCTCGGCCCGGACGGTCTGCTCACCGCTGGTGACCACCACCCCGTACTCGGAGGCGAAGACGTCGTAGAGGGACCCGAGCTCGCGGTCGAGGAGCCCGGGGAACAGGGCGGACGGGTAGTGCCCGATCTCGTACGCCATCGGGGTCCCGTCGGCGGTGCGCAGCCGTTCGACGCGCACGACGTTGCGGCCGGGCCGGATCCGCAGGGCGTACGCGACCTCGTCGTCGGCCGCCTCCTCCCGCGCGGACAGCACGACGGTGGCCGGCAGCAGCCCGCGGTCACGCATCTCGCGGGAGAACGACGTGAGGTGCAGCCGCGAGTCGACCTGCGGGCCCGTGACGTAGGTCCCCTTGCCGTGGACGCGCTCGAGCACGCCGCCCTCGACGAGGTCGGCGATCGCCTGGCGGACCGTGACCCGGCTGACCCCGAGCCGGGTGACCAGGGCCCGCTCGGACGGGATCGCGTCGCCGGGCGAGAGGTCGGACTCGATCTCCTGCTCGAGGATCCCGCGGACCTGGGCACGCTTGGTCGGGGTGACCGAGGCCGGACGGCCGTAGTGCTCGGCCAGGGAGGTCGATCTGCGCTCCTGGACCATCGGGGACCTCCTCGTCCGGTACCAGACCAGAACGCTCAAGTGGTTCGGACCTGTACGGACCAGTATGCGTCGGCGCCGGAGGCCGCGCACAGGACCGTCAGCTCGGCTCCTCCGCCACGGCCCAGCGTCGGGACCAGTGGTACATGGCCACGGCGGCCGCCGCTCCCGCGTTCAGGGAGCGCGTCGAGCCGTGCTGGGTGATGGCGACGAGCCGGTCGCAGGCGGCGACCATCTCCTCGGTCAGGCCGGGGCCCTCCGAGCCGAAGACCAGGCAGCAGGCGCGGGGCAGCTCGGTGGGCTCCAGCGGCTGCGCGCCCGGCAGGTTGTCGACCCCGACCAGGGTCGCGCCCGCCGCCCGGGTGGCGGCCACCAAGCCGTCCACGTCCGGGTGGTGCTCCACGTGCAGGTAGCGATCGGTGACCATCGCCCCGCGCCGGTTCCAGCGGCGGCGGCCGACGATGTGCACGGCCGCGACGTTGAACGCGTTCGCCGTCCGCACGATCGAGCCGATGTTGAAGTCGTGCTCCCAGTTCTGGATCGCGACGTGCAGCGGCGCCCGCCGGGTGTCGAGGTCGGCGACGATCGCGTCGAGGCGCCAGTAGCGGTAGGCGTCGACCACGTTCCGGTGGTCCCCGGCCGCGAGCAGCCCGGGATCGAGGCGCGGGTCGTCCGGCCAGGGCCCCTCGTACGGCCCGACCCCGGGCCCGACCGTCGGGTCCGGACCAGGGTCCGGCGAGGGGTCCGACAAGTCGTCGTAGCGGCGCGGCACAGCCTCCGACGGTACCGTTGTCGCTCGTGAGTGCTGACCTGACAGGCCTGCTCCCGCTGCTCCTGCCGTCCTGGATGGACCCGGAGCAGCTGGTGCGGTCCTTCGGCCCGTGGGCCCTGTGGGGGGTGGCGTTCGTCGTCTTCGCCGAGTGCGGGCTCTTCGCGATCCTGCCCGGCGACTCCCTGCTCTTCACCGTCGGGCTGCTGACCGCCAGCGGCGTGGTCCCGCACTCGATGGTCTTCGTCTGCGTCGTGCTGACCATCGCCGCCATCGCCGGCAACGTGGTCGGCTACTGGATCGGGCGGCTGATCGGGCCGCCGCTCTTCAAGCCGCGCACGGGCCTCGTCGGCCGCATCCTCAACCCGAAGTACGTCGAGCAGACCCGGGTGTTCCTCGACCGCTACGGCTCCCGCGCGCTCGTGCTGGCCCGGTTCGTGCCGATCGTGCGCACGTTCGTCACGCTGGTCGCTGGCGTGAGCCGCATGGACTTCCGCAAGTTCATCGGCTACACCGCCATCGGCGGCGTGCTGTGGGCGTGCGGCGTCACGATCCTCGGCTACTTCCTCGGCAACGTCAGCCTGATCAAGAACAACATCGACGCGGTGCTCGTGCTGATCGTGCTCGTCTCGCTCGTCCCGATGGCGGTCGAGTTCCTGCTGCACCGCCGCCGCGTCGCGCACGAGGTCGACGAGATCGCCCAGCCGGACGCCCCGGCCCGCCCCACGGCCGACTGACCCTCCCGGTCTACGCACCGGTTGGTGGGGTTTGGCACGTAAACGTGCGAAACCCGCACCGACCACACGAAGGAACGTGCGGACAGTGCGGGTTTCGTGCGGTCAATCCTCGTGTGGCGCTGGCTGCGACTCAGGCGGTGATGCGGCGGAGCTCGACGAGGTCCTCGTCGGTGGGCTGCCAGGTGCCGGCCTCGACGTTGCTGCGGACCTGGTCGATCGAGGTCGCACCTGCGATCACGGACGCGACGGTCGGCATCGCCGCCAGGCCGCCGACCGCGACCTGGAGCATCGAGACCCCGCGGTCAGCCGCGAAGGCCTCGAGCGCCTCGATCGTGTCGAAGTCGGCCTCGGCCACCCGGTCGGGCTGTGCGGCGAGCCGGCTCCCGGCGGGCGCCTCGACCCCGCGCTTGTACTTGCCGGTCAGCAGGCCCGAGGCCAGCGGGAAGTACGGCAGCAGCCCCTTGCCGGTGTGCTCGAGCGCGGGCACCAGCTCGGCCTCGATGCCGCGGGAGAGCCAGGAGTACTCCGACTGGTCGCTGACGAACGACGCCAACCCGGCCGTACGGGCGGTCCACTCGGCGTCGAGCACCTGCCAGCCGGCGAAGTTCGACGAACCGAGGTAGCGCACCTTGCCCTCGCGGACCAGGTCGGTCAGCACCTCGAGCGTCTCCTCGATCGGCGTCTGCGGGTCGGGCCGGTGCATCTGGTAGAGGTCGATCCAGTCGGTCTGGAGCCGGCGCAGGCTCGACTCGACGGCGAGCCGGATGTAACGACGCGAGCCGCGCACACCCCAGTCGGGCCCGTTCGCCCCGCCCATGTCCATGCCGAACTTGGTCGCCAGCACCACCGAGTCGCGCTTGCCCTTGAGCGCCTTGCCGAGCAGCGTCTCCGACCCGCCCGCACCGCCGTAGATGTCCGCGGTGTCGAAGAGGTTCACCCCGGCGTCGATGGCCGCGTCCACGACCTTCGGCACGTCCTCGTCGGCCATCCGGGCCCCGAAGTTGTTGCACCCGATCCCCACCACCGAGACGGTGAGGCCGGAGGTGCCGAGCTGTCGGTAGGTCATCTGCTGCGTGTCAGTCACCGCTCGACGCTAGTCGCTGCCCGACACCACGCGCCGGGCGCCGCGGCGCTCGGCGTCGTCTCCTGCCTCGTGCGAGGGCCTCGGCCTGTTCCTGCCTCGAGAAGTTCTGTGCGGCTACCCACCTAAAGCGGTGGGCAACCGCACAGGAGTTCGCCAGAAGCCCGGGGAAGCGGCCAGAGCGCCGGTCGACGTGGCTCAGGCGGCGTCGTGCAGGGGCACCCCGTCCAACGTCGCCGCGCCCGGCTCGACGTCGGCACCGGTCGCCACCTTCGGGCCCGAGGTCGGCACGGCAGCGGCAGCGGGCGCCCCCTGCGTCTCCTCGCTCACCACGGGGAAGCCGATGGACTCCTGGTCGGCGCGCAGGTTGCGCAGCCACCAGCCCCAGTCCTCGGGCACCAGGCCGAACGGGTTGTCGTAGCCGAGCTCACGCGCGGCCCAGACCGGCCAGTGCGGGTTGGAGAGCGCGGGTCGGCCCAGCAGCACGAGGTCGATCAGCTCGTTCTTGATGACGTCGTCGGCGTTCTGGGGCTTGCCCAGGTTCCAGCTCGCGGCCACCGGGATGCCCACCTCCGTCCGGACCCGGTTCGCCCGCTCCACGAACGCACGCGGCTGGTTGAAGATCATCTCGTGCATGTCGTCGGTGTTGCCGCCGAAGGACAGGTCGGCGAGGTCGAGCCCGTGCTCCTTCATCCAGCCGATGGCCACGACCGAGTCGTCGAACTGGGTGCCCGCCGGGTTGAGGTCGTCCGACCCGAGGCGCATGGTCAGGGGGATGCGCTCGGGGATGACGGCGCGCACGGCGTCGAGGGCCTCCAGGTGGAAGCGCGCCCGGTTGGCCAGCGAGCCCCCGTACTCGTCGGTGCGGTGGTTGGAGAGCGGCGAGAAGAACGACGACCCCAGGTAGCCGTGGGCGTAGTGCATCTCGATCCACTCGAAGCCCACCTCGACCGCCCACGCCGCCGACCGCGCGTACGCGGCGTAGAGGTCGTGGATCTCCGCCACCGTCAGCTCCTCCGGCGCGTACGGCATGTCGCCGCCGTACGCGATCGCCGACGGGCCCTTGGTCTGCCAGCCCTTGGGGTGGTCCGGCGGCAGCATGTAGCCGCCCTCCCACGGGGTGACCAGGCTGCCCTTGCGGCCGGTGTGCCCGAGCTGGATCGCGGCCACGCCCCCCATCGCCTTGATGATCGAGCAGACGCGCGCGAGACCCTCGAGCTGCGACTCGTCGTAGATCCCCGCACAGCTCACCGTCGTCCGACCGTCGGGGGTGATGGCGATCTGCTCGGGGAAGACCAGCCCGAAGCCGCCGGAGGCCCGCGCGCCGAGGTAGGAGACGTGGTAGTCGTCCATCTTGCCGTCGGTCGAGCGGTACATGGTCATGGGCGACATCCCGATGCGGTTGCGCAGCGTGACGCCCTTGATGGTCAGGGGGGAGAACAGGTGGGGCATGGCGGACCTCCGGGTTGGGCTGGACCGCCGTCAGGAGCGGTCCACCCCACTCCAGCAACGCCGGACCCCTCCCGCGTGACCGTGTGGTAAGCCCTCCGTAACGGTCCGCTCACGGGCCCTGGGGCAGGCGGTGAGCGCGAGCTGAGCGGGAGGCGCCCTCAGGTCTGCGGAGGCCGGTAGCCGCCACCCTGCGGGCCGGACCCGCCCTGGCTCGGTGGCTGGTAGCCCCCCTGGTTCGGGGGACGGTAGCCGCCGGGCGCCGGCTGGCCCTGCGCGGGCGGGGGCGCGTACGCGGGCGGGACGTAGCCCGACGAGGACTGCGGGTCGGGCAGCCCGTCGGCGGGCTGCTGCCCCTGCTGCGGCAGCGCCTGCTGCTGCGGCGGCTGCGAGAACTGCCCCGCCGCCGGCGGCGGGGAGAACGAGCCGGGCTGGTCGCCCTCGCCGCGGTAGGCGATCTCACCGAAGCTGACGCTCGGCGCCTGGCGCACGGCCGGGTCGTTCACCTCGAAGTAGGTCGCCTTCTCGAAGTGGGCGAGCCCCGCGATGATGTTGCTGGGCACCGACTCGACGCGCGTGTTGTACGAGGCCACGTTGGCGTTGTAGTAGCGCCGGCCGTTCGCGATCCGGTCCTCGGTCTCGACGAGCTGCTGCTGCAGGGCGAGGAAGTTCTGGTTGCTCTTGAGGTCGGGGTAGGCCTCGACGCTCACGATCAGGTTGCGGACCGCGCCCGAGAGCTGCTCCTCGACCTGGGAGCGCTCCGCGCTGGGGAGGCCGCCGCTGTCGGACTGCGAGACCTGGGCGGCCTGGTTGCGCAGCCGGGTGACGTCCTCGAGCGTGTTCCGCTCGTGGGCCGCGTACGCCCGGACCGTCTCGACCAGGTTGGGCAGCAGCTCGTAACGCCGGTTGAGCTCGACGTCGACCTGGCGCCAGGACTCCTGGATGCGGTTGCGACCCTTGACGAACCCGTTGTACGACGAGAAGCCGACCAGGGCGAGGATCACCACCAGGACGAGCAGGATGATCACGATGATGATCGCGGACACGGTTCCTCCCGGGGTTCGGTCGGTTCAGGCTAGTGGTTGCGCGGGCCGGCGGGCACCGACCTCACCCGACCCGCCGCCGTACGGTCAGCCGAGCCCGAGGTCCGCGGCCGACACCGCCCAGCGGTAGTCGAGGCCCTCGGCGAGCACCCGCTCCCGCGCCCCTGTGTCGCGGTCCACCACGACGGCGACACCGACGACGTCCGCACCCTCGGCCCGCAGCGCCTCGACGGCGGTGAGCGCGGACGCGCCCGTGGTCGAGGTGTCCTCCACCACCAGCACCTGCCGCCCGCTCACCGGGCTCCCCTCGATCCGTCGCTGCAGGCCGTGCGCCTTCTCCGACTTGCGCACGACGAACGCGTCGAGCACACCAGCCTCCGCGGCAGCGGCGTGCAGCATCGAGGTCGCCACGGGGTCGGCCCCCAGGGTCAGCCCGCCCACCGCGTCGAACGACCAGTCGCTCACCAGCGCTCGCATGACGCGGCCGATCACCGGGGCGGTCAGCCCGTCGAGGGTGACCCGGCGCATGTCGACGTAGTAGTCGGCCTCCCGCCCGGAGGACAGCGTCACGCGTCCGTGGACCACGGCCAGCTCGGCGATGCGGCGGATGAGGAAGACGAGGTCGTCGGGGTCCGGACGGGGTGCGGTCACGCTGCCCGACCCTAAGCCGTACGCACCCCGCCCGTCCCGGCCAGCCGAACGCGCCGGCTCCGGCGACGCCGGCTCCGGAGTGCCCGACCCGCTGCTTCCTGCCGAGCGACGCACTTGCCACCGGAAAGTTGCCAGTGGTGAGGTCGTGGTCAGGTCTCGGTCAGGCCCACGAGTCGGGCACGAGGGTGTACTTCGTGTCCAGGTACTCGCCGAGGCCCTCGACACCACCCTCGCGACCGAGCCCGGACTGCTTGACGCCGCCGAACGGGGCGGCGGCGTTGGACACGACGCCGGAGTTCAGGCCCAGCATCCCCGTCTGGAGCGCGTCGATCAGGCGCATCCCCCGGGCGAGGTCGCGGGTGTAGGCGTAGCCGACCAACCCGTACTCGGTGTCGTTCGCCAGCGCCACGGCCTCCGGCTCCTCGTCGAAGGTGGCGACGGCGAGCACCGGCCCGAAGATCTCCTCGCGCAGGATCCGGCTGCCCGGTCGCACCCCGGCGACGACCGTCGGAGCGTAGAAGGTGCCCGGCCCGTCGATCGAGCGTCCGCCGACGACCACCTCCGCGCCGCGCTCCACCGCGTCCCCCACCAGACCCTCGGCCTTGTCCCGGGCCGCCTGGTTGATCAGCGGGCCGATCTGGACCCCCGCCTCGGTGCCGCGGCCGACGCGCATGGCCTCGACCCGGGCAGAGACCTTGGTGATGAACTCGTCGGCCACCTCGGCGGCCACGATGAAGCGGTTGGCTGCGGTGCAGGCCTCCCCCACGTTCCGGAACTTGGCCAGCATCGCGCCGTCGACCGCGGCGTCCACGTCGGCGTCGGCGAAGACCAGGAACGGCGCGTTCCCACCGAGCTCCATCGACGTGCGCAGCACGCCCTTCGCCGCCTGCCCGAGGAGACGCTGGCCGACCGGGGTGGAGCCGGTGAAGCTGAGCTTGCGCAGCCGCGGGTCCGCGATGATCGTCCCGGACACCGCGCCCGGGTCGGTCGTGGTGACGACGTTCACCACACCCGGCGGGAGGCCGGCCTCCGCGAGGACGGTGGTGAGCAGCAGCGTCGTCAGCGGCGTGAGCTCGGCGGGCTTGACGACGGCGGTGCAGCCCGCGGCGAGCGCCGGCCCGATCTTGCGGGTCGCCATGGCCAGCGGGAAGTTCCACGGGGTGATCAGGTGGCACGGGCCGACGGGGTGGCGGGACACGATCATCCGCCCGGTCCCCTCCGGGTTGGTGCCGAAGCGACCGGCGATCCGGACGGCCTCCTCGGAGAACCAGCGCAGGAACTCGTTGCCGTACGTGACCTCGCCGGCGGCCTCGGCGAGCGGCTTGCCCATCTCCAGCGTCATCAGCAGCGCGAACTCGTCCGCCCGGGCCCGCACGGCGTCGAAGGTCCGGCGCAGGATGTCGGACCGGACGCGGGGGGCCGTACGCGCCCAGGAGCCCGCGGCCTCGACCGCTGCGTCGAGGGCCGCTGCAGCGTCGTCGGCGCCGCCGTCCGCCACGTCGACGAGGGCGGAACCGGTCGCAGGGTCGTCGACCTGGAACGTCCGCCCAGAGGCGGCCGATCGCCACTCGCCCCCCACGAACAGTCCCGTCGGGACGCTCTCCAGCAGCCTCGTCTCCGCCGTGATCGTCATCGTCCGCTCTCCTCGCATCCGTCCCGGGTCCGTCCGTGGGTCCTGACGATAGGTCGACCGCGATCCGGGCTCGCCTAGCAAGGCAAGGGATGGCACACTGCCTTTCGCGTGAACCTCGTCAGAACCGGGTCCGTCGGACCCCGGACCCTGCTTGACTGATCGGATCAACAACGTGCGGCCCATCGACCTGGTGCGGCAGCGTCCCGCAACAGGCGGAGCCGCTGCGCAGGTCGACCTGCGCCTGTGGCTGGTCAGGATCACGTTCCTGTTCGCCGCAGCCCTGGCCTCGCTCGTGCTGCTCGGCTCTCCGGCCCACGCCGACGACGACGCCGGCTCGGCCGCGAGCGACACCTCGAGCTCGTCCGCCTCCTCGGACTCCTCCGAGTCCTCGAGCGCCACGAAGAGCTCGTCGAGCGCCACGAAGCACTCATCGGCGACGAAGACCGGGGCGACGAAGACCCGTACGCGCACCTGGCACGCGCCGATGAAGGTCACGGCGTCGGGCAACGGGAACGCCACGGCTTCCTCGAAGGACTCCAGCAGCTCGAAGCACACCAGCACGAAGTCCGGCGCGGAGAAGACCGCCGCCAAGGACTCGTCCGACGACCACGAGTCCGAGCCCGCCACGAAGAGCGACGACAGCTCTGACGACACCAAGGCCTCGACCCCCGACTCCGAGGACGACCAGGCGTCGTCGGACGACAGCTCCGACGACGACCACGCCTCTCCCGACGACAGCTCCGACGACACCGAGGCATCGACCCCCGACAGCCCCAAGGACGAGCACGCCTCGTCCGACGACAGCTCCGACGACGACCACGCCTCGACACCCGACGACAGCACCGAGGACGAGCACGCCTCGTCCGACGACAAGCCGGTCGCCAACGACCCGGGCACCGATGACGAGCACGTGGTGAAGGACCCGGCCGAGACAGACCCGACTCCGACCCCGCCTGGCACGGACCCGGTTCCCGAGCCCACCCCGACCCCGCCCGGCACGGACCCCGTTCCCGGCCCAGGCCCCCTGCCGGGCACCGAGCCGGGTCCGGGTCCGGACCCCGGCCCGGCCCCGCTGCCCGAGCCGACCCCGACACCGCCCGAGACCGCCCCGGTGCCCACGCCGCCCGTCGTCAGCCCGGTGCCTGACCTGCCCGTGCTGCCACTGGAGCCCGCCGTCGGCCCGGTCCTCCCGAAGCCGGCTCAGACCGCTTCCCCGACCACCATCGGGATGCTGGGAGCGGGTGCTGACGCTGAGACCGCCGCCGTCGCTTCACTCTCCACCGACGCGTGGGCGACCACCGGCGCCTCGTCGCCGACCAGCTCGGACAAGCGCGTGACCGTCGTGGACCCGGCGACCGGCGACGTCGTCGCCGCGCCGAAGCACCTGTCCGACTCCGCCTCCTCGCCCGTCGGGCTGTCCTCGCCCGGTTCCTCCCACAACACGAGCGCGGCGGCCGGCGCCTCCGGCTCGGTGACGTGCGGCGGCGCGAGCGCCTCCGTCCTCGGGCTCCTCGAGTCCATCTTCGGCCTCGGTGCCGACCGCAGCGGTGTCCTCGGCCCGCTGGCGAACATCCAGGACTTCGCGTGGCGCCTGCCGCGCATGCCTGGTTTCGCGCCCGACTGACCTCTCTCCACCCTCCGGTGCTGCCCGGCCGCCTGGCCGGCTAGCGACGCGACCTCGTCGCGTCACCCGGGACTCCCGCGCTCGCGGTCGAGGCCCCGGTTCCACCGCCGTCGGGAGAGACCACCCATGAACGCACGACTCGTCCGGATCGTCGTCGCGACGACCGGCACCGCCGGCTTCGTCGCCCTCGTCGTGACGACCGCCGACCTCGTCCACCTGCTGCACGCCTCGCTCCTGCTCGCCCTCGGCGTCGGAGCGCTGCTCGGCCGTCCTCGTACGGGCTGAGCACACCGATCTCCGGAGGACCAGCCGTGCGCGGGGCGGCTGGTCCCCGGTTCATCGTCCCGAACGACCAGCTGAGCGCGGGGCCGCTGGTCGTCGAGGGACATCCCCTGGGGGAACCAGCCGTGCGTCAGGCCGGCTGGTTCCCCCCGCAAGCCTCGTCCGACCACCAGCTGAGCGCGGGGCCGCTGGTCGTCAGACGGGATTCCCACGGAGGACCGGCCGCAGGAGAGGCGGCCGGTCCTCCGCTCGACGGCGCTCCTGCGAGCCCGTCGCGTGCTGCGCGCGGCACTAGGGTTCGCTGCATGGCCTCGCCGTGGAGAGCTCGACGACTCACCTCGTCCACCACGACGATCTTCGCGGAGATGTCCGCGCTCGCGGTCGCCACCGGCTCGGTGAACCTGGGGCAGGGGTTCCCGGACCACGACGGGCCGGGGTTCATGCTCGAGGCCGCCCGGCAGGCGATCTCCGACGGGGTGAACCAGTACCCGCCGGGACGCGGGATCGCGCCGCTGCGACAGGCCATCGCCGCGCACGCGCGCCGCCACCAGGGTCTCGACTACGACCCCGACACCGAGGTCCTCGTGACCACCGGCGCCACCGAGGCGCTCGCCGCCACCATCCAGGCGTACGTCGACCCGGGCGACGAGGTGATCGCGCTCGAACCGTTCTACGACTCCTACGCCGCCTCCATCGACCTGGCCGGCGGCGTACGCGTCGGGGTGGGCCTGTTCGGCCCCGACTTCCGGCTGGACCACGCCGAGCTCGCGGCCGCCTTCAGCCCCCGGACCAAGCTCGTGCTGATCAACTCCCCGCACAACCCGACCGGTGTGGTGCTGGGCGAGGACGACCTGGCGGCGATCGCACGCCTCGCCGTCGCGCACGACGTGCTCGTGGTGACCGACGAGGTCTACGAGCACCTCGTCTTCGACGGTGCCGTCCACCGGTCGCTGGCCACGTTCCCGGGCCTGCGGGAACGGACGGTCCGGATCTCCTCGGCGGGCAAGACGTTCTCGGCGACGGGTTGGAAGATCGGCTGGGCGATGGGCCCCGCCGCACTGATCGACGAGGTGACGGCGGTCAAGCAGTTCCTCACCTACGTCTCCGGAGCGCCCTTCCAGCCGGCCGTCGCACGGGCGCTGGACGAGGGCGACGCCTGGGTGGCCGGCGCGACGCGCGACCTGCAGGACCGGCGCGACCAGCTGGCCGAGGGCCTGACGTCGGTCGGCCTGTCGCCCGTGACACCCCAGGGGACGTTCTTCATGACCACGGACGTACGCCCGCTCGGCTACGAGGACGGGGTGGCGTTCTGCCGCGACCTGCCGCACCGTGCCGGCGTCGTCGCGATCCCGCACCAGGTGTTCTACGACGACGTGGAGGCGGGCCGGCCGTACGTGCGGTGGGCGTTCTGCAAGCGTCGCGAGGTGCTGGACGAGGCCGTCCGTCGGCTCGCGGTCCTGCGCTAGCCGACGGGGCCGTGGTCGGCCGGACGTGACGGCGCTGGCCGGCTGGCGTACCAGCGGCCCACGGCCGGCGTCCACAGCACGGCGACGGCCGTGCCGACGTAGACCGCGACGACCAACCACGTCAGCAGCGAGTCGCGCAGCCACCAGGCCGCCCAGCCGAGCAGGGTCACGCCGACCGCGGAGTGCACGATCCGGGCCCAGGGGCGCCGGAGGAGCAGCAGGAACCCGGTGACGATCGACGCCACCGGGAAGCCGTAGAGCGGCAGCCAGAGCCCGTCGCCCATCCGCAGGACGAACTCGTCGAGGGTGTGGAACACCACCCCGTTCTCACCGGCGCGCGTCATGGCCCGGACGCCGGCCAGGGCCACGAGCCCGAACAGGCTCAGCGCGCACACCCACAGCAGGCCAGCCGTCACCGCGAGGGTGACGGCGAGACCGATGACGGCGGGACGCTGGTCGCCGACCCGGGCCACCGCGGGCCAGCCCGCGCCGGCGGCCGGCGGCGGGAGCTGCCGGAGCTGCTCGTCGGTCAGCGGCCCCGGATCGCCCGGGGGCCACGGCGGCGGGCCTCCCCACCCGGCCGGAGCGGGCGGTGCCGGACCCCAGGGACCGGCGTACGAGCCCTGGTAAGGGTGGGCCGGCGGCTGCGTCGGGCCTGGCGCCCAGGGGGAGAGCTCGCCGGACGCCACGGCTCCAGGGTAGGGCGCGGCAGGGCGCGGCCGGGCACCTTCGGCCCAGCCCGATCAGCCCAGCCCGAGCAGGTCCGCCGGCGGCGGGGGCGAGGGCTCCGCGTCCTCGTCGGTGAACGGCCGGGCGCCACCGACGAGCTGCTCGAGGCGCGCCCCGTGCAGCACCCGGTAGGGGAAGGGCGGGCGCCCCGCCCGGTCGGCGAGCCTGGTCCACGCGTCCGTGCCGAGCGGACGGTCGGTGGCCACCAGGACCAGGTTGCCGAAGCGGCGTCCCTTGAGCGTGCTCGGCTCGGCGCACAGCCCGACCACGCCGAACTGCCCACGCAGCCCGGCCAGCACCCGCCGGGTGTAGCCGAGCGGACCGCGGTCGGTCACGTTGAGCGCGAGCACCCCGTCGGGGCGCAGGACCCGGTGCAGGTCGGCGAGGGCGGCCTCCGTGGTCAGGTCAGGCGGCACCTGCGCCCCCGCGAACGCGTCCAGCACCACGAGGTCGGCGATCGCGTCGCGCAGGTCGGGCAGCCCGGACCGGCCGTCGACCGCGCGGACCTTGATGCCGTGCCCGCGGGGCAGCGGCAGGCGGGCGCGGACGAAGTCGGTCAGCTCCGCGTCCGGCTCGAGCACCGTCTGGACCGACCCCGGCCGGGTCGCCGCGACGTAGCGCGGCAGGGTGAGGCCGGCGCCGCCGACGTGCACGGCCCGCAGCGTCCGGCCCGGCTCGAACATCGCCTCGACCAGGTCGGCGATCCGCTGGACGTAGTCGAACTCCAGGCGCGTCGGGTCCTCGAGGTCGACGTACGACTGGTCGGTCCCGCCGACGCGGAGGAGGAAGGCGGAGCGCCGCGAGGAGTCCGGCACGAGCACGACGGGGTCGCGGCCGTCACGCAGCACCAGCTCGTCGCCCCGCACGGCCTCCCCCGCCTGCCCGTCGCCGGGCTCGAACTTCTCCCGGGCAGGATAGGCGGGGGACGGCGGCTGCTCCCGGTCGTTCGACGAGCTCCCGCGCTGCTGCGCGGGTCGAGCGGGAAGGGCGGGGGTGGTCGGCGGTGACTCCGGGGACGAGCGGACCCGGCTGCCCGTGCGGCAGCGGGCTGGCGTACGCCGCCTGCTGCGAGCCGCTGCACGACGGGCGGGCGCGGGCCCAGACCGCGGAGCAGCTCATGCGCTCGCGCTACGCCGCGTACGCGAGGGGCCGGACCGACTACGTGTTCCGGACCTGGCACCCCCGGACACGCCCCAGCGAGGTGGAACCCGTGCCGGGACTCGTGTGGACCGGCCTGAGCGTGCTCGCGGTCGAGGCCGGGGGCGCCGACGACGACACGGGCACGGTGGAGTTCGAGGCGGGCCACGACGGCCCGGGCGGGCCCGGCGTGCTGCACGAGCGCAGCCGCTTCGACCGGCGTGGTGGGCGCTGGGTCTACCTCGACGCGGAGTAGGAACTTCTGTGCCGTCGACCACCTGTCAGGTGGTCGACGGCACAGAACCTTGGGACGAGGCCGGCGTCAGACCGCGACCGGAACCTCGCTCACGACGTGCAGCGCGTCGCCCTCGGGGTCGAGGTCGAAGGTGATCGTGTCGCCCTCGAGCACCTGCCCCGACAGCACCCGCCGGGCCAGCTGGTCCTCGATGGTGGTCTGGATCAGCCGGCGCAGCGGACGGGCCCCGTACGTCGGGTCGAAGCCGGTCAGCGCGAGCCAGTCCCGCGCCGCCTGCGTCGCCACGACGGTGATGCGTCGTTCCGCGAGCCGGGCGTTGAGCCGGCCCAGGTTGATCTCCACGATCTTGGCCAGCTCGGCGGTGTCGAGCGCGTCGAAGAGCACGACCTCGTCGAGCCGGTTGAGGAACTCCGGCTTGAACGCCTGCCGCACCACACCCATGACCGCGTTGCGCTTGAGCGTGGCGTCGAGCTTGGGGTCGGCCAGGTACTGCGAGCCGAGGTTCGACGTGAGGATCATGATCACGTTCCGGAAGTCGACCGTGCGGCCCTGGCCGTCGGTGAGCCGGCCGTCGTCGAGCACCTGCAGCAGGATGTCGAAGACCTCGGGGTGGGCCTTCTCCACCTCGTCGAGCAGCACGACCGCGTACGGGCGTCGCCGCACGGCCTCGGTGAGCTGGCCGCCCTCGTCGTAGCCGACGTAGCCGGGAGGCGCACCGACCAGGCGCGAGACCGAGTGCTTCTCGGAGTACTCGCTCATGTCGATGCGGATCATCGCGTGCTCGTCGTCGAAGAGGAACGAGGCCAGCGACTTGGCCAGCTCGGTCTTGCCGACGCCGGTCGGCCCGAGGAACAGGAACGAGCCCGTCGGACGGTTCGGGTCGGAGATGCCGGCCCGGGAGCGCCGGACCGCGTCGGAGACCGCCTTGACCGCCGGGCGCTGCCCGATCAGGCGCTCGCCCAGCCGGTCCTCCATGTGCAGGAGCTTCTCGGTCTCTCCCTCGAGCAGCCGGCCGGTGGGGATGCCGGTCCAGTTCGCCACGACCTCGGCGATGTCCTGCGCGCTGACCTCCTCGCTGACCATCGGCGTGGTGTTGCGCTCGGCCTCGTCCGCGCGGGAGAGCTGCTCCTGCAGCGCCGGGATCTCGCCGTAGCTGATCTCGCTCGCCCGGCTGAGGTCACCCTCGCGGAGCGCCCGCTCGGCGGCGGTGCGGAGCTCGTCGATCTGCGAGCGCAGCTCGCCGACCTGGTTCAGGCCCTGCTTCTCAGCCTCCCAGCGCGCCTCGAGCCCGCGGAGCTCCTCGCTGGCGTCGGCCAGCTCGGCCTCGAGCCGCTCCAGCCGTGCGACCGAGCCGGCGTCGGTCTCCTTCTCCAGCGCGAGCCGCTGCATGGTCATCCGGTCCACGGAACGACGCAGCTGGTCGATCTCCTCCGGGGAGGAGTCGATCTCCATCCGCAGCCGGGAGGCGGCCTCGTCGACGAGGTCGATCGCCTTGTCCGGCAGCTGGCGCGAGGGGATGTAGCGGTTGGACAGCGAGGCGGCCGCGACCAGGGCGGCGTCGGTGATGGCGACCTTGTGGTGCGCCTCGTAGCGCTCGCGCAGGCCGCGCAGGATCGCCACGGTGTCCTCCACGCTCGGCTCGCCGACGTAGACCTGCTGGAACCGGCGCTCCAGCGCGGGGTCCTTCTCGATCCGCTCGCGGTACTCGTCCAGCGTCGTGGCGCCGATCATCCGCAGCTCGCCGCGGGCCAGCATCGGCTTGAGCATGTTGCCGGCGTCCATCGAGGAGTCGCCGGACGCACCGGCACCGACGACCGTGTGGAGCTCGTCGATGAAGGTGATGACCTGGCCCTCGGCGTCGCGGATCTCGTTGAGGACGGCCTTGAGCCGCTCCTCGAACTCGCCGCGGTACTTCGCGCCGGCCACCATCGCGCTCAGGTCGAGCGAGACGAGCCGGCGGCCCTTGAGGGAGTCGGGCACGTCCCCGGCGACCAGCCGTTGGGCCAGGCCCTCGACGACGGCGGTCTTGCCCACGCCGGGCTCGCCGATCAGGACGGGGTTGTTCTTGGTGCGCCGGGCCAGCACCTGGATGACGCGGCGGATCTCGGTGTCGCGACCGATGACCGGGTCGAGCTTGCCGGTGCGGGCGACGGCGGTCATGTCGACGCCGTACTGGTCGAGGGCGGACTCCGTGCCCTCGGCCTCGGCGCTGGTGACGCGCTTGCTGCCGCGCAGCTCGTTGAACTTGGCGGCCAGGGCGTCCGGGGAGACCTTGAGGTCGCGCAGCACCTGGGAGGCGTCGGAGGCGACGGCGGCGACCGCGATGAGCAGGTGCTCGGTGGCGACGTAGGAGTCGCCGAGCTTCTCGGCCCGCGTCTCCGCGTCGGCGAGCACCCGGGCGAAGCTGCCGGACAGCTGGGGCTGCGCGACGGACGAACCGGTCGCCGACGACAGCTTGCTGATCGCACCCTGGGCCGCGGCGTCGACCACGGCCGGGTCGGCGCCGACGGCGGAGATCAGCGGGGCCACGGTGTTGCCGGGGACCAGCAGCATCGCGTGCAGGAGGTGGCTGGGCTCGACGTACGGGTTGCCCGCGGTGAGCGCCAGCCGGAGCGCCGAGGAGACGGCGTCACGGCTCTTGGTGGTGAGCTTGTTCGTGTCCATGGGTAAGGCGAGTCCTCCGGGTTGAGTGTGCTCGGCTCAACTATGCGCTGACATGCTTCTTCAGTGCAAGTGCAAGTTGAGCGTCATCGGCTCAACTCTCCGCCGGCGCGGGCTATTCCGCCTCCCCCTGGGTCACCGGCTCCTCGCCCGGCCCGAGGGGACGCTGACCGCCGGCAGCTGCCTGGCGTCCTCGGCGGGTGGCACTCAGCGCTCCGCCGGCGACGAACGGCAGGGAGCAACCGGGGTTGATCTGCCTGGTCTGGTCTGGTCGACCAGACCAGACGATCGGAGCGTGACCCTGCGGGTACCGCGGATCCTCACCTGGTGAGCGGCCCCTCACCCTCCCCGCAAAGTGGTGGCTCCGGGCCTCTGGAACCGCCGGATCCGGCCCGGGAGCGACCACTTCCGGCGCACCGGGGGGAAGGGTCAGCGCGACAGACGCAGGGTGCAGATCTGGAACGGGCGCAGCTCGAGCTCGGCGACCGGTCCCTCGACGGCCCGCAGCCCGGCCCGGTCGACGGGTCGCTCCAGCAGGTCGGTCTCGACGATGCCGGTGACCTCGAAGCCCGCGGTGAGCCGACCGCGTGCCCGCGACCCGTACGCCTCGTAGAGCCGGACGACCACGTCGCCGCTGCCGTCCTCGGCGAGCTTGACCGCCTCGACGACGATCGCCGGCGAGTCGACCGTGACGATCGGCTCGACCGGACCGTCGCCGACCCCCGCGACCACCCGGAGCGGCAGGTTCTGCCGGTAGCCCTCCGCCACCGCCTCCGGGATGCCGGCGCCGACGGCCACGGACACGTTCAGGACGTGCTCGCCCTGGTCGGCGTCCGGGTCGGGGAAGAGCGGCGCGCGGAGCAAGGACAGTCGTACGTCGGTCGTGCTCCCCCGTGCACCCGAGCTCTTGCGGGTGACGTCGTGGCCGTAGGTCGAGTCGTTGGACACGGCCACGCCGTAGCCGGGCTCGCCCACGTGGACCCAGCGGTGCGCCACCGTCTCGAAGCGCGCGCTGTCCCACGACGTGTTCGCGTGCGTCGGCCGGTCGAGGTGGCCGAACTGGATCTCCGACGACGCGTGGTCGGCGTGCACGTCGAGCGGGAAGGCGAGCTTGAGCAGCTTCTGCCGCTCGTGCCAGTCGATGGTGAACGAGAGGTCGATCCGGGCCGCGTCCGGCGCGAGGGAGATCGTCTGGACGAGCGAGGAGTCGCCGAAGCGCCGCTCGACCCGGATCCCGCCGTGCTCGCCGTCGACGGCCGCCACGGCCACGACCGACTCCGCCTCGACGAGGTCGGTCGTCGTGCGCTGGTAGGTCCGGTCGATGTCCCAGGCGTCCCAGCGGTTGGGGACGTCGCGGTGCAGCTGCAGCAGACCGGCCGCCCGTCCCTCGGGCACGAGCTCACGCTCCGCGACGAGGTCGAGGATCGAGATGATCAGGCCGTTCAGGTCGACGCGGACGCGGACCAGGTCGTTCTCCAGCACGAAGCCGTCGCCGTCCGGCTGCGCCTCGATCGGGCCGAACGGCGTGGGCACCGCGGTCACGGCCAGCGCCGGTACGCCGTCGACCGCGTACGGACCGGCGTTCGCGCTCGCCGTGGCCGACCCGGTGCCGAGCAGCGCGTGCAGCGCGTCGTCGATCACCCGCCCCGTCGACTCCGCGACCCGTGCGTAGCCGGCCTCGGCGTCGGCGTACACCCAGGAGATCGAGGTGCCCGGCAGGATGTCGTGGAACTGCTGCAGGCAGACCGTGCGCCAGGCCGCCTGCAGGGCCTCGTACGGGTACGCGGCGCCGGTCCGCACGGCGGCCGTCGTCGCCCACAGCTCGGCCTCGCGGAGCAGGTGCTCGCTGCGCCGGTTGCCGCGCTTGGTCCGCGCCTGGCTGGTGTAGGTGCCGCGGTGGAACTCCAGGTAGAGCTCGCCCGACCAGACCGGCGCCTCGGGCAGCTCGGCCTGCGCGTCGGTGAAGAACTCGGCCGGGCTCGCCAGCCGGACCGCCGGCGACCCCTCCAGCGAGGCCGTCCGCCTTGCGGCCGCGATCATCTCGCGGGTGGGCCCGCCCCCGCCGTCGCCGTGCCCGAACGGCACCAGCGAACGGTGCGCCACGGCCTTCTCGGTGAAGTTCCGCTCGGCGCGCGCGAGGTCGGCGGCGGAGAGGTCGGAGTTGTAGGTGTCGACCGGCGGGAAGTGGGTGAAGACCTGGGTGCCGTCGATGCCCTCCCAGCGGAACGTCGAGTGCGGCATCACGTTGGTCTCGTTCCACGAGATCTTCTGCGTGAGGAACCACTTCGCGCCCGCCGCGGCCATGATCTGCGGCAGCGCGCCGGAGTAGCCGAACGAGTCCGGCAACCACACCTCGGTCGTGTCCACGCCGAGCTCGGAGGAGAAGAAGCCCTTGCCCAGCACGAACTGGCGCGCCAGCGCCTCGCCGCCGGGCAGGTTCGTGTCGGACTCCACCCACATGCCGCCGACCGGGACGAACCGGCCCGCGCGCACGTGGCCGCGGACGCGCTCGAACAGGTCGGGGTAGAACTCCTGCAGCCACGCGTACTGCTGCGCCGACGAGGCGGCGAAGACGAACTGCTCCTCGCGCTCGATGAGGTCGCAGACGTTGGCGAACGTGCGGGCGACCTTGCGGACGGTCTCGCGGACCGGCCACAGCCAGGCCGAGTCGATGTGGGCGTGCCCGACGGCGTAGAGCTGGTGGGCGCTGGCGTTCGCCGGGCGCTCGAGGACGGTACGCAGCAGCGCGCGGCCCGCCTCGGCGGTCCCCGAGACGTCCTGCGGGTCGACGACGTCGACGACCCGGTCGAGCGCGTCGCGCACCTCCGCGCGCCGCTGGGTCTCGGGCGGCAGCTCCAGCAGCAGCCCGGCGAGGGTGGAGAGGTCCTGGTCGAGCTCCCACACGGCGATGTCGAGCAGCCCGAGCTCGAGCCGGCGCAGCCGGTAGAGCGGCTCCTTGCCGGCGGTCGCCCTGCTGCCGAGGTGCGTCGGGACGAAGCTCATCTGCTCGAGCACGTGCGGGTTGGAGGCGGCCTCCACGAGCACCTCGACCCTCGACCCGGTGCGCGCGGGCGACGAGGGGTCGAGCGGCACGGCCTGGTTGCGGGGCTCGACCGCCTTGAGGATGGTCCCGTCTGCGGTCCAGACCAGGCCCTCGGCCTGGAAGCCGGGCTCGCTGGCGCTGAACCCGAGGTCGACGACCACCTCGACGGCCGTGCCGTCCCAGGCGTCCCAGCCGGCCGGGACCTCTCCCGTCGCGCGGAACCAGGTCGTCGCCCAGGGCGGTCCGTACGCCGAGCCGACCTCGAAGGGGACGAAGTCGGAGACCTCGGGGTCGACCGCCTCGGCGAAGGGCACCGGCTCCCCCGGCACCTCCCACGCGGTGACGTCCAGGGCCACCCGCTCGCGGTACAGCGCGGGCAGCAGCCGTTCCGCGCGGAACCGCGCCAGCCGCTCCTCCACCGGGTCGGTCAGGTCAGGCATGGAGGCACCTCTCGGCTCGGGACGCCGACCGTACGCGTGCCACCCGGACAGCAGGAGAGGGGTCGGGGCGCGGAGCTGGCAGAACGCCGTACACCGTGACCAGACCACTGCTCAGAAGGACCCGGGGCCGACCTGTCCGGCTCACGCATCGACCAGCTGAACCCGCCCTGCCGGACCTGGAAGTTCCGTGGCGTCCTCCACACCCGTCCTCGCGGCGCTGGGCAGCACGACGCTGCTCGCCGTGCCCGCCGACCCCGTGCCAGCAGCCCGTCGGAACGCGAGCCCGCCGCCGACGATCAGGCCGTGATCCCGCCCGCGACGAAAGCGGCCCGGTCGGCTGCCTCGCGGCCCGCCTCCCAGCCGCGCACGTCGACGGAGGTGGTGCCCCCCTGTCGGAGCCGGGGGAACTGGCGCTCGAACTCGGCGGTCACCGCGTCCGCCTCGCGCTGCAGCAGCGGCACGAGCTCGGTCCCGTAGGTGGCCGTCGTCGACCGGTCGGCCTCTCGCAGCCGCTCGCCGATCCGGGTCGCGTACGCGAGGAGGAACGACCGTCGGAAGGTGGCCGACCGGTCGAAGGACCCGGTGCCACGGTGCCCGGCGTCGGCCATGGCCCGGGTCGCCTGGATCAGCAGCGAGGTGAAGAGCAGCTCGGTCTGGTCGACGTCCGTCGGTGTGCCGACCAGCACAGCGATGTCGTAGGCGTTCATCAGGACGGTCCGGCAGCGGTTCGGCCGCGCCACCGCGTTCAGGAGCGTCGCCTTGACGTTGGCGTAGGGGGACTGCAGGTGCACGCGGCGCGACACGACCGGGATCTCGTCGTGCTGGAGGCCGCGCAGCACCGCCTCGTCGACGGCGTGCCGGGTCATCAGCTCCTGGGCCTTCGCGGTGAAGGTCTCCGCCTCGGCCGGGTGGTCGGTGCCCTCCGCCTTGGCCAGCAGCCCGCGGATGCGGTTGAGGAGCCGGTCGCGACCGGTGGTCGACGACGCGGTCGTGGACGTCGGGTGCCGCCCCCACTGCGAGGGCTTCGGTCCGACGGGCTCCAGCGGCCGGAGCTCCGCCAAGAGCTTCAGCAGGAGCAGGAGGTCGGTGAAGGTCCGGATCTGCACGCTCGTGCTGGCCGCCGGGTCCACCGGCCGCCACCGCGTCCCGGGCGACCAGCCCTCGTGGCGCAGGTCGGCGAGCTGGTCCCGCCAGGACTGCGGCGCGCGCGCGACCGCGCCGCTGGCCGCCGCCTGGACCGCGACCAGCGTCCTCGCGTGCGCACCCGTCCGCGTGCTCGTGCTCGCCGCGTGCACCAGGTCGCGCGGCTCCCAGCCGGCCTCCCACGCGCGTGCGACCCGGGCGCTCAGCTCGTCGACGAGCTGCCGCTCGACCGTCGCCAGGACCTCGGGACCGCGACCCCGGACGGCTTCAGCGACCAGGAAGCGGACGCGATGGACGCTCGACCTCGCCGCGGCACGGCTCCAGGTCTGGAGCAGGGCGTACGCCTCGTCGCGGCTCGTCTGCTTCCCTTCCGGCCTGACGAAGGCGTTCTCTCCCATGCCCGCCAGTATCGACGCGCGGGCTGACACTCTGCTGACGATGCGTCCGGACAGGAGAACGGGGAAGTCCTGACCGCGTAGTCGCGGCCGAAACTTCCCCGTCCTGTGCGGTTCGAGCCTCAGCGCCAGCCGAGGGCCGGAGCCACGTCCTTCACGATCGACTCGAGGATGTGCAGGTTGTAGTCCACGCCCAGCTGGTTCGGGATGGTGAGCAGCAGGGTGTCCGCCGCGTCGACCGCCTCGTCCTCCTTGAGGTCGCGGACCAGGTCCTCGATCTCGCCGGCGTACGTCTTGCCGAAGCGCGCGGCACCGCCGTCGAGGATCCCGACCTGGTCGGCGCTGCGGGTCTCGCGACCGAAGTAGGCGCGGTCCTCCTCGTTCGTGATCGGGAAGACGCTGCGGCTCACCGACACCCGCGGGGTGCGTTCGTGGCCGGCCTCGGCCCACGCGTCGCGGAAGCGCTGGATCTGCTCGGCCTGCAGCTGGTGGAACGGCACCCCGGTGTCCTCGGACAGCAGGGTGGAGCTCATCAGGTTCATGCCCTGCCGGGCGGTCCACTCGGCGGTCGCGCGGGTCCCGGCGCCCCACCAGATCCGGTCGCGCAGACCCGGGGCGTGCGGCTCGAGGCGCAGCAGGCCGGGCGGGTTGGCGAACATCGGACGCGGGTTCGGCTCGGCGAAGCCCTCGCCCTCGAGCACCTGCAGGAAGAGCTGCGTGTGCTCGCGCGCCATGTCGGCGTGGTCGGTGCCCTCGCGGGGCGCGTAGCCGAAGTAGCGGTAGCCGTCGACGACCTGCTCGGGCGATCCCCGGCTCACGCCGAGCTGCAGCCGGCCGTTGCTGATGAGGTCGGCGGAACCGGCGTCCTCGGCCATGTAGAGGGGGT
>Ga0210040_10001602_pt1 | contig 33692 bp, 17 predicted proteins | sample CryGeyCG12114_NA_FD_185462 | JGI IMG/M metagenome (GOLD analysis project Ga0210040, IMG submission 185462) | Groundwater microbial communities from aquifer - Crystal Geyser CG19_WC_8/21/14_NA (SPAdes) (version 2) | ecosystem: Environmental > Aquatic > Deep subsurface > Groundwater | place: USA...
TTAGTTCGATTTAGCTCGGTACTAGTCCGATATAGCTCGCTAGATAATAAACTATAGTAGTACTAAGCTTAAGCTAGAATTAAGCTAGTATTAAGCTAAGCTCGAGCTAGTATTAAGACGCCGAGTAGTTACCGCTATTAAAACGAAGGGCTAGTATTAAGCTAGCTCGAACTAGCTCGGTATATAGAGCTATTACGATTTAGCTTAAGTTACCTCTAGCTAGCTTAGTAGTCTCGATATATAGATATAAATTATATTAGGCTTTATTATATACTATATATACTTTTATATATATATATACGTTACTATTAATAGTATTATCTAGCTATATATTATATATATATAATATAAAGTATATATATACCTCCTCTTATACTACTAGTACTATATACTATTATCGTATATATTTATATCGTTACCTTAGCTCTTTTTAATATATATAAGTATATATATATATAGAATACCTTCTTATATTATAATTAACTCGTATAGGATCTTATATATTTATATAAAAGTAGCGGTAGCTTATTCTAGTCTTTATCTATATTATAGCTATATAATTAATCGTATATTTAAATTATTAAGGTCTTTCGAGTTACTAATTATAACTTAAGTCTTAGCGTTTACTTACCTACTAAGTTAATATATTAAAGAATCTTATAAGCCGACTTCTTTAATTCTACTCTACGCTAGTAATTAATTCTTACTCTAGTAATACTATAATTTAATCTCTAAATACTATTATTTAATAGCTATTACCCCTTATAAAGGGTTATATTATATATATAAGCTCTTTAATACGTAACGCGTAATATATTATTATATATCTAGATCTTAAGTGAATTTTAGTAGTAATTTTAGATTGTTTTATTCGTTACTTAATAATATATAAGCTATATTAATTAAGGTATTATCTTTAGAGATAAGAATAAAGTAGAGGCGTTCTTTTAGAAGAGTAAGTACCTTAATAATTTTCTAGTCTTAGTATAAACGATAAATAAATATACCTATAATAGAATTATATAAAATAGCTTCTTATAGTTTATTAATACTCGAGTTATTAACGTAGCTATTAGCGAGTTTAAGAATAAGTACGATACGTTTAGAGATATAAAACGTATAGAACTTATTATTAAGGGATATAAGTATTAATTAATTAAGTTAATAATAGTATTAACTTATAGTAATAGTATTATTAATATTAAAAACTATACGATCGTTATTCTTAAGCGTACTAGTTAGTAGTAGATTATAGAAGCCTTTCTTATACTTATTAATCTATAAAGCTAACGCGCTAATACTACTTTACTCGTCTTATAGCTAACTAACGAAATTTAGTAATACTATTAATATAATACTCGCTTCGAAAGGCGCTATATAAGACCTCTAGAAAGTTAGTATAACTACGAAACCTATATATTATTATTTTCTTAGTTAGGCCGAAGTAGTTATTACTAGAAGTAAAAACGAAGTTATATCTATTAATATAAATTTTAAGATATATAGAGTTCTTTATAACCTACGGTAAATTATTCTTTATATACTTAAGGAGATTACGCTTATAAAATAATAGGTATAATTATATTAGCTTTAGATAATACTCTAAGGTAATACTAATAGCCTTATAAAGTTTAGAGTAGTTATAATTCTAGCCGCTTATAAGTTCGATATATATTAGTTACTTAGCTATATTAATTAAAAATAGGTATATTATTAAATTTAGTAGAGCTACGTTATCGGCTTATTATTTAAAGTACTTATACTTAAGTTTACTTATAAGGACTACGTAATTTATAATAGTAGAATATTATTTTATATTAACTAGAATATAGTATTTTATATATACGTTTAGAAGGCTATAAAGGCGAGTAAACTTACTTTTAGATACTTATAGTTTAAGGTTTATTATTTCGTTACTATTATCTATATTTATAAGAGAGTTAGTAGTAGTAATATTATTATCGTTATTATTATCGTTTAGTATATTATTAATATTTAGAATAGCTTTTTATACTTCGTCTTTTATATCTTCTAGCTTTATAGTATTAAACTTAGCGTTCTTAATAGCTTATAGAAGTCGTTAATAAGACTAGCGTACTCGATAAAGGTACTTTTAGATATCTTAAGATTAAGTATAAGTATACCTTTTTATCTTTATATTATAATATATAATAACGATATAAGCGCTAATAATTTATTATACTAGAGTTTATTTATCTTTTAGTTATAGATTAAGCTAATTAAGTTTCTAGTAAAAACGTATTTAAAATTAACTTAATCTTATATATAAGCGAAGAATTAATAGTATTAGTAGGTATACTCGTATTAGAACTAAGCTAATAAGATAGTTTAATAAGAGGCTTAATAAGTACTAAGAGATATATTACTAGCTAAGTCGCTATTAATAACGATTTAACGCTTAAAAGAAAGAAAGAAAGATTAGTAGGTTTTCGATACGATTCGTACTAGAAAGTTACTAAGCCTCCTATTACTATTTATAATATAGAATCTTATAAAAGGTCTTAGTAATTCGTAATAACTCGACTTAACTCTATTAGCGACTAAGACTATATATAAGTTTTAAGGTTCTAAATCCTTAATTACTCCTTTAGAAATAGAAATATCTAAAAGTATTTAAGGTAAGCGCTTTAATCGTTCTTTATAAGGATATTCTAGAATAGTAAAGTATAGAGGATTCTTTTAAGGTCGCGCTATTCTAAATAGAGTACGTCGTATAGGCGAGTAAGAATAAGATTAAGGTATAAGGCTAATTAGATAATAGAGGGCTTAATTATATATATATTATACTAAGTAAACTAACGCTTTTATTCTTCGTTAATTAGTATATTACCGTAACTATATACCTTTAGTATATTCTAGTACGTACGCTAATAGTATTAAGCTAAGGTATTAAGGTTATACTAGTCTTCCTTTAGCGTTATATACGATTAATACTTAAACTTAGTATTATAACGCTTAAAACTTAAGTTATTAGCTTACTAAGGAAGGTTATTAATAAAGTATATAATAAAGGCTTATACTAGTATCTTTCGCTTATTAATAGTTATAACTACGCCTTTAATTAAATCTTAGAAAGCCTTTTTAAAATAGCTTACTATATCGGCGTTCTTAGCCTTATAGAGCCTTAATATAAAGGTAAAGATATTAGTAAGCTTCTAATATTCTTTCTAGTCTAACGACGTTAAGATCTAGTAGAAGGCCTTAAGTAATTAATAAGTAGTTTAATATACGCTAAAACCGTTAATAAATAAGATAAATAGGAATAATTATATATTAAGCTCTTCTTTATAATTAATATTAAAGGTATATAGTTACTCTTAATTAAAGTATTTAATTTTAAGCTCGTCTTATAGTATATACGTATATTATATTAATATATATCGAGTATTATTAAATATTTACTTAATATAGTATTATAGTTAAGTAGTATACTTACTCTTTACGCCTTCTTACTCGCGGTTAACGATAATTATAATATAGTATTAAACTTTAAGTAATCGTAGTATAAGCTTCTTATTTTAAAGAAGTAGCTTATAGTAATTAAGCTCTATATTAGCTATTACTTTTAGTTTATATTATAGCTCTAAAGCTAATAGAAGGACTTTAACGATAATAATTAGCTCTTAAAAGAGATTAAATAAGCTATAATCGTAGTAGATCTTATAGATTCGCTCTTTAGTATACGTTAGCTCTAGATAAGCTAAGTCTCGCTTTAAGTTAAACTTAATAAAGTCGCTAACTAGAATAAGAAAGCCTTTTTAAGTTCGCTTAAAGTTACTAGATATAGCTAAATTTAATATATACTAGGCCTTTAACTATTAGTACTCTATTAGTTTATTTACCTTCTTATTAATACTTAAGTATATCTTTTTTATAAGTACTATAGCTAATAGTATACTTTTAATTAGGTCTTTAGAATTATACTAGTATACCTAGTTAAGCCTCTTAATCGTTAGAGTTAGCTAATGTTTCGCTTATACTAGTAGTAACGCTATCTTTTAGTAAAATACGAATATCTACTTTTTTAGTACTCTCTATATTAATATATAAGTACGAACTTACTTTTTTAGAGTATTTAGCTTATAAAGTAGATTAACCTCGTACTTATTAAGATTAATAGATTCTTTAAACTATAGGACTTCTCTTAGTATAACTTAATCTAATCTTAAAATAGTTAATCTCTTTACGAATAAACTAAAAGTAAGGCTAAAGGAGTTAAGTCTAGCTTATATTTACCTATAATAGATACTTTTAGCCCTAGATAATAAGGACGATAAGAAGGGTAGTAAAGAGAGTAAACGATTAATATTAAAGAGAGTACTTATTTTAGGTTTTTAATATTCTAGTACCTCTTTAAACTCTAGCTCTTCGCTATTATAAGAGTCGTACTAGTAGTTAAAGGTAGATTTAAGGTCGAGGTTTAGTTTATAAGGTAGTATATATTTAACTTTTAGCGATAAGTTTTAGAAAGCCTTCTTAAGATTAGCTTAAGTAGGTAAAGTATTACTGACCTTATCGTTACTTATATAACTTAGTAAGTAGCTACTACTATATAATTTTAAGAGAGTTTATTACTATCTCTATAAGTACTTTTTATACTTATAATACCTTTACTACCGATACTACTAGAACTAATACTTATAAGCGCTAAATTAGTATCTTTTATCTATATATCGTTATTTATATAACCTAGAAAGCTATTCTTAAACTTATTATTATCTTACACTAAGCTAGAAAGATTTAAAGTATCTTTAGAACTACTATAATATTACTATATAACTTCTTACTTAACGTTTACGCGAGCTCTTTAAGTAACTTAGTTTCTAAGTACGATCTTATAATAACCTAGTATTATTATATTAAAAAGAATAATAAATATAATAAATTACGAGAAGGTATACGAGAAGGTATAGTAAAGATAGTAGTATATATTTTTAACGAGATATTAAACTAAAGATAGTAGGGCTATTTTTTAAAGAGTACTAAAGTAATAATTTCGTTCCTACTAGTATAAGTATTTCTTTTAAAGGTAGATACCTATAAGTTATTTAAGATATAGTAGTATCTTATATTTAGTTAATAATCTATATTTAAGTATAATTTTACGCGTTAAATTAATCTTAAGATTCCTATTATCCTATTCGACTCTAAAAGTAAGAGTAAAAAGTAAAAGCTAAAATAGTACTAACGACTCTTAATAAGTATAATATTCTTTTTTTAGTATCTTCTCTTATTAACTCTAGTATCGCTTATAAGTAAAACTAAAACGAAACGTATAAAACTATAATTATAATATTCTAGAATACCTTTTTAGACTTAGTTTAGCGGCTAGAGTTAGTAATACTATAGCTATATAATTAAAGATATTTTTCGAGATCTAGTTTATAGTAATAGCGGTATATTTATATATATATCCGTAGATATACTTATACTTAAGTAGATTCGTACTATTACTAAATAAGAAAGGTACCTACTCCTCGTTATTACTCTTAGATAAAGTCTTATACTCGATTTTATTACCTTACTACGACTCGTTCTTAGGCTCGGCTACTCGCTTTAGTACGTAAGGTTAAGCCTTAGACTTAATACTACTATCGTTATCGCTATTACTAAAAGAGGTATCCTTAAGTTAAGCTTACTTATCCTCCTTATCGCTATTATCCTTAAACTTCTTTCTAAGGCGATTACTAAGAAGCTAATTTAAAACTTAGAAGCCTTTTAAAACTTTATATTTCTCTAGGTTATTAGCTACTCGTAGATTAGTTATAAAGATAAGATAGTTATTATATAGTACTTAGTCCTTAAGCTTAAGTATTTAATCGCTTAAATTATTCTCTTTAATATTAAAGTTAAAGTTAGTATTAAGACTAGTAAGAAGCGTAGAGACTACCTTTCTTAATATATTATTAATTATTTACTTATTAAATAAGCCCTTTTATATAAGAGTATAAGTATTAATATTATACTCTTAGCCTAAACGATAATAGCGGTAAAGAGCTTACTTATAGAGGTATTAAGCGAGCGAAGAGTTCGTAAATACTATATTATAGTACGCCTCTTATAGGTTTAAGTTAATACTTATAAGAACGAATATTATAAGAAGGACTTTAGAGCTAAGAACTTTAGTATCTTTCTTATATTAGCTATTAAATCGTATAATAATCTAATTCTTTTATTTCTTAAAGAGTTTAAAGTAGTAGACGAGTGTATTTATACTTAAACTATAAAGAATAGCTATAATATATAGTATTTAGGAGAGCTAGGTATAGAAGATAATAAGCTTATTCTACTCTTATATAACGATCTTTCGTATAAGCTTTAGTAGACTACGGCCTTTTAAGAAGCCTTAAATAAGAAGTAAAAGCTTCTTCTTAAGACTTTTTAGAATAGCTTTCTTAGTCTTCTCGTAGTATATTTTAATAATATAGTTAAGAAGATCTTCTCTCTTTAATAAAGCGAGAACTTTATTAGCTATAAACTTCTAGTAAATATACTTAAAGCTAGTTTACTAAAAGAATAGAAGTAGTTATTATAGGTATTTAAAGTTCTAAGTATACTTATTAGTCTTCTTATTAAGTTAAACTAGCTTACTAGCTAATTAAGTAAAGATATTATTATATATCTTCTACTTATCTTTATTAAACGTAGTATATAAATAATAAGCTATTAAGGTCTTAAGTATAGTACCTATAGTACTATAATTAAGGACTTTAAAGATATTAGATTATATAATAGCGTATAAGGTCTAGAAGGATACTAGGCGCTTACTAAATAAACTTAGATTCTTATTCGTTAAATCGCTCTTTATTAATAAGTCGTTAACGTTTTAGTACTTAAGGTAAAGGATTTTAGCTATAGTTATATTATCTAGAAAGGCTTTTTAGTCGTAGAAGTCGAAGTCGTTTAAGGCCTAAATATTATAGTTCTCTTTAACCTTCTTAATCTTCTTAGCTAATAGTTAAATAACCTTAGCTAAGTTAAGAATATCCTCGATTCTATTATCGGCTACTATACCGATAATATATATTATAAAGGTCTTTAACTATTTAATAGCGGTATTAGAGTAGAAGGCTTAGTTCTTAATAGCGTTAGCCTTATCGGCGAAGTAGTACTTAAAGAGTCTATTAAGATCGTACTTCTAGTTCTTTAGCTTTTAGCGTATTTATTCCTACTACTTAATAGGAGTAATATCTTAGCTAGATCGAAACTTCTTTACTTATCGCGGGTTATATCGTTAAGTAAACGTTTTATAAGTAGTAATAACGATAGTATAAGTATTCTTCTTTTTACCTTTATCGAAGATAAAGTACTTTAGAGTAAGCTACTTAGTAATTACTTCGATATAAGAGTACTACTTATAGTAGTTAATGATTATAACTTAATCTCTATAAACCTTTCTAATCTCGCGCTTAGTTTAAGTAATTAAAGAAGGTAGTATTATAAGTATTAACGGACGAGTTAGCGAAAGATTATTCTTCTTACTAGTATTAATTATCGCTTAACGTTATTAGATATACTATAGTAAATATTAGTAAAGAAACTTCTAGAATAGCTTCTTAACGAATACTAGTAGTATAATATTTAAAATAGCTTTCTAGTATTACTAGTATAGAGGGGTAATTCGTTATATAGTACTAGAAGACGGTAAGAAGAGGGATAAGAAAGGATAAAAAGGTATTCTTAAACTTACCTTTATAAAGAAGCTTAGGTACTTAAAGGTCTTACTAAGACCTATTTTATCTACTAGTACGTAGCTACTAAGATCTTACTCCTAGAATCTTTATATTATAAGATAGTATAGGCTACTAGAACTTAAACTTAAAGGTACTAAGCTAAAGGTTAAAACGAGAGTTCTTATAGTCGATACTAAGATATTTATAAGCCTTCTTATACTTAAAGTATTAGTACCGCTTATTATTAACCTACTTCTCTTTTACTAAGTATATATCTCGATTCTTAGAAGTTAGAAAGCTTTTTAAAAGGTTATATTCCTCGTTTTTCTTACGAAGTTCGACTTCTTATTACTAAACTCGATCTTTAAGATTACGTATATTTAATATAATCTCGTTAATAATATAAATAACTTTCTTATAGTCGTTATAGTACTATACTAAGTTTAAAACTAGCTTATCTTATTAAAATCGATTAGTTACGTTTATTATAGCGCTCGTTCTCTTAGCGAGTATACGCTAGTTAAGAGTAAGATAGCCTCTCTTTACTATTACTTAACGGAAGTTTTTCGGCGCTTAGAATCGTTATAAAGTCTTAAATAGGAAGTTTTTTAAGCTTTAAGGTAAGTTCTTATCGTTATTATTATTAAATTATAACTCGATAAGCTTATACTCTTTAGCTAACTCGTTTATTATAGGCTTAAGGATTATCTCTTTATCTTTAAGTAATACGAACTCCTAGAAAGCTATTTTAGATCCTAAGGCTAGTATAGGCGTACTATCGTTAGCCTTACGCTTCTTATTAGCCTTCTTTTATACTTTCTCTTAGAGTTTATTAGCCTCCTTTTTCTTTTATTTTCTCTCTATATTTAAGCGAGTTACCTCTTTCTTAGCCTTTCTAGTAGGGCTTATCTCGTAGATAATATATTTAAGTAGTAACTATATTATATAGCGCTTTATATAAAGAGAAAGGTCGAGTCTCTTATAAAGAGAAGATATAAAAAGGTATTCTAGTTCTTTAATAAGACTAGTAATAGCTATAATATAGTCGTTAATAATATTATTTATAAGAGGTTATTTTTTATTATACTACCTATTATTCTAGTTATTCGTAATAAGTATTATCTTAACTACCTTAAAGTATATTTACTTCTCGCGCTACTTACGACTACCTTATAACTAGGTAGCTTTAGCGGTATCGATTTAGAGCTAAATCTATTTCGCGTAGAACTCCTCTACGATTTTCTAAATATTACGATTTACGATAAGTTCTTAAAGTATATTAGTATTCGCTAAATCGAGGAATTTAGCTACTATAAACTCTATCTTATAGCTACTTATAGACTTAAGGAGCTATATCTTCTCGCTTATAACTATAAGTAGTATAATTAAGAATAGCTTTTTAGTATAATAAGGAACGCGCTAAAAGAAGAGTAGTATTAGATAATATAAAATAGCTTTCTAGGATTATAAGTAAGGTTAATATATAGTAGAATAGAGGTTATAGTTAAAGTTATAGTACTAGAATAGCTTTCTAGAGTTAGATAATTAGCTAAGTAGTATAGATTAGTACTTAACTTAAAGTACTAGTATAGTAAGAAGCGGTATTAAAGTAAAAGATAAGATAGAATAAATCGAATATAATAAAAGATAATAAAGGAAGGTAATAAGAGAGAAGGCGACTAGTATAAGTAATAGCGAGATATAAAGGTATAATTAATCTTTAAGGTTACTATCGCCTTATAATTATTATTATTTATACTAGTAGCGTACTCTAAGAATCTTATTACTTACTTATATATATTTTACTCGCTTACTACTATATTTATATATAAACTATAGGCGATAAGTAAGGTCGATATAATCGTATACTATATTAGACTTATTCTTATCTAAGATATTATAATAATTAATAATATTAAGATATCGATTACTATACGCTAAATAACTTTATAATAGCGTAACTTAAAGTAATAGCGAGGTTAAAGATATTATATTATATATATATAGATTAGAGTAAGAAAAAGCCTTCTTAATTTATTTTTATAATAGTACTTAATTATTTAAGTATTAACTCTATAAATAGCTTTTAAGACTTTAGTATTTTTAAAGTTATAACCGCGTATTACTTAAGTATCGTTATTTATTAATACTACTTAGTACGAATTAGCTTACCTCTCGCTATTAATACTATTTATATAGTAACTAGAATATTAATTTACTAGTTCTAAAAAGCCTTCTTCTTATTTTATCTATTATAGCGTTTCGCGTTTTCTTTATCTTACTTTAGAAAGCTATTCTATATCTTACTACTCTAGCTATATTATCCTTTTAGCGTTAGTCTTAACTCGTAGTAGCTAAGAAGAGAGCTACTTCTATAAGCTAAAAGAAAACGCTAGTACTAAAGAGAGCTTAAACTAGTTAAGCTAATACAATATTAAGAATAGAAACGCTAAAGCTAGAACTTAAAACTTTCTTATAAGTATTCGTTAATATAGATATATTAAATAAGCTAGCTTTAAGTAATAAGCGTAAGCGTAAAACGAATACTTTAATTATATATATAAACGATAACGATAATAATTTAGCTTATAATATTAAGAACTACTAAATAAATAAACTAGCTAATAAGAACGAGGATAAGAATAAGAATAAGAATATAAATAACGAAGACGTAAAATCTCTACCGCGTATACTATACGTAAGTCTTCTTAAATTTTAAAATAGCTTCCTAATATTTTAATAAGCGAAAGCTATAGTAAACCTAGTAAAACCTTAAGTATAAAAAAAGCGATTATTTAATATAGCGTTTAAGTAAGTAGTTAAGTAGCTATAGTAGCTAGCGACTTAAGTATTAAAACCTACGAAGCTATAAGTTCGTAAAGTCTTTTAGCCTAGCTCTTTAATAGTAGCGCGTAAGCTAACTACCTAGTAGTAGATTTAACTACGCTAAGTTCGCTTACTATAACTATCTTCTCTTTCTACTAATAGATAATAAGAACTAGAAAGCCTTCTTATAAAATTATTTACCTCTTCTATATCTTAATCTTAAGGAAGCTATTTTAGTACTTATTTAACTAGTAATAATAATAGTTAGCGATTAATAACTATTAGAGGTAATATTAACTCTTAGAATACTTAGAATACGCCTTAAATAACGAGTATAATATATTAAGAGAATAAAAAGTAGTTCTTTAAGCGCCTTAAATAATATAGTTAGTAAGTATTATTAACTTAGTTAAATAAAACTAAAGTCGTAAAGGTTATTCTAATAACTTTTCTTAATATTAGCTTAAACTAGTTACTCTAGAAGAGCGCTAAGGACTTTATTTACTTTAACTTTAAAAGCTAAAGAAATAGATCTATTAAGAATACGAGTAGCTAAATAAATAGTTACTTATAATAAGAAGAAGGTTAAGACCTAGTTAATATTACGAATTTTAAGGAGCTTAAGAAGATAATTCTTAATCGACTATAATTAATATAGTTATTTAAGGTCTTCTAATTTACTTATAGATATATTAACTTCTAGTATAATACGCTTAACGCTTATATATAGATAAGATATAAGTTTTAGAATAGCTTTTAAGATTTTTTCTTCTTTTAACGCTATAATAGTTATCTTTATAATACTAGTATATACTATATAGTTCTATAAGCTATTTATTAATAATAAAGAGAACTTTAATAATAAGTTTTAAGATATAAAATACCTTTATAATATATTTAATAGTTTTTATAATATAAGTATATAGTAAGATAAGGTACTAAAGCTAGTCGACTTTTCTTTCTTTATAACTACTTTTAAAACTAGTACTAAAGGTATCTCTTTTAATAATAATATTAATATTAAAGTTAATAAAGACTTCTTTTATAATAATAAGCTTTACCTCTTAACTAAATAAAGCTATAGTTAAATATCTTAAACTCTAACTTATATATATATATTAACTATTCTAAGTACTTAAAGGCTACGTTTTAAGAAGCTATTTTATTTTTCGTTCTTCTATATTTTAATATTACTATATTAAGATATTATATACTATTACTTAAGTTCTTTACGTATATACTATATATAAGTAGGTTCTATATATTTATATAAGCGTAAATCTATTTTAGCGTTAATAAAGAACTACCTATATAGGTTATTAAAAAGTATATATAAAGGAGTAATATATATAAGTATATATAGTATAAGAGAGAAAGTACCTAAGTATATAGTAAAGAAATATACTATATATTCTATATACGTACTAAGGTAGCGACTTAATAATATATTAAGTATTATATTTATATAAATTTATATAAACGTATTTAACTTTAAAGTTATTAAATATATATATATATATATAGCTTAAGATAGTAGAATAAGCTCGAGCTAGCTTATTACTAGCGAGCTAGTAGTAAGCTAGCGCGACTTAATATTAAGCTAGACTTAAGCTATTATAATATAGCTTAATATATCCTTTAAGTAAAGGCTTAATATATATTCTTTAATTCGTTTATAATAGTTTAAAATAGTTATAATATTATTCTAATTCTTAATATACTATATAGGCCTTTACTTAAAGTATAGCTCGATACTAGCTTAATACTAGCTCGCTATTTTAAAACGCTAAGTAGTTATTGCTACTAAGCCGATAAGCTAGTATCGAGCTAGCTTAAGCTAGTTTAATATTTTATAAAATAACTTTTTTTAAAAAAAACCTTTAAAGTAGTTTAGTAGAGTAAGTAGTAGTATATATAACCTTTAGTATATATTAATTTTAACGAAAAATCTATTAAAGGTTTAGAAAGTTAATAAATATATATTAATTAAAGAGCTAGAGTCGATTTAGTAAATAGAGTTAAGCTATTTAAAGCTAGTTCTAAATAGGTCAGTCGAGCTAAAATAAGCTACCTAAGAGCTACTAGTAAGCTCGAAAATTATATTCGATATAGCGAGCTAGAGTAAGCTAAAGAGAGCTATTTAAGATTTACTACCGAGCTAGAAATATTAAATTCGATATAGCGAGCTATATTAAGCTAGTATAAAGTAAAAATTAAGTAAAGAGTTAGCTCGCGCTAAGATCTCTTAGCTTAAGCTAGTATCGAGCTAGGCCGATACTAGCTTAAGCTATATCGATATAGTCTATAAGCGAAGGTCTAATATATAAATAGAATAATTCTATTAAATAATATAGTTTACGTAAGAATAATCTATTCTATTAGTTAGCGGCCGTTAATCGATATAAGCCTCGCTTAGATATACTATAGCTAAAAGATATCCTTAGTAAAGATCGTTATTCTACTAGTTTACTATACTACTACTTAACGAAGATATAATTATAATAATACCGTTTAGCTTAATACCTTACGCTAGTAAATATCTATATTAGGAGTTAGTAGCTATTATTAAATTATTTATATTATTACTCTTCGATAGTCTTATAATTACTAATATAGAGCTTTAGTAGTTCTTAAACCTCCCTATTTACTAAAGATAGCTAAGCGATATATATAAGAACTACTATTAGAACTACTCTTATATATATTAAATCAGCTTTATATAATTAAAAATTTAGCGAGTCGTAGATATAATACGGACGCCGTAAGATACAAAACTAATAATTATAAGCTAGACTTTAAGCTCTAAACTAAGTATTAGGCTAATATTTACTGCGATTAATACGAGCCTTCTAAACTTTAAAGCAGTAGGATAAGTTATATATTAAGCCTTCGCTTATAGGTCGTATCGATATAGCTCGAGCTAGTATCGAGCTAAGATCGAGCTAGCTTAAGCTAAGAGATCTCGGCGCGAGCTAACTCTCTACTTATTTTTTCTTCGTACTAGCTCGATGCTAGCTTAATATTAGCTCGATCTAGCTCGCTATATTAATACGATCTTATAAGCTCGCTAAGTAGCTCGTTCTAGCTCGCTTTAGCTCGCTATATCGAATCTAATCTTCGAGCTCGCGAGTAGCCCTTAGGTAGCTCGCTCTAGCTCGATTAACCTATTTAGGACTAGCTTCGAATAGCTAAACTCTATTTACTAAATCGACTCTAGCTCTTAAGTTAATATATATATACTAACTTTTAAGAATTTTAACGGATTTTTCGTTAAAATCTATATTTAGAAGATATCTTATATACTACTACTCTCTACTACTAATAGCCTTAGAGGTTTTTTTTTAAAAAAAATTTATTAGTATATCGAGCCGGCTCTAGCTAGCTCGATACTAGCCCTCCGTCTCGGTAGCGGTAACTGCCCGGCGTCTCGAAATAGCGAGCTGGTATTAAGCTAGTATCGAGTTGTACTTTAAGCAAAGGCCTGTACTGTACGCTCTGCGCGAAGCAAGCTTAATGGTAGTACAGTAAGAATCAGGAGAAGGCCCAATACACTCAGGCGGTCAGAGCGCAGAACACGTTAGCATAGACCTCCCGTAAGACCGTTGCGTGCATAAAGTTTTCAGCCTTAAAAATGCCCTCAAGTACGTACACTGATGGCCAGAACTATTACTATACTATGGGCGATGGGAGCTACCACTACATAGTAGAAATAACGGCAGAGACCACATTGACACCAGACTATGTAAACGATTACACTCTCGTCCTCTAGATCGTCGTTTTCCCGCTTTCTAGCACTATAGTAACACCACCTTTACGCATTATGGTTGATACGATGGACTAGATTGACACTGGTACCCAATCCGGGCCGCCTACTGCCTAACGCCTAGCGTCCAACATACGACCGCAGTCTCGCCGTCGTAGATTAGTGTCAGAGGCACTCCTTGAGATTATCCCTCATTCGAGTAATGTGACCCACCATCTTACCCGCTATCGACAGCCACCAAAGATTCCAGTAAGGCGGAGCCTCGAACAAAATCCAGAAACCGTGCACAGAGAGAGGGACAGTTCTAGCAGGCAATGAACCCCCGATAGAAGCACAGTAAGGATTAGGCGAGGCTATACGCACAGACTCTAACACGAGGTAAGTGGTGGACACAGATATTAACACTCGCAATTGCGAGTTGCAATGATATTTCCGGAATGAGATCTAAATGGCCCTTGAAGAGATCGACATGATCTGCTGTTTCACACTTCCCGAACCCGGAGTTGTCGAATTGTAACTGGCATCAGAATCTGCCGAAAGGTTCTCGTCAATACAGTAGAAATGGAGACGCATTCCCTTCGTCTCAAGCAAGTCAAGCACCGTAGACGCCATTTGAAAATTAATACTACATGCAGCACTGAGATCCAGATTCCTGCGTCGAACTTCGACTTGAGAAAAGACCAGCGCCTCAAGAAGACGTGACGACTTGTAGGTAGCATGCATTCCCTCACTCTGCAGAGTGGTGATTGCAGCTCGTGTTCCCAGACTGCTTTCGAGTGTTGCACAGTTTTATGTATGCCTGGAATTCACCCTAGACGCCTCAGCCTAGTTGGATATGGCACAATCTTCCCGAGGTACAAAGCCAAGCCAGCCTGAAAGGAAGAGACGACCGATAAGCTGCTAGCTGCGCGGTTCCGAACGCTGGAGATTTTCCATCCGTAGTATGAAATCGTCGTCGAGAATAGATGTGCTGAGCTGTAGCACCGTAAGCTGTAAGCTACTTGCGAATAGACTCATCACAGACAATCCCTATAATGTCCTATGAAACGCTTTGTAATCATGACGCCTATCGTCGGTCGCAAACGTGCAACGTCCGTTAGTCATAGAATCATTTGACTCGGAGAACTCGGCGACTGCGCTTCACTTCTAGACATGAAACTGATATCATCTGTATCGAACAACGAACAAATACTGATATCTAACAGAAAGTGCTACCGTCTCGGTTGTTAAAGAAGCCGAATGCGACGATGACTAATCGAGACTAGATTCCGGCTGCATCACTGCCCGTGTCCGATCTACAATGACGGTATCATGATGGTGATACCGGCCAAGTTCTATAGTCGAATCAATGGTAATACACTAGCCAGCGATGGGTTTAACAAAAGTCGCAAGCGAAACTATTATACTCTGCCAGCTCTGTACTTGCGAAGCCCAGAGAAAATTGTTCCATCTTTTGCGTATTACCACCTTTAAAACGACCTTGAATACTTGCCAACTCAGTGTCTTACCAGTCCACCAACCGAAGCATGTCTCTCCATGGCCACTGTAACTGCAATGCTGTGCAAGTTACTTTGAAAGAGTTACCTGAAGATGATGCTCGTCAGACGGCTCACTGTCGCTGCACGACATGCAAGCGAGACTCTGGTGCAGGCGGCATGTATGTCACGGTTGTAGACGAAGACCTGGTGGAGATCGAAGATCCAACCGGGGCGAAGAAAATGTGGATGGATAACTTGACCGAAAGTGGGAAGCCTGCTGAAAGATGGTCATGCGGGAATTGTTCTAGGTGAGTGACTTGCATCTGCTTCATGGTCGGTCGCACAGTTGGGGATGGACGAATGGACAGAGGAAGTTTGGTTGAGCGGTATTACTACAGCAAGCTGCTAATGCGATATCGAATCATCTTAAGTTGTTCCCTTGAATACGCTGGTTGAGCAAGCACACTTATGAAGCAGTGGTTGCGGTGAGGATGGAGGTATCAACCTATATCTCTTTCCCTTACGCTCCTCAATTACCACACGAAGGGCCTCCTGTCAAGCTAAACATTACTAATGAATACATCTCTAGTCCCTTGTTCGCCAGAACGCCGAATATGCCGGGCAAAGTTGTCGTCAGGATGGGTCTCTTCGACGACATCCCACCTGTTGTGACAGAGATTTACATGAGGAATAAGAAGAGCTGGGAACCAGCTGTCGAAGGCGCCGCATCTATCGAAGGCGCCCCGTACTAACTTGGACGTGAACGATGAGGTGGCGGAAGGACGGTGAATCGCTATTGGAAGAATTGAACCTGGTTGATGGCATGCTGTCCGTTCTGTCGAGAAAAGCATTGTTGCCTAAGGTCGGAAAGGGATGAATGTTTTACAAAAGACGTACTTTGTGACGTCGTGCGAAAGAGTGGCTTGCTTTTGCTCCTCATGCACGCCAACCCCAATTGCGATGCAGCAACCGCGGGAGTGTACCAGCGTGATCTGACTCCGAAAACAGAGGGTAACAACCACCTTCTTGACTCGCCACGAGCCTCGATCGAGAGGCACTCGGACTTTTGGAGTCCTTGCCAACACCGTGACTAGATAGAGAGTGCGGTCCTCAACGATCGCAATGTGTGGTACTGCAGGTTCTCGTTGATCAACCCAAACGAATTGCACCGGTGAATGGACGAGGTCTTGCTTAAGAACGGTCTCAATACTGTCAATGGAGAATGACTCCTGTCATTGACAGGTCCCGCCCCGTGCCCGATGTACAGCAACTACAGGATTTGCAGTGCTTTCCTAGCTCTCCTCCGTGGATCTTGGACTATATCATAGCATAAGCCGTGAGATTATCGCTCGACAAAAGCCGACCGGTACTGCCATCAGAGACTTGTCGCAATGACACGCCACCTACGAACGCTTCTCATGCTGAGGCTCGTGAAGTGTCGGTAGAAACACCCAGTCCTGGAAGACTCTCGTCGAATACTAGAGCAGTGGCGCAGCTCAACATCGGGGTCGTTCAGCACAGCCACGCGCATTGCTGTAGCCATCAGATGACTGAGCCTGAAGAAAGCACGGCAGTAAAGGTGTTAGTGCACCGACTTCATGCTTGTGTACCTCCCATCTGGAAGGCCAATCAATAACTACATTGCAGTCGCCAGAGACTGCCTGCAACACAAGCTCGTGCTGCAATGTGAAACATGTAGAAGATCATGTCTGGATCTTTCTAAGCGCACCTATGTCTCCACTTCGAGTCTCTTTTTGGAGTAAAGCTTAAGAACGGTTTAATATTTGCGCCACTACTCTAGCCGAGCTGAAAGAGATGCACGAGCTGAAAGAGGTGCAGCTTAGTACCATTTAGCTCAACCTTTGCTCGTGCGGGCAACGATTCCGACATTTATGCGACAATCAAGTCTTCTGCATTGTGGCATTCGCAGGCGTCTTTTGACCGAGCTGAATGTTTTACCGTAGTGGCCAATGATAATGCGTCAACCCCGAACGGAAAACTAATTGGCAACTTTCCTGCAATCGATTCACCTAGCCTTTTGAAGGCTTGCACCCAGCTCACCTGAGCCAAGCCGTATATGCACGTCTCTTGCTGAAGATTACTAGCCCATCTTCCAGAAACGCACACAAGGTGCCTATCTATCCTACTAGCAGGGACTACTAATGGTCTCGAATCAGCTACATTTCCCTGTGTCCGTAAACGCTGCAGTCCGACCGAGATGCGCTCACAATGAGGTCTTATGGTCCGGTGAACTCTTCTATATGACTTGCGGCATCAGTGGTTCTTGCGACACACGCTGAACTCATATTAGTAGACGACAGCCATAGGCCAGAACACGAAGACAGTTAAACAGTAGGATGGGCGTCATGGCTGATCACACTACCGTTAGCCACTGGAACTCCATCAACAAGGTTCAAAAGAACGGTGACAGAGAAAGCGAGATAAGCAAATGGGCTGACATCCGGTGAGCCATGATGGGGCCAACAGCAGCACTAACCGATTTTGGTGTCCCTGCTCTACCTGGCATCCCGTCAAGCACCAGTTTGGGACATTCAGCTTCAAACTCAAATTGTGCTCGCTCGTTCCACCACTATATCATTTCACTTCTATTTGCTGCCCAACACGTACATGAATTGTCGAGCCGCTAAATGTCACAGTTTAGTGCTTGCAAGGATGCCATCGAGATGCGGTGAAGCGAGAGGAGATGGCTAAGAAGATCTAGGAATACGTAAAGTTTAACTCGTAAACGACCTTTTCTGTACTGCCGAACAGTATAAAGCGAATACAGTTTCCGCTGGATCTTAGTTTTACATTTCCGTCTGTAGAGCCAAATCTACCAACGCCTCCCATAATGGCCAGACTCTTGATACTTACTTTACTCGTATTTGGTAAGTGAGAGAAACACCTGAGAGAATACCTAATCACTACTGATCCAAGGCACAGTGGCTGGTGTGTTTGTCCGAGCCCAGGGCAACAGTCAGTGTGCGCAATGGTGTGCGGCAAACTTCGCAAAACCTGGAGACTGCACTTCACAGGCGGCCAAAGGGACTGGGCCATGCTATGAGTGCGGCCCGGCAAGTCCCACACAACCTCCTCCCAAAGTACTGTGCAAGGGTGTGTGTGTTTCTGTCAGTGACAGTTGTGTAGCATGTGGCATCACGGTAAGTTATAATTCGCACGGGGACTCTAATCTTACTAAAACTATGATCTTTGCAGTGCACAGGCGGACAGATCTGCGTGAATGGGAAGTGCGAGGCTCCTCCGCCTCCGCCTCCGCCTCCCCCTCCCGCTCCCATCTGCTCAGGCTTTAGTCAATGTGGCAACCCAATTGCGTGTGGAGCTGATGCGTCAGCTTGTTATTGCGTTAAGGGAACCTCTGGTGTTACACAGTGCGCCTACGACGCAGGATGCAGCGATTGCACGACGGACGCAGAGTGTACTGATCAACCTGGGGGAGTTTGCGAAATTGGATCATGCTGCCCTGCCGGGGCGTGCTTCTATCCTTCAAGCTGTCCGAATACGGTACAGGCGAGGCATATATTCGGTAGCACTGCTGAAAATGGGAGGAAGAGTGTTTATGATCCCTAGGATGGGTTGGTCGGGTTAGAGGGGTAAGGATCCTGTTCGAGCGCTTACTTTTGAACTCTTCGGTTCCAGAGGTAGGCAGCAAGAGGTGTGGGGCGGAGTGGAGGTGCTGTGTTCTCGATTGACTTGGACGGATATCGAACGTGTCCCTTAATTCAGGCTATAGTGTCTGATACGAGCGATGGATGTATCTGTCACATTAGGTGCAGTCAATTGATGGAACTCTGTACGAAGAGGTAGCAAGTATTGAAGTGTCATGAAATGCGCCACGTGGTCGTATCCCCTGTACTCCCGATATGTCACTTTTAAAAGTAGTTAGCGCGTGCGGAGACGAAGAGGCTAATTGCGCACGCCCATCGCGCCAAGTTTTGGCTGATGCCTTGATATACTGCTCTCGATTCCCTAGGCTATCGCTATACTATCTAGTGCGTTTGCCATAGCAAACGTAGCCTAAGCTCCTGTCGATGCAGAACACACTGTTGATGCGCTGCCTGCAACTCTTGCCATGTTAACTTGTTCTAATGAGAGCATGTGGGCTCTTTCCTCCCCTGGACATCCACGACAAGGGACGGCATGACACACGATCCAGCTGTGTTTTCCACCTGCCGTTCGGTACGCTTCTCGCTACCGGGTCTATTACACTCAACGCAGTGGACAAGATCGTTGTAACAATCGCGTTGTCTATGAAACCTCTACCCATACTGGCAGTCTAGGACGCTGACAAGGCAACTGCTTCAAGTCCTTCGCGATTGCTTCTGCCCCTGCTGTTGCCTTCCATCCAAGCCAAACTTGTACGCCCTCGCTCTGAGGCTCTCCACGAAGTTCAATGTTAGCTTTCAGCATCTCCTCCGCTACAACGGAGACCATCATACGCACAGTGTCACTGCCCAGACACGTCTTTCGCCCGGCAGCAAAGGCGAATCCATGAGGAGTGGCATTGCTCATGAATCTGTCGAAATGAAAGTTCTGAGCATCTGCAAACACGCTCTCGTCGCGGCTCGCGCCCACGAAGTACAGCCAGACATCGTGCCCGGTGAGCACTACGTGATCTTTGCCGGCAGCACCGTCTTTCAGCACTATATCGTCTTCAACTCTGCGCATAACGCCCACAACAGGAGGGCTAAGCCTTTCTGTCTCGAGTAGGATACTCCTCAAAGTCGCGGCCCGAGTTTCTTTAGGCTGCGTTGCCAGTAGTGCTGCTAGACTTTGGTTAGGCATTAAGAATATGTTCATCATAGACGCGGTCAACAAAGAGCTTAGGGCTTTGTTTGCGATGGAACTCGTGAAGAGGAGGCAATGGTTCGCTATGTCGTCTCTGCCAACTTCTGTCCTACGCAAAAGAGGACACCGTGCCGGGTTCTGCATCTGAATGTGTTTAGAGAGGAGTTGCTGGAGCAGTTGCCTAGCTCGCAGACCTCTACTCCGTGCAGACTGGAAAAAGAAGGTGTTTATAGAGACTGGAGCGAGGGAGAATTGGCCTCGCAGCAATGTCTCTTGTGCCTGTACGATCTTTTCGAACTTCTCGTTGTTTTCATCCGCATCTAGAGCCAGAAAGGCGCTTAAGAGCAATCTCCACGCAAGAGCCTTCATGGCCTCGTACAGATCGATCTTCTTACCTCGCAGGAATGTGCTTGTAACAAAATCTCGGGCAATCCGCCGGATTTGAGGCTCGAGATCAGCTGATAAAGATGCTGTCTGTCTCATCCATGCCTCCTTGTGCTGGGTGTGGACTTGAGCATCCTCCAAGAGAATGTTCTCGTCTCCGAACCAGTCCTTCATTAATTGACGATAAGCAGGTCCGATAGAGAAGGTATTGGACCCTAGCACATTCGAAGGGGACGCGGTGATCGACTCCAAAGTTTGAAGGTCGTCTGCCTTCAATATGTCTCTGCATGTCCGATACGATGATACAACATGCACCTGCCGATTTAGTATCGAAGCTTTGATGATGCTCGCTTTCCCAATTGTGGACAGAAGTGAGTCCGGTCTATTCGCGGTCAGCTCCTGGAGTCGACTTGATATGAAGAGTTCAGGAGACTGGTGGAAAGCCAGGCTCTGGTTGATCGTGGTGAACATAACGGTCAATAATCGATGGCTAGGAGGTCGGTTGAAGATTATAGTTATTTTGAAAAGATGGCAGCATGCGCTTGAACGTGGTTCCATGTAATGCTAAAGAAAACTCCCGCACGTCACATAGTGACAGGATTCATGCAATTTCATGGACGTGTCGGTGTACGGCAGCTGACCCAGGTCACATTCGTGTAGATTGATGACGCAACTCATCCCTTGGAGGCCATTAGGAGATGTTACTATGACCTTCATAAGTGGTCTACGTGTGATCCTCTTAGTAAGCATTTCTTATATTTGCAATGCTTAGCTGCCTAGAGTACCGGCTTACAAGAAACTGTATTCCATAAGATCGACGCCGCCAGACTGGCATATCAACACCTTGAGGTAGACCATTTATGTTGCTGAGCAGCAAGAACAAATAGCTGATAGAAACTATTATTTCGAGTACACTCTGAAAACTTGGGCGGTGCTGTAGCCGAAACCCCACTTGTTATACTACTGACGAGGGTCGTATTCGTCAACTAGGGCCGTATTCATGGACTGGGGTCGTAAAGCAAAACCCTTACTAGCGGTGGTTGCCGGCCCGTGCCCAGACACGGATCAAAACATTCCCAGATTCCGCTCTCTAACTTGCACCTTCTCCTCCAGATCACGTGCTTCTACTGCACTCTCTCTTGACATTCCCTTCAGTCCGAATGCCTCTCTCTGCTTTACTTTACTGTACGGCAGACCTTTGCAGCCCATTGTCGGCAAAGAGTTAAAGTTTACCTCGCACCCCGTAGCGCTGCGATGATGTACAGCCAGCCTGTGTCTAGCCCCGGTTTGGATGTAAGGTCCATAATTATCAGCTTCCGAAAACGAATGACAATTCAACGTGGTTTCCATCCTTGTACGCAATAATAGTACACGTGACTTTCGGCGCATCCTGCTCTAGCATGTTGACTTAGATCTATTCATGTTTATGAGATGTGCGTTCTCTCGAGGATGACAATGGCTCGCCAGTCAGTCGAGGCTGGTGTTGCGACTCCCACATCTTCATGAGACAATAAAGATCGAGCAGATGCGGACGGAAAAAAGCACTACGGGAACTCTCCAGCGCAACTATGTCGACGCTATTGACACCAGCACAATGGACGCTCACCGCAGGCTCTACCATCTACCCTCTAGTCTTCTATATTTCCCTACCGAAGAAAGTCACTCCAGTCCGCCTAGCGCAAAGGCGCGAAGCCATTTCAATTTTCCATTGCACATTCATGACAATCGTCTCCCTAGCATGTTTACGACAAAGCGGCGTTCGCGATCTTCTTTCCTCGCGGGTAAACGAAGACGAGATACCCGACCGCGATCTTCCAATCATCACTACTCGTTCCGAGTTCGCGAATGCCATCGTAGCGCTCGAGACAGCGTATCTGCTGCAAGACTCTCTCATCTTGTTCTATGCTTCGAAGCTCCATCGACGTGCCGACGGGACCACGAAAGGGCTCAATATCAAGCATCTCGCGTATCATCATGCGGGGCTGAGCGTTGCGCTAGGGATTTTGCAGGTATATATCGCACAGGGCAGGGAGAAAGGGGTGCTGATTATCGTCATGATGATGCTTATGAATGCTAGCTCGCCGTGGGGGACGTTGAGGTCGTTCCTGGTCACCTTTAAGCCGGATGCGAGAAGAGCGATTATGATTACTACGGTGGTGTATCTGACGATCTTTGGCACGTGCCGTGTGTACCTCGTCTACTACATCCTCAACGTGTTTGGCGCACAGAAGGGGAGGAACGCTTTCGAAGCCTTTGTGAAGCTGAGGTGGCACTGCCAGTTCGGAACGGGCGCGATAGCTGTTGTCAACACAGCCTGGCTCATTCTGGGCGTTTCAAACTTCGCGAAGAGATATCTCGTTGGGGTGTCCTTGAACAAGAACAGTTGATGTACTCAAAGCTGTATCACAGTATCCTCTGACAACTACCCCATTGAAGTCCTTAAGGCGGTGTTTTATGGGTTCATGATCACCAGGAGCGTGTGAGAGCATACGCCTTGCGTGTCGAATAAAGCACTGAGCAAAGAAACCGAGCATGAGTGGAAAGCAAGAAGTATGACAAGGACACGAGCAGGCGACCGAGGGGCAGGCCGATACGAGGGAGTTATGGTACTAGCAATCGAACACGAGCAACGAGTTGTTTGTCGATATGCTATCAACACAGCTTGAGATCTGATCTAGATTCTATTAGAGGCCATGAATCGTCAAGCTCACGACGAAGAGCGAGATGGTTAGACACCCCAGCACTACAATGAAAGCTATGAATGCAGATTTTCTCCGCCAGGTGATCATACCAATTGGCACCAAATTGCCTGCAAGATCTGCTTTAACCTTGCTAATAGCAAACAAGAATCCCGCTGCTGCCACCCAATATCCTACAGGAATGAGAACTGCTAGAATCTTGCGTGTCTGGACGATGTATGCCTGACTCCCGACGACGTAGTGCCTCAGAGATAATCCAATCATCTCTGGGGCGCTGGAGTATATCAAGATGATGCTGCTCGTGTATATCGCAAATCCGAACGTCTTCGTCCGTGGCGGCAGGATCAAACTTAAGATGCTTGCATAAGCGCCGAGCCAAAGCTCAGCAGTGATATACGCTGAGCTCATGCTACCGTACAAAATGGTCTTGCCCCGTGACTGGTTTCCACCAGCCAATTTGAGAGAAAACACCATCACGACGACGAACCCTGCAGAGAGCATTCCTCCAACTGCTGTCAGGAGAAGTCCCACAGATGTTCGCGGTCTGCCAGATACTGAGCAGATCAATCCACCCACAACGACTGCAACGCTGCCGACGACACCGACAATGATGCCATACTTCGAAAGGAGGTTTGTCTGCTCGGGATATATTGATGTCAGATATGATGGCATGTACCATCCAAAGACGTTACCCGAGAATTGTCGTGCTCCAGATGAAAGGGTCAGAATCCAGAAGGATCTCATCCTTACCACCTGCGATATGGAAGCCTTTAGCTGTCGCTGTGCGAGTGCCAACTTTGACAATGTTCTGGGGCCTGACTCGAAGGTTATGGGATCTGCGGTCTCGCTCTCGTACGTAATGGCACAGCGACGCTCAGGCTCACGGAGTACCAGTCGAGTTATGACCGCCAGAACCATACCAGTGATTCCTATCGCCCTCAATGCCACGTTCCAAGGCGTGGATGTCTTTATAAAGGCTGACGCAATCTGACCGCTGACAGCTTCGCCGACATAGACGGAGACATAGAACAAGCTGTGCACACTTCGTCAGCCTGGACTAGTACAGGTGTGTGTATTAACAGTGTGTGAAGGCTAAGTATGAGCGAGAGAGCCAGACTGGGCCAGAACACGAGGTATTTTGTGAGGTTGTTGTGAGGACCGATACTGGGTGGGCACAGGACGAACTTACCTCTCGCAAAGAAAGAGCCATCTCGGGCTCACCATATCACTTATCAAACTGACACACAAAGCCTCGACAGGAGCTTGTCCAATACCCATCCCAATTCGAGCTAACAGAATCTCCCAGAAGTTGTGGCTCAAACCCTGAAAAAGCACGCACAAGCTCCACCATAGCGCTGCGACTGTCAAAACCCAGACTCTTCCTTCCGTGAAATCTGCTATGAAGGCAGTTGGCAGAGCACATATTGCGAAGACAATACTGGTTGCGTAGCCCGAGACGACGCCGTAGTCAACGCTCGATAGGTTCAGCGACTTTATAACCTCGCCTTGAAAGTAGCTCAGGATGAATTTGTCGAATTGAGCAATGTAGAACGTCAGGAAAAGTAAGAAGATACAAACAGCGATGTGAAGATCGTGCACGAATCCAGTTGGATTCCGTCCCCCTGGGGGGATGTCCTGGTGATTCTCGGCATTAGAGCCAGAGATCTTAATGGACTGCTCTTCCTCTGATTGTGATTTCGCCATGGTCGAATGCTCTGTTGTCGGGAACAGTCAGAAAGTGAACTAGAAGTCAGTCGTGCTGGCAGCAAGAAAAGGTGCAGCACTATGGAGTACTCGAGTCCTCCGTTGCTTCCCCGATCCCGGACGTGGACAGGACTTGCCCTCGCGGCAAGAGCAGACGGCCGGGACTAGAAACGAGTTCACATGCAGCTCGACGTGCTAGCCTACACAGTGCAAGCGCGTTGTGGTTTGCAATGCCATCGTGTTCGGATTCGGCTTCGGCAAAACAAAGCGCGCTCTAGCGCAATGTGGTGACCTCTGCAGCGATAGCAGCAAACTCAACAGATGGCCGCCATGACAAATCCCGGCTCGCATGTCTTACTAAGGTCCAGGTTTGGTAATGTGGGTAACCTGGATCCCACCCAACCATGGCTTTGGCGAAGTTAGAGCGCTCCTGAACAAGTGGGTTTTGTCCACCGTCCAGGATCCCATCAGGGGCGTATTGCGGCGCGAGAGGTGTCGCCGGACCGTTCGAGAAGCGCGATGGGATCTTGATAGAGCCAACAGGATGGTCAAAGTGGTTGCAGCTGCGTAAGCGGATGAGGTTGCCCTCGACTTCAGCTCCTGTGAGCCTGTTCTCGTGTAGTGATCGAGGAGCTGAAATATGATGGTGTAGGTAAGGACCGATGAAGGCACGATCTGAAGAGGTAGCAACGGATTGGCCATTTGGGTGGAGTCGGGTCCAGTGAGACGATGGTGACAAGTAGATACACTATCTCAACTGACCGTGGAGAGTAAACGGTGGCTGAATGAGGAGTCGGAGCGTTTGCCCAAACGAGAACGCAAGCGAGTACGCAAACGAGAACGTATCGTATACATGTTCACGGTGGATCACGCACTTATGGAGATTCAAGTCGTTCGAGCTAGGTTGGACTCCACTCCGAGCCAAGGAATGTAATGACGATGCTGACCAAGACCAACAGGGACACCATGCAGCGAAGCCTCACGACCATTTCCGGACGACAACAAAGTAAGCGTTTTTAAAGCTCAGCAACTTGTTCTACAGTTGAAAGCTCAATAATCTCGTCCTCGTACTTGTAATCCTTTGGAAGTATAATAAGCTCCACCGACATGACGAACAAGGTCCTCTACATACTCTACAATGCCGATGCCTCCGTTATGGGCAAACTCCGGTACAGCTATCGCAAGATTACTGGCCCTAAGGACTGCGACGCCGAATGTGCCGCCTGTGAGCTCACCCATGGCGGACTATCTCTCAAAGAAACACCCTCGTGGTTGGAAGCCAAAACCGAGATTGAAAACTCCTCAGACATAAAAGTTGTTCAATGGCATCGTGACGAACTGTCCTCTCAGGTCATTATTCTTTTTACAGCGTGGACGATCCAAGTTGAAGGGCTGAAGAATACTAAAATGGAAAACAGGTCAAATCGTATGTCGAGGAGCACAGGGTTGCGTACCCAGTCGCATTGCTAGAGGGAGATGGCCAGTTACGGGTGATCATGGATCGTACGGAGCTTGGAAAATGCAACGGCGACGCACAGATGTTCGTCAAAGAGCTTAGAACAAAGGGAGTTCTGCGTAACTCAAGCGGCCTATGAGGCTTTCTTCTCCCAACGTAGAGAGAACGTCGCGGTCGAAACCCTCTATGAGTGCAGGTCTCATAGTAATATTGGTGATTTCATTTCCTTCTTCCACAAGCCGTGCGCATGACCTTTTTCGACAAGGGCGGCGATAGTATTGAAGACTATGAAGTTGTTCAGATAGAAGGATGCTTCAAGCAGCGCCGCGATCCAAGAATGATTGGCACTCTTCGCCCATAACACCCTGTAGTTGCCGTTGTTTCCGTATATGCAGGAGATCGGAGTGAGGCCGTAGACAATGAAGTCCCCAAGTAGGTCCTGGAAGCGGCCCGAATCGGATGGCTGTTTGTGGTGGCGAGCGACAGCGCCGACAAAGCAGTCTAAGTTCCGCTTCACGACCCGGAAAGCAAGGCTTAGGTCATTAAGCGAGTGCAGGCTTAGAGAAGGGCGGCGATTGAGGTGTTGTGACGCGGAACGGATCTGGAGATTGGGTCGAAGAGAGTGTCCTTGAGAGACCTCAGATCGACATCGAACATTCTTTAGACTTCAAATTGAGGCAAATGACGCCTTCTTGAATACGCCATGCTAGTCATCCAGTGCAGAGTATGCGTGATAATGCGGTAAAAGGGACTTAGTCCTAAATCTTCTGTACGGGCGCCCAGTTGCACCAGCATCTCGCTCTTTTGGATCCTTGTTGAATGGACAATTCTAATCATCTAACAGCTTTGACAGGTCTCACCAGTTAGGGGTGTACTTAGTACTGGTCTTTGGATTTCGAGGTATATTTGGGATGGGTTTCAGGAATTTGGGGCGCTGTGGGGCAAGTGCGACCTAGTCATTACATCTACCTCCAACTTGGCCCCACCAGTCTTACCGACCTTCATACCACTTACAGCATCCCAATACCACCCACATCAGTACTAGCCTTTCAGCGCGTACTGGACTGGGTTCGGGTTCTGGGTTCGGACTAAGACCGATATGTATTTCGGGTTCTTGGGTGTGTTCAGGATTGGTCTTGACCGACGTGCTGGAAACTTGGAGAGAGTGTGGAGAGTACTAGATGATTCTCTTGTTACTGGGCAGATATGACTACGCAGTCATTGCCTAAACTGACACCACTCCTTAGGGACCTTGCCACCTACACACCACTTACGCCATATATCATGATACCTACCGATACCGATGCGCTCCGCGTCGTCCGGTTGTGGACCCTATTAATTGGCGCAGAAGAGAATTTATACCAATGGTATTGTACTTATCGCTCATTACTTATACTAGAAAGACACCACCAACTCTGATCATCTACACGTCCTGACTGAAGCATAGAAAGATGGGAATCATAACAAAGCTCACGACAGTGCAGCGGATTCGGAGCGCTCTGGTCTCGCTACTCATCACGTCCGTCGTTTTCCCCGGCATATACCAGCCTCCCTTGGACATAATCTGGATGAAGCTCCGTGGTATATCATTCTACAACTGGTCAACCTTTGAGACAATTTGGACCATCCTCTGCTATATAATTATCGAACACCGCCTAACAATGGTCTTTTTGAATCGTCCCGCATGGCGGTTTGTCGTGAAACAGCAATCCCAGTCGGTAAAAGCTACTCAATCCAAACCAAAGGGCATGCGTCGGCCATCACGTCGCATTGGAGAGTTCTTGATATACATCACGCCGTTGCTCGCGATGGACTTAACAATGATCAAGAAGTTCGCCGGCGTTCCCCTCGCTGATATGCTGGAGAGTGGGAACTACGACATCGCCGCCCAGATTGCTGCGAACAGCACCGAAATTTTTGGCCCGCATCGCCAGACGTTCTTGGTGCCGATGTTGCACAATTTCTCTTCGTCCTCACCGCTTCAGGTATTTCGAGCGCTGCCGAAGGAGGCGCCATCGTCACGGAGAGTTACCATGGAACTGATCACCAGTTTTGTTATCTATGACATGATGTTCTTTCTCTTCCACCTCAGCCTGCACACCGTCCGCCCTCTGAGACTCTGGCATGCCCCTCACCATTCCCACGACGTACAGCTCAATCCTCAGATCACGAACAAGCTGTCGATCTTCGAACGACTGGGTTTGGTGATGCTGGCTAATTTTAGCCTGAACATCATTGGTGCCCACGTACTCACGCGGACATTGTTCGTGCCATTGTTCGTTTGGCTCCTCGTCGAGATCCATTGTGGAATGGACCTGCCGTGGGGATACGAGAAAGTGTTGCCCTCTGGCTGGGGAGGTGGTGCAAGGAAGCATATGAGGCATCACAATGTCGGCAATGGTGGGTTCGAGCCTTTCTTCTGCTGGTGGGATGGATTGTGGGAGTCAACGATGTTCCAAATGCCGGGGTGAATGAGTCGTCAAGCTGAGTCGCCTGCAATACGAGATATGGTCAAGGTCTTGCAGGAGAGGCTAGAAAACGTAGGGTATTTGTACTACTAAAATACTCGGCATACAGAGGAAGCTAGGACAAGTATATCTATAACAGACCCTTGTTCTAGTATTAATATTAAATTAGTACCAACACTTGCTTCTAGTCTCCGCTTAGTCCATCAATGCTATCTCTAGGTATTATAGTATAATCAACGTATGTGGTTTACAACATTTGTCTGTTGTGTCAGAAGCACCAGGTGTCCGGTGTTTATAAGCTCACATGCTTCACGTATTGCATGGGATCTATTGCAGCTCCTAGCCTATCTCTCAAGCCCCACTTAGAATCCATGTCTCTTCACCCAGTCATTGATACTCGCATAGGTCTCGTGAGCACTGTAGTGCAGATTCAAAAAATGCCCAGCACCAGCGATGACCAGACTTTCGATATCTGATGTTCCATTAAACGCATTGTAAGCATCGGTTCCACGACCCACCAAGCCAGTACAATTGAATCCACACATAATCTGGTCTTTCTCGGCGTTCAGATAGAACACTGGTCCCTTAAAGCTCGGCGCATCAAGTACCAACAGTGGAAAGCTTACAAACTCGGCTATCGTAAAAGGCTCTTTCGTCGCTTCCGCCTGCGCAAGGACAGCAGGGTCGAACTCGGGATATGCAAAGAAGGCATACTGGTTTGACCACTGTGAGGGCCAAGTGGCATATCCACTGGGATAGTGGGATGGAGGGAATCTCGTAGAGTTGGCAACAGAGGCGAGAAGTAAGTTGCTGTTTATGAGGAATGCAGACCCGTACATCTGTTGGTTGCTGTAACCCGTGAGGATAACACCGTCGGAAAGGGACGGCTCTGCAGCCACCAATGCGTGCGTGAGGAAGGAACCGTAGCTATGGCCGACATGAATAGTCTTGGACGGTCTCGGCTGCTGGTCGAAGAGCTTCCCCTCACGAGCGAGCTGGGTTAATTGTGCTAGAATGGATAGTTCGACGGGGCTCTGGACTTCTGTATCAGGGTTTGCAAGTGTTGAGCCTGATATGCCGAGACGGTTGTAAGACAGCGTCGAGTATCCAGCTGCTGTAGCGGCGCTTATGTAGCTATATTGTGTGTCACTCTGGTTGGATGAAAGATAGAAGTCCCACCACGATGCATTACAGCCGAGGCCATGTGTTAAGACTTGAAGTGTTGTAGAAACTTGGAGTGTTTGGTCGATTGGGAAGCAGTATTGCGTTGCTATATTGTAACTACCAGAAATGTTGACCAGTTTAGGTGCAGCTCCAGACTGGGTCCGGGCGGTCAACATATTCAGTACGTTGGTTGCTTGGTATTGATCCTCGACCGGAAGGAAAGGCAGCGCAAGGGTAGGAATGTCTGACACAGTGATTGGGACATCGAAAGATTTGCAGTCGTAGTGCTTGCCCGTTGTCTGGTGCGAAGACGGTCTGGCAAGGGCCATGTCGAACATTACCAATAGTAAGGAGGTTATGAGTTTCATCGTGGTCTCTGTTTATGCTTTGTCTCGGATCTGTCCTCTTTCTGGTGCCAAAGTAGTTAAGTTGCTGGTCTCAATACTTTCTACAGCGGCCAAGCAGCTCTTTATATCCTATTGAGTTGGGCATGATCACTATCGTAGGGTTTCCACTAAGGCTGCACTGGCCTCATCCACCTACCAGAACCACTAAGCGTATATTACATACAGCTTAGAAGGATTTGAGATCTTGCTGTCGTGGTTAGTGCCTACAAGGATCAGAGCGGTAGCAAAAGGAAGATGATGGTTGACCGACACCCGCGACCCGGCTGTGTCGGGCTGCCAAGAGTCCTGCTGACGGTAGGCAAAGCGCATAAGCATTTGGGGTAACACCACTTCGACCAGGAGCAAGATCCGGAACGTCATACTCTCGTCCTGGGAATGTGGCATATTTCAGACAAGCGAAAGGTGGTTTGGCGACATCACAAATTGTAATAGTTCCTTGCACAAGCCTGGATGTAAGCACATGATCCAACTTGTTGTTGCCTTGCCTGGAAGATAGTATTTGTCATCACTAAGCTAGCCCTTTTTCGTACAGCTGTCCGATTTTTGACTAGCGTCCCAGCTCGTCCGCAAGAACGGAGTACATTGATGTTTGGATCCATGGTGTGATGCATCTCTGTACATGTTCGTACAGCGCCGTAATGATGAGACTCAGTTACCTCCATTGTGTTTTTCGATGGGACGGTGAGACGGAAATGTGCCCACAAGTTGTGAACTTCACAAGCCACAAGCACAAGCAATTCCGGCACACTTGCTATATCACGTTAAAAGACAGAGATCAGCCGGACATCGACTTACTTAGCTGAGATGAGGACAAACACTGGCGCCACAGGACGCCTTACCTCCACATATTTCGGTACATCCCGAATACGCAAAGCCACCATTTGTCAAACGAGGCATTGTTCCATACTAGTCAGATCGAGGTTGGCTCAACGAAAATACTCCGTGACTGCCACTGTATAACAACATCTTCGGGCATGGTACCGCCACCACTCCACAACATTGCTCGTCAGCGTTACATTTGAGTCAGTAAGTGTAACCTCACGTCAAGAGAGCTGCTACATCGGTCGCCTCAAATACAACGACCGAGTCTCGAAACCTCAAAAAACATCTCCAGAGAGCTCCCGCATATAAGGAAACTGCAAGAAAACGTCTACTACGGACAAGACAATACCCAGAAAGACGTATTTGCAGCAATGGCACAAAGAAACGACACGATCAGCCGCCCAGTCTACGTAATTGACAGCCCAAGAACGTGCTCCCAGGTCTTTGGCAAGCTATGGATGGCTCACCCCAAACTCGAGCACATCTTCATGAGTATGATGGGACCCTCAATCTACGGTCCAGACTCTTTATGGCGTGGGCGTAAGTCCAGCGACGACGCAGTGGAGTCTTACACGAACCTCACGGAGACCGCCAATGCATCGGAGCTGAGCATGTTTTCACCCACAACTTATGAAGACGGAGCGAAGAAGGTCGAGCAGGGCGCGACGGAGATTCTGGAGAAGGTATGTCTTTGCAGGATGGATATAGACCGATTTAGCTAACAAGCCAGGGCAAAATACCCTGGATCAAAGACCACTCGATGTCCATCATGCCACCAGCTGTCACTGAAAACTGGTTCAATGAGATACCACAGCCCGAATCCTTTCGGCAAAACCCAACAGCTTTCTCGACCGGGTTTCTGGACAACATAACGCCAATTTTCCTCGTACGTCACCCCGCTCTGAGCATCGTATCTTTCTACCGCAAGCAAATAGATATCTTGCGTAGTGCCGCCGAGGACGAAGACTTTCGCATTCTAACCAGCCTCGAATGGACCAGGCTCGTTTTCGATAGCTACCTTCGTCGTCGCGGACTGCCTGTGAACACATCTCCAGATATCGCTGGATTTCCGAAAGACCACTTGCCGTTGCTCATTGAGTCGATAGACGTGATATACAATACCCAGGCTGTAGCTGAGAAGGTGTGCGATTACGTTGGGATCGACAAAGATGGCGTGCAGTATAAATGGGACCCTACACCGGAGGAGCAATGGCCGCCCTCGGCGCTTGCCAGGGCCTTCTTTCAGGACATGCTGAAGTCATCGGGTATTCGAAGAGCTGAAAAGGTATGCATGTGACTATTTACTGTAGAGATGGAGACTGACTGTTCTTACAGCCAGCAGAGACGCATATTGACTTGGACGAATTGACCGCTGAGTGGTCGATTGAGTTTGACGAGAAGACGGCAAAGACATTGCGGGCATTGGTGGAGAAGGAACTCCCAACATATGAGTATTTGAAGAAGTTCAAGTTGCAAGTGTACTAGATTAGCTGGCTTCGCGCTGCTGTGCACGTCGTGCGCCTCGCATCTCGTATGGCGATTTCTCGATATTAGTTGCACAACGAATCACGCCCGTCGATCAACCCAGCAATGGCCACGCTAAAGTCACTTGCTCCTGCAAATGTGCTGGCCATTACTGACCTGTCTGCAAGGTGTAGGACCTGTTCCCGGCCATACTGCAGATTATTGATGTACTTGTAGCGGTAACGATCGTAATTTTCAATACTGCTACACAAGAGTACGGGTTAGATTTAGTTGCGCATCAGCACCCGTCGAGCGACAGCGAACTCGGCTTTATGTTAGTGGTTAGGCTTCATCTCAGGTCTGAGTTAGGTGACTCGGGCAAGATCTGGTAGGCGAGAGAAAGAAACTGATTTAAAATGACTTTATGTTCTACGCTGTGGACGGTATTAGGCCACTGTTCAGAATTTTTTGCGTAGTGGACTGAAACCTCTGCGTAGAAGCGAGGTCTGCACTGTAGACGGGCACAGACCTATGCCGTCTGGTCCATGTTGATGTGT
>Ga0210040_10001603_pt1 | contig 33646 bp, 35 predicted proteins | sample CryGeyCG12114_NA_FD_185462 | JGI IMG/M metagenome (GOLD analysis project Ga0210040, IMG submission 185462) | Groundwater microbial communities from aquifer - Crystal Geyser CG19_WC_8/21/14_NA (SPAdes) (version 2) | ecosystem: Environmental > Aquatic > Deep subsurface > Groundwater | place: USA...
CGACGCTGGGCTCCCCGCACGAGTACGTGCACTACGCGGCGGCCAAGGCCGGGGTGGACGCGCTCGTGGTGGGGCTGGCCAAGGAGCTGGCCGGGGACGGCGTGCGGGTCAACGCGGTGGCGCCCGGCCTGGTGCGCACCGGCATCCACGCCGGCGCCGGCGACCCGGACCGGTTGGCGCGGGTGGGCGGCCGGGTGCCGATGGGGCGCCCCGGCGAGCCGGACGAGATCGCCCCGGCCATCGCCTGGTTGCTGGGGCCGGAGGCCGGCTACTGCACCGGCGCGGTGCTCCGGGTCGCCGGCGGGCTGTAGCTCACCAGCTCGGCACGGTCCCGTCGCGCTGGATGAACTCCAGCCGGTTGCCCACCGGGTCGGTGGCATAGCAGCGGCGGTGGCCGGGGAAGTCCGTGTCGTCCCAGCTGACCGCCGTGCCGGCGCTCGTCAGCTGCGCAGCCAGGCCGTCCAGGTCCTGCACCCGGATGCCCGGGTGGGCCTTGCGGGCGGGGCGGAAGTCCGCCTCCACACCCAGGTGCAGCTCCACCCCGTCGGCCCGGACCCACAGCCCTCCGCGGGCGGCCAGCGCCGGCGGCTTGGCCAGCTCGACCATGCCCAAGACGTCGACGTAGCAGGCGCGGCAGCTGTCCTCGCTGCCGGCCGGGATGGCCAGCAGCACGTGGTGCAGCGCGAAGCCGTGGCCGGTCGGGTGGTCGGGCCCGTAGCCCTGCGCGGAAGACACCCCGGGAGTCTCGCGGCGGTGGTGCCCCGTCGTCCAGAACTGTCGTACCCCTCGCTCAGGTTCGAACGCGTGATCGGGACGGGCGGCTTCAGCGCCGGTCTGATCGCGGGCACGTGCGGGCAGGTGTCGGTGGGGCGGGTGTGACGGGAGTGCCCGCTGGGGGGAACGCCTGGTCAGCACGGGGAACCGGTGTCCGTTCGGGTACCGGGGAGGGCTGCGCGAGCCGATAGGCACAGCGTGATCCGTCATCACCTCGGTGCGAGCTCACCGCGGAGTCCCCAGTGGTTCGACTCGGCCCACCAGGCCGACATCCTCGCTGCCTTCGACACCCACCTGGCTGCCGGGCTGCACGACCGGAGCCATTCCGGTCCCCGGCCCGAGCGCGTGCGCGAGCTCGGCCAGCTGGCCGCGGTCAGTGCGCTGCCCGCCCGGGCCGCGCTGCTGCGCTGGGGTGCGTTGCCGGCGCCGGTCCGCAGCAACCTGCTGCTGGGCTGGTACGGCAGCAGCAGGCAGCAGACCAGCACCGCCGCCGCCTGACGCGCTCCCGGCCGGCCGCACCCGCGGCCGGCCGGCGCGGCCGTGGCTAGGGCCGGGGCACGTTGCGCAGGTTGGCCCGCGCCAGGTCGACCATCTTGCCGACGCCGCCACCCAGCACCATCTTCGACGCCGAGGTCGCGAACCCGCGGATCTGCTCGCCGGTGATGGCCGGCGGGAGGGACAGCGCGTTGGCGTCGGTGACGAACTCCATCAGCACCGGCCCGGGCTGCGCGAGCCCCCGCACCAGGGTCTCCCGCACCTTCGTCGGGTCCTCCACCCGGTAGGACGGGATGCCCACGCCGGCAGCGATCGCCGAGAAGTCGGTCGGCTCGTGGTCGGTCTCGAAGTCCGGGATGCCGTCGACCATCATCTCCAGCTTGACCATGCCCAGCGAGGCGTTGTTGAACAGCACGATCTTCACCGGCAGCCGGTGCAGCCGGACGGTGATCAGCTCGCCGAGCAGCATCGCCAGCCCGCCGTCCCCGCTCAGCGAGACGACCTGCCGGCCGGGCGCGGCGAACTGCGCGCCCACCGCGTGCGGCAGCGCGTTCGCCATCGAGCCGTGCCGGAACGACCCGATCACCCGCCGCCGCCCGTTCGGGGTCAGGTAGCGCGCCGCCCACACGTTGCACATGCCGGTGTCGACGGTGAAGACGGCGTCGTCGGCGGCCAGCTCGTCCAGCTGCGCGGCCACGTACTCCGGGTGGATCGGCCGCATCTTCTCCACCTTGCGGGTGTAGGCGTCCACCACCTTCTCCAGCGCGTGCGCGTGGTCGCGCAGCATCGAGTCCAGGAACGTCCGGTCGGTCTTGCGCTCCAGCAGCGGCAGCAGCGCCCGGATGGTCTCCCCGACGTCCCCGTGCACGGCGACCTCCAGCGGGGTGCGCCGGCCCAGGTGCCCGGCGTCCGAGTCGACCTGCGCGGTTCTCGCCTGGGGCAGGAAGTTCGTGTACGGGAAGTCGGTGCCCAGCAGCACCAGCAGGTCCGCCTCGTGGGTGGCCTTGTGCGCCGCCCCGTAGCCGAGCAGCCCGTTCATCCCGACGTCGTAGGGGTTGTCGTACTGCAGCCACTCCTTGCCGGCCAGCGCGTGCCCGACCGGGGCCAGCACGTGCTCGGCCAGCTGCATCACCTCGGCGTGGGCGCCCCGGCAGCCGGCGCCGCCGAACAGCGTCACGGTGCCGGCGGCGTTGACCGCGTCGGCCAGCGCCTGCACCTGGTCGGCCACCGGCCGCACGGGGGAGGGGTCGGTCACCATCGCACTGGGCACGGTCGCCCCGCCGGACTCCTCGGCCGCCAGGTCACCGGGCAGCACCACGACCGAGACCCCGCGCTTCCCGATGGCGGTCTGCATCGCCACCCGCAGGTTGTGCGGCATCTGCTTGGGGGTGACCACCTCGCACCAGTACGAGCACTCACCGAACATCCGCTCCGGGTGCGTCTCCTGGAAGAAGGTCATCCCGATCTCCTGGGACTGGATGTGCGAGGCGATCGCCAGCACCGGGGCGCCGCTGCGGTGCGCGTCGAACAGGCCCTGCAGCAGGTGGGTGTTGCCCGGCCCGCACGACCCGGCGCAGACGGCGAGCCTGCCGGTGACCTGCGCCTCGGCGGCCGCGGCGAACGCGCCGCCCTCCTCGTTGGCCACGTGCACCCACTCGATGCCCTCGGTGTGCCGGACGGCGTCGACGATCGGGTTCAGGCTGTCGCCGACGACGCCGTAGATCCGTTCGACGCCGGCGGCCTGCAGCATCTGCACGAGCTGGGCGGCGACGGTGGGGTGGGCCATGGAAGAGCTCCTCGAGAGAGGCGGTGCAGCCTCGGCTCGGCTGCTGCCCCCCTACCCGCGCGGGCTCGGCTGAACATCGTCAGCGTGGTCCCCGGGTTCACCGCACGCCCGGCAGTGCCCCGGCGGGAGCGGATCGCCCAGCCGGCCGCAGGCGGGGCAGACCTGGTCCAGCCAGCAGGCGGGGTCGCCGCCCTCGGGCTCCGGCTGCTCGGCTGCCACGCCCGGGTCAGTCCTCGTCGACCGGCGCGAACCGGGCGAGCGCGTCGATCGACGGGCAGGTGTAGTACGCACCGCTGCGCGGCGTCAGGAAGCCGGTCAGCCCGTCCCGGATGCCGTCCGCGGCCCCGGCCATCCGGCGCAGCATCTCGTGCAGCCGCCAGCGGTCCGGGGCGAACCCGACGAACGCCGTCCCGTGGTCGGTGACGCCGCCGTAGGCGACGTTGCGGCGGAAGATCTGCCGCTCGGCACCATCGACCTCGACGGTGGTGCGGACGACGTGCGCGCTGGGCAGCTGCACGTCCGCGGGCAGCTCGACGCTGTCGGGCTTGGTGCGGCCCATCATCATCTCCTGACCGTGCTCGCCCAACGACTCCCAGCCGGCGGTGTCGTGCCGCCACAGCTGGTAGAGCACGACGCTCGCGCCGGCTCCGGGCTGACCGGCCGGTACCGCGGCGACCTGGGCCGCGGTGAGCAGCGAGGGGTTCTCGGTGCCGTCGATGAACCCGGTCAGGTCCCGGCAGTGCCGGTACAGCCAGCCGGTCACCTCTGCGCCCACCCGGGCGACGCCGGCCAGCGCGGCGAGCACCGTGCGGGCGTTGTCGAACACCGCCGTCCGGTCGCCGCCGGCGATCCACACCCAGGCGTCGTGCTGGGTCGCCGGCATCCGGTACCCGCCGGCGCCGCGGAGATCCTCGGTCCAGCCCGCCGCGTCCGCCGGGGCGTCGTCCGGGGCGACCTCGGCCCACAGCTCCGGGCGGAAGCCGACGACCAGGTTCACCCCGCCGGTCGAGGACAGCGGACCGGTGAGCCCGGCCACCCCGCGGACAAGCTCGTCGGCGGTGCGGCCGGGCTCGAGGTCGAGCTCCAGGTAGCAGTGCTCCGGGGTGCCCAGGGCGAAGATGCCCGGCTGCGTGCTCACGCCGGCCAGCCTGCCCTGCCCCGGACGCCGCCGTCAGCCCGAGGTCGGCGGCTCGTCCTTGCCGGCCTCCTCGAGGGCGTCGGCCTCCTCCTTGGTCTTGTGCACCGCCTTGTCGGCGTGCTCGGCCGGCCCGTAGACGGTGTAGAGCACCAGCGGGTTGACGCCGGTGTTGAGGAAGTTGTGCTTCTTGCCGGCCGGCACGACGACCAGGTCGCCCTGGGCCACGTTCTTCTTCTGCCCGCCGACGATCGCCTGCGCGGTGCCGCTGACGAAGGTGAGGATCTGGTCGACCTCGTGCACCTCCTCGCCGATCTCCCCGCCCACCGGGATCGTCATGATCACCAGCTGGGTGTGCTCGCCGGTCCAGAGCACCCGACGGAAGTCGGCGCTCTGCTCGGCGACGGTGGCGATGGTGAAGTGCTCCATGGCTGCCGTTCCTCCTCGATGTCGTAGCTGCCGGCTGGTGCCGGCTCATGATCAGTCAAGAGCAGTCCGGTGCGCGCCGCGATCCGAGCACCCGGGGACCCAGCCCGCCCCGCGCCCCGGGAGTAGGACAGGCTGTCCGCGGCAGCGATCACCCGGGAGCCGGCGCAGCTGCCGCCGGCGGAGTGCAGGAGGACGGCGTGAGCGAGCAGGAGCGCGGACCAGCGGCCGCCACGGACCGCGACGAGGCGGCCGCCGAGCTGACCGGGCAGGGCACCGCGGCGGTGTCGACCCGGGCGGTCGTCCCCGGCGGTGTCGTCGTCGGTCACGACGACTCCGACCACGCCCGGGACGCGGTGGTGTGGGCGGCCGGGCTGGCCGAGCGGGCCTCGTGGCCGCTGCACGTCGTGCGCGCCTGGCGGATCGCCACCGCGCCGCAGCCGGCCAGCTGGGCGCCCGACTTCGTGCCGCCCATCGGGGACTACGAGCAGGCGGTGCAGGCCGACCTGGAGGCCGACGTGACCGCCCTGCTCGGCGCCGAGCGGGCCGCCGCCGTGACCTGCCACGTGGTGCACACCGCGCCGGCGAAGGCACTGATCGAGGCCGGGGAGAACGCCGACCTGCTGGTCGTCGGCGCCCGGGGCCGCGGCGGGTTCGTCGGGCTGCTGCTGGGCTCGGTCAGCGACCAGGTCACCAGGCACGCCCCGTGCCCGGTCACGGTCGTCCGCGACGGGGGCGAGGACTGACCCCGGTGCCGGAGCCGCGCACGATCCCACCCGAGTTCCTGCGGGCGCACACCACGCCGGCCCGGCCGACGCTGGTGCCCGAGGTGCAGCTGCACGTCGCCGACGACGTGGTCGGGCTGTGGGAGGCGATGGAGACCGAGGGCGGTGGAGCCGGGCAGGACCCGCCGTTCTGGGCCGCCGCCTGGCCGGGCGGCCAGGCGCTGGCCCGCTACGTGCTGGACCACCCGGAGTCCGTCGCCGGCCGGCGGGTGCTCGACCTGGGCGCGGGCAGCGGCCTGGTTGCCGTGGCGGCGCTGCTGGCCGGCGCGACCGGCGTGCTGGCCAGCGACATCGACCCCTACTCGCACACCGCGGTCGGGTTGAACGCGCAGCTCAACGGGGTCTCCTGGATCGAGGTCGTGGGCGACGTGCTGGGCGGCAGCCCACCGGACGTCGACGTCGTGCTGGCCGGTGACGTCTGCTACGACCGGGAGATGACCGCCCGGGTGCTGCCCTTCCTGGGCGCTGCCTGGCTCGGCGGCGCGACGGTGTTCCTCGGCGACCCGGGCCGGGCCTACGTCCCCCGGGAGGGGCTGCTGGAGCAGGCGGCCTACGACGTCCCGGACGCCGACGGCGGTCCGGTGCGCCGGACGACGGTGTGGCGGCTGCCCTGACTGCGGGCAGCCCGGTCGGCGCGGAGCGTGGCAGATCACCGCGAGATCCGGGTCGGAGGATTGTCACGAACGCGTCACGGCTCTAGGTTTGCCAGGTCCGGTCGGACGTCAGGTCCCCATCCCGGGGAGCCCGCGCCGGATGCCGCCGAGTCGCTGTTCGCAGCGAGCCGGGGACCCACCGCAGCACTGGGGTGAATCCCGATCCGGGCACGTGCCCGGCCGGGTAGGGCGACTTCCAGCCCGAATCCGTCAGCTAACCCGGTAGGCGGCCGCGGAAGACCTCCGGAGCCACTCTCTTCATGTCCCGTCGCACCGCCTCGCCCGTGCCCCTCCCGCAGTCGTCGGTCCAGCAGTCGCTCCCCACCGAGGTCCTCGCCGAGGTCACCGCGGCAAGCGCCGAGCCGATCGGTGCGGCCGCCGGGCAGACCAGCGGCCACCGGCCCGGGTCCCGCCGTCCCCCGGTCGGGCTGCGCCGCCCCGCGCTGTACCTCGCGGCCGCCGTGGCCGGTGGGATCGTGGTCGGCGTCCTGGGCGTCGGCCAGCCGGACGCGCAGGCCGACGCGGCCGCCGACCAGCCGGTCAGCATCGCCGCCCAGCTCGGCCTGAGCGCGCAGCAGTCGGACACGTCGGTGAGCGCCGGCGAGGTCGGCGAGCGGCTGGGCGAGCTCGCCGCCGACCGCAGCCAGCGCGAGGCCGACGAGGCCGCCGCCGCGCAGGCCCAGGCCGCCGCCGACCAGGCCGTCCTCGACGCCCGGGCCGCAGCGGAGGCGCAGGCTGCCGCCGAGGCGAAGGCGCTCGCCGACGCCCAGGCTGCCGCGGACGCGAAGGCCGCTGCCGACGAGCAGGCAGCCGCGGACGCCCGGGCCGCCGAGGAGCGGGCGGCGACCGAGGCCGCCGCGGCCACGCGGTCCACGAGCAGCGGGTCGACCGCCACCGCGAGCTCCGGCTCGGTGTCCTCGGGCTCCTACCAGGACTACGCGCTGGCCCAGCTCGGCGGGGACAGCAGCGAGATGTCCTGCCTGGAGAGCCTGTGGGGCAAGGAGAGCAGCTGGAACCCCGACGCGCAGAACCCGCGCAGCAGCGCGTACGGCATCCCGCAGTTCCTGGACTCCACCTGGAAGAGCACCGGGATCGCCAAGACCTCCGACGGTTACCGGCAGATCGACGCCGGACTGATCTACATCGACTCCCGCTACGGCTCCCCGTGCGGCGCGTGGTCCCACTCGAAGTCCACCGGCTGGTACTGACCGCACCGCACTGCCAGCCGCCGCTGGCAGCCGCCGACGAGGCCCGGGTCCGCACGGACCTGGGCCTCGTCGGCTCCGGTTCCCGATCCGGACCCCCGCGCGGGGGGCCGCCCGACCGACCCGGCGCGGGCGTCGGTCAGGATTGCCCGGTGGACCATCACGACGAGGAGCGCTGACCTGTGGGCAAGCACCGCGCACCAGAGCCCGCACCGACGGACTTCGACGCCGGCACGACCGCGCTGGCCGACGTCACCGGCGACTACACCGTCGACGTCGCGCACACCCGGATCGGCGTCCGGGCCCGGCACGCCATGGTGACCACCGTGCGGGGCGCCTTCACCGACTTCGCCGGCACCGCCCACCTGGACACCGCGACCCCCGCGGCCAGCAGCGTCTCGCTGCAGATCGCGACCGCCAGCATCGACACCGGCACCCCCGACCGGGACGCGCACCTGCGCTCGCCGGACTTCCTCGACGTCGAGCAGCACCCGGCGATGACGTTCCGCTCCACCGCCGTCGAGCAGCTCGGCCCGGACGTCTTCCGGGTGACCGGCGACCTCACGATCAAGCACGTCACCCGGTCGGTGGCGGTCGACTTCGCACTGACCGGTTCCGCGGTGGACCCCTTCGGCAACACCCGGGTGGGCTTCGAGGGGGCGCTGGCGATCAAGCGCAGCGAGTGGGACCTGACCTGGAACGCCGTGCTGGACACCGGCGGGGTGCTGGTCAGCGACCGCATCCAGGTCGAGTTCGACGTCTCGGCGATCCGGCAGGCCTGACCGCGGCGTCCCCGCAGCTCAGCCGCGGCTCAGCCGGCCCAGCAGCCCACCGGTGCCGCCCAGCGTGCGGGCGGCCAGCGCCAGGATCGGCCCACCCGGGATGCCCGGCGCGGCCGAGACGATCGGGGCCAGCTCCAGCAGCCCGGCCAGCTGGTGCACCCGGAGCCGGCGGCGGGCCAGCGCGGCCACCGGGTTCGCCCGGCCGGACGCCGCGTCCAGCAGCAGGTCCGCGGGCGCCTGGACCGCCGTGCCGGGCACCTCTCCGGGGGCCAGCCGGCGCACCGTCCAGCCGAACCGGTCCGCGGCGAAGGCCCAGCCGCCGTCCGGGGTGGCCAGCGCGGCGCCGGCCGTGATGCCCTGGGCCGCCGCCAGCGCGCCGGTCACGTCGGCCAGCGCGGCGATCCCGGACTGCAGCACCTCCGCCGGCGGCGCGGGTGCGCCGGCGGACACCAGGTCCAGCCCGTGCACCGCCAGCTCGTAGGCCTGCCCCAGCACCACGCTGAGCACCGGCAGCCGGCCGACCGTGGAGACGGTGGGTGCGGTGTCCAGCTCCGCCGGCTCGTCGGCCAGGTACCGCTCGGTGGCCGCGCGCCCGGCCCGCAGTGCGGCGAGCACCTCGGCCGCGGAGGCGTTCCGGTGGGCTGCGGTGACCCGGGCGTTGACCGGGTCGGGATCGGGCGGGGTGCCGGTGCCGCCGGCTCGGGCGTCGGCGACCAGACCGGCCAGCGCCGCGTGCTCGGGCCAGACGCCCAGGTGCACGCACACCTCCTGGGCCCGCCAGCCGGGCAGCCGCGTGCCCCGGTGCAGGTCGACCCGGCCGGCCTGGTCCAGGAAGGCGTCCCAGGCACCGAGCACCAACCGGCCCACCTCCGCGCGCCCGGCGTCGGCCATGCCCCGGCTGGTGCGCTCCGGCGTGCTCACCGCAGGGCCAGCAGGGTGCGCAGCGCGGCGACCAGGGTCAGCGGCCGGTCGAGCATCGGGTGGTGCCCGGAGTCCGGCAGCTCGACCACCGGCAGGCCGCCCCGCACCAGCCCGGCCATCTCCGCGGCCATCCCCGCCGGCACCAGCCCGTGCTCGCAGCGCAGCAGGGTCAGCGGTGCGTCCACGGCGGGCAGCAGATCGCGCAGCCGCAGCCGGTTGCCGAAGAAGTCCGGGTCGAACTTCCACGTCCAGCCGCCCTCGACCGGGCGCAGCGACCCGCGGGCGACGTGCTCGCCCACGTAGGGCAGCACCACGTCCTGCGGTGGCAGCGTGCGGAAGCGGCCGACGGCGTCGTCCCGGGTCGGGTACACCCGGTGCGGACGGCGGCGCTCGGCCAGCCGCTGCTCGTCCGGCGGTGCGTCGTTGAGCGGGGAGTCGATCACCACGACCGAGGACACCGCCGCGGCGTGCCGGGCGCCGACGGTGGCGGCGACCCAGCCGCCCATGCTGTGCCCGACCACCACCGGGCGGTGCAGCCCCGCCGCGGCGGCGACGGCGACCACCTCCTCGGCCCACAGCAGCGGGTCGTAGGCGCGGCGGTCGCTGTCGCCGTGGCCGGTCAGGTCCAGCGCCGCCACCCGGTGGCCGGTGAGCAGCGGGGCCACGTGGTCCCACCAGCCGGAGTGGGCCGCGCCGCCGTGCACCAGCACGACGCCCGGCGCCCCCGCCGGCCCCCACTCCCGGTAGGCGACCCGGGCACCGGCGACGACGACGTCGCGGTGCTCGGGGGCCTGGGCGAGCGCGGCGGTGAACCAGGCAGGAGGAGGCATCCCCGGATCCTGCCCGACCGATGAGCTCGGCACGCCACGGTCGTCTGATCGCTACGCACCCCGACGAGAGGACCCACCATGCCCGTGCAGCAGCCCTGCCTGTCGACCACCGGCCCGAGCACCCGTTCACCCAGGCGATCAGCTTCTCGATCGCCTGCGCGGACCAGGTTGGGGCGGACCACTACCCGGACGCCGAGCGGGCCCGGCGCGCTGCAGGCGATGCTCGGCATGCGCCGGCTCGTCGTCGCCGCGCTCGAGCGGGCTGCGGACGTCGTCCCGGCCCGACGCGGACCGGCCATGTTGGCCAACATGGCCGGTCAGTGCCCGGTGAGCAGGTCCTCGAACGAGGTCGTCGGGTCGGCGAACGGATCGGCCGGCCGGGTCGCCGCGGGCCGGCCGACCAGCACGTCGGCCAGCTCGCCGGCGGCCCGGTCGATCCGGCTCGCCAGCGAGCGGTCACCGCCGCCGGCCCAGTCCTCCGACGCCGCGAAGACGCCGGTGGGCACCGGGAGGGCCCGCAGGTAGGCGAACAGCGGCCGCATCGCGAACTCCACGACCAGGGAGTGCCGCGCCGTTCCGGCGGTGGCGCCCAGCAGCACCGGCGTGCCGATCAGCGCGTCGGGGTCCAGCACGTCGAAGAAGGTCTTGAACAGCCCGCTGTAGGAGGCGGAGAACACCGGCGTGACGGCGATGACCGCGTCCGCGCCGACCACCGTGCCGATGGCGGCCGACAGCTCCCCGCCGGCGAACCCGGTGGTCAGGTTGTCGGCCAGGTCGCGGGCCAGCCCGCGGAGCTCGACCAGCTCCACGGTGGCGTCGTCGGCGCGGGTGCGCAGCGCCGCGACGGTGGCCGCGGCCAGCCGGTCGGCCAGCAGCCGGGTGGAGCTGGGGTTGCCCAGCCCGGCGCTGACCACGGCGATCGTCCGGGTGGTCATGCCTGCGCCGCCGTCCGGGGGGCCTCGACGGTGTTGCCGGTGACGTCGTCGGCGGGGGCGTAGACGGTGCTGTCGTGCCCGCCGCCGGCCGCGGCGACCAGCGAGGCGTGGGTGGGGGCGTCGGGGACGTGCGCCGGCTTGAGCGCGGCGAACTCCCGGCGGAGCACCGGCACGACCTGCTCGCCCAGGATGTCCAGCTGCTCGAGCACCGTCTTCAGCGGCAGGCCGGCGTGGTCGATGAGGAACAGCTGGCGCTGGTAGTCGCCCACGTAGTCGCGGAAGCCCAACGTGCGCTCGATGACCTGCTCCGGCGAACCGACGGTGAGCGGGGTCTGCGAGGTGAACTCCTCCAGCGACGGGCCGTGCCCGTACACCGGGGCGTTGTCGAAGTAGGGCCGGAACTCCTGCACGGCGTCCTGGCTGTTCTTGCGCATGAACACCTGGCCACCCAGGCCGACGATCGCCTGCTCGGGCGTCCCGTGGCCGTAGTGGGCGTAGCGGCGGCGGTAGAACTCCACCATCCGCTGGGTGTGCTCCGGCGGCCAGAAGATGTGGTTGTGGAAGAAGCCGTCGCCGTAGTACGCGGCCTGCTCGGCGATCTGCGGGCTGCGGATCGACCCGTGCCAGACGAACGGCGGGACGCCGTCCAGCGGGCGGGGCGTGGCGGTGAAGCCCTGCAGCGGGGTGCGGTACTGGCCCGACCAGTCGACGACGTCCTCGCGCCACAACCGGCGCAGCAGCTGGTAGTTCTCCACCGCCAGCGGGATGCCGTCCCGGATGTCCTTCCCGAACCACGGGTAGACCGGCCCGGTGTTGCCCCGGCCCAGGGTCAGGTCGACCCGGCCGTCGGCGACGTGCTGCAGCGTGGCGAAGTCCTCGGCGATCTTCACCGGGTCGTTCGTGGTGATCAGCGTCGTGGCCGTGGAGAGGATGAGCTTCTCGGTCCTCGCCGCGATGTAGCCCAGCGTCGTGGTGGGGGAGGACGGCACGAACGGCGGGTTGTGGTGCTCGCCCTGGGCGAAGACGTCCAGCCCCACCTCCTCGGCCTTGAGCGCGATCGTGATCATCGCCTTGATCCGCTCGGCCTCGGTGGGCGTGCGGCCGGTCGTCGGGTCGGGCGTGACGTCGCCGACGGTGAAGACCCCGAACTGCATCTCGTGCTCCCTCGCGTCTCCGTCGCACTGGTTGAGAGTGCAACTACTGCTGGGGAGAACCGTACCGGGTGCCCGGTCATTCCCGGCACCGCACAGGACGACGCCCCCTCGACCGGGTGGTCGAAGGGGCGTCGGCAGGCCCGGGGCCCCTACGCGGTCGGGTCGACCGTCTCGTGCTGGTCGACCGTGGCGGCGAGCCGGGCCAGCGCCCAGTCGCCGTCGCCGAGCAGGTGGTCGATCGCGGTGAGCCGGCTGGTGTAGTGCCCCACCTTGTACTCGGCGGTCACCCCGATCCCGCCGTGCAGCTGGATCGCCTCCTTGCCGATGTGCCGCGACGCCCGGCTGGTCTGCAGCCGCATCCGGTCGGCCGCCGTCACCACGTCACCGTCGTTGTCGACCACCAGCGTCGCCCACATGACGGTGCTGCGGGCCAGCTCCAGGGACACGTACATGTCCGCGGCCCGGAAGGTCAGCGCCTGGAACTTGCTCAGCGGAACCCCGAACTGCTTGCGGGCCCTGAGGTACTCCGCGGTGGTGGTCAGCGCCGTCTCCATCGCGCCCAGCGCCTCGTGCCCGTAGGCCACCCGCGCCCGGGCCAGCGCCCGGTCGACGGCGGCGGTCTGGTCGCCGGTCGCGTCGCCCAGCGGCTGCGCCGGGGTGCCGGTGAACTCGACCTTCGCCGACCGGGTGCCGTCGTGGTTGCGGTAGCCCGACCGGGCGAGCCCCTCGGCGTCGGCGGGCACCAGGAACAGCCGGGTGGCGTCCCCGACGACCGCACTCACCACCAGGAGGTCGGCGCGGGCACCGTGCGGCACCGGCTCCTTGACGCCGGTCAGCCGCCACGAGCCGCCGTCCTCGGTCGCGGTGACCGTGCGCGCCGAGGCGCCCCAGCGGGAGCCGATCTCGGTGTGCGCGAACGCCGGGACCAGGGTGCCCTCGGCCAGGGCGCCCAGCACCTCGCTGCGCTGCGCGTCGGTGCCCAGCTCGGCCACCAGCCCACCGGCCAGCACCACGGCCTCGACGAACGGCTCGGGGGCCAGCACCCGGCCGATCTCCTCGGCCACGATGGACACCTCCACCGGCCCGGCCCCCATGCCGCCGTCGGCTTCGGCGAAGGGCAGTCCGAGGACGCCCATCTCGGCCAACCGGCCCCAGGTCTTCTCGTCGAAGCCGGGATCGGCGGCGACCGCCTTCCGGCGCTGCTCGCTGTCGGCGTAGGCACGGGCCAGCAGGGCGCTCACGGCCTCGCGCAGACCGTTCTGCTCGTCGTCGTAGCTGAAGTCCACGGTGAGATCACAACCCCAGGATCGAGCCGGCGATGATGGTGCGCTGCACTTCGTTCGAACCGCCGTAGATGGAGACCTTGCGGTAGTTCAGGTAGTTCGGCGTGGCCACCTGCGCCCACTCGGGGACGTCGGAGTCCGCGCCGGCGAACGAGGCGACCGACATCGGCCCGGCGATGTCCACCAGCAGCTCGGTGGCCGCCTGCTGCAGCTCCGAGCCGCGCAGCTTGAGCACCGAGGACGCCGGGTGCGGGCGGCCACCGGCGGAGTTGGCCACCACCCGGAGCGCGGTCAGCTCCAGGGCGAGCAGCTCGTTCTCCAGCTCCGCGATCCGGGCCCGCAGGTACGGGTCCTCGGCCAGCGGGGCACCGTCGACGGTGATGTCCCGGGCGTGGGCCTTGGCGTCGGCCAGCATCCGCTTGGTGGAGCCGATCCGGGCGATGCCCACCCGCTCGTTGCCGAGCAGGAACTTGGCGTAGTCCCAGCCGTGGTTCTCCTCCCCGACCAGGTTCTCCGAGGGGACGCGGACGTCTTCGAAGAAGACCTCGTTGACCTCGAAGCCGCCGTCCAGCAGCTCGATCGGCCGCAGGGTGACCCCGGGGGTGTCCATCGGGAACAGCAGCAGCGAGATGCCGCGCTGCCGCTTCGCAGCGGTCGGGTCGGTGCGCACCAGGCAGAAGATCCAGTCGGCGTGCTGGCCCAGCGTGGTCCAGGTCTTCTGCCCGTTGACCACCCAGTCGTCGCCGTCCCGGACGGCGGTGGTGCGCAGCGAGGCGAGGTCGGAGCCGGCGTCGGGCTCGGAGAAGCCCTGGCACCACCAGATGTCCAGGTTCGCCGTGGCCGGCAGGAAGCGCTCCTTCTGCTCCTGCGACCCGAAGGTGGCGATGACCGGGCCGATCATGGAGGTGTTGAAGGCCAGCGGCTCGGGCACACCGGCCAGCTGCATCTCCTCACGCCAGATGTGGCGCTGCAGCGGTGTCCAGTCCTTGCCGCCCCACTCGACCGGCCAGTGCGGCACGGCGAGACCGGCGGCGTTGAGCGCCTGCTGCGCCTGGACGAACTGCTCCTTGGTCACCTCCCGGTGGGCGGCGACCGCATCCCGGATCGACTGCGGCACCCCGGTGGCGAAGAAGGTGCGCATCTCGTCCCGGAAGGCCTGGTCGTCGGCCGACAGGTGCAAGCGCATGGGACCTCATTCCCGACAGCAGCTCTGCCGTCTCGACGTGGGGAGTCGAACATCCCACACCGGCTACCGATCGGTAACTCCGGGGTTCACCGGTGCGGTGACCGAGGGTCGTCGTCCGATCACCATCCGCCTCGTTGGGGGGAAGTCGTCGGGATCGGCTGGAGAGCGTCCCCCCGCCCGCCGACGCTGTGTTCGGGCGCCGACGCGTCCGGAGGAAGAGGGGAGGGACGACGTGGCAGCGAGAACGCGCGTGGCGGACGAGCACCAGGCGTCCCCGGAGGTGGTGGCCGCGGTCTTCCACAAGGTGACCGTGAGCGACGCGATGGCCGTCATGGTCGTCGAACCGGTCGGCGGGGACCTGCACGTGAGCTGGAGCAACGGCATGGCCGGCCGGCTGCTCGGCTACGCCGCCGAGGACCTGCGCGCGCTGTCCTTCGAGCAGCTGCTGCCCTCGCTGTCCGCCGGCGAGCTCAGGCTGCTGCTCCGCCGCGAGCGCGCGGTCACCATGACGTTGCCGGTGCGGTGCGCCAGCGGCGTCCTGCTGGACTGCTCGGTGTCCACCGTGCCCGCCCCCGCGGGCCGGCGCTGGACGGTCCGGCTGGCCGCCACGGCGAACGAGACCGAACGCGCGCTGCGGGCCACCGCGGATGCGCACGAGCGGCGGTTCTCCACCCTGACCGAGCGCTCGCCGGTGCCCACCCTGCTGTCGGAGCAGGGCCTGCGGCTGGCGCACGTCAACGACGCGTTCTGCGCGCTGGTCGACCTGCAGGCCGAGCAGCTGCTGGGCACCGGCTGGCTCGGCACCGTGCACCCCGACGACCTCGACGCGGTCATCGAGTCCGCCGCCGCGGTGCTCGGGGACGGCGGGGAGGACCGTGACGGTGAGGCCCGGGTCCGGCTGGTGCGCGCCGACGGCACCGAGCGCACCACGGTCATCCGCTTCGCCCACCTGTTCACCCCCGGCGTGGGCGCGGGCTTCGTCGGCACCATCGAGGACATCACCGAGCGGCTGGCCTTCGAGTCCCGGCTCGCCCACCAGGCCAACCACGACCCGCTCACCGGGCTGCCCAACCGCACCCTGCTCGCCGAGCACGTGGCCTGCCGGTTCACCCCTGGCGGCAGCCGGCTGGCCTGCATCTTCCTGGACCTGGACAACTTCAAGGTGGTCAACGACTCCCTCGGCCACGCCGCCGGTGACCAGCTGCTCGTCGAGCTCGCCGACCGGCTGCGGGCCGCGGTCCGCCCCGGCGACCTGGTGGCCCGGTTCGGCGGTGACGAGTTCGTCGTCGTCTGCACCGACGTCACCGAGGACGGCGCCGTGGCGCTGGCCGAGCGGATCGGCGAGGCGCTGCGCCGGCCGGTCACCCTCGGCGGGGTCGAGCTGCGACCGGCCGCCAGCGTGGGCGTGACCGTGCAGACCGCCGAGCACGCCGCGGCGGAGGAGCTGATCCGGGACTGCGACATCGCGATGTACCAGGCGAAGGCGGCCGGCAAGGGCCGGATCACCGTGCTGGACGGCGAGGCCCGCGCGCAGGCCCGGGACAAGCTGCGGCTGGTCGCGGAGCTGCGCGAGGCGATCGAGCAGCGGGCGATCACGCTGATGTACCAGCCGATCTTCAGCACCGAGGACGGCACCGTGGCCGCCGTGGAGTCGCTGGCCCGCTGGCAGCACCCGGTGCGCGGTGCGATCAGCCCGGCCACGTTCGTGCCGCTGGCCGAGGAGAGCGGCCTGGTCGCCGGGCTGGGCCTGCTGGTGCTGGACGAGACCTGCCGCCAGCTGGCCGAGTGGGACCGGGAGCTCGGCACGAGCGCACCGGCGCGGGCCAACGTGAACGTCTCCGCGCTGCAGCTGGACGGGAAGCTCACCGGGCACGTCGAGTCCGCGCTGCTCCGGCACGCGCTTGACCCCTGCCGGCTGTCCATCGAGCTCACCGAGTCCGCGCTGATGAAGGACCCGGGGGCGGCCCGGCAGGTGCTCCAGCAGCTGCGCGAGCTCGGCGTCCAGGTGTCCATCGACGACTTCGGCACCGGCTACTCCTCGCTGGCCTACCTGCGCCACCTGCCCGTCGACTGCCTCAAGGTGGACCGCTCCTTCGTCGCCGAGCTCGCCGACGGCCATCCCGAGATCACCTCCGCGGTCATCGCGCTGGCCCGCAGCCTCGGGCTGTGCACGGTCGCCGAGGGCGTGGAGACCCGGGAGCAGGCGCAGGAGCTGACCCGGCTCGGCGCCACCTACCTGCAGGGCTTCAGCCTCGCCGCACCGCTCACCGGCCGCGACGCCACCGCCTGGTTCGCCCGGCAGCACGTCGCTCGGCCCGCCGTGGGGGCCCTCGCGTGACCCCGCCGCTCGACCACCCCGAACTGGAGACGACGTGACCCCGTCCGCCGCCCCGCCCGTGGCACCGGCCCTCTCGCTGGCGCCGACCTTCGACCTGGAACGCGTGGTGGCCAGCATCGACTCGATGGCCGCCCAGCGTCCGGTCGCCGCGCAGATCGTCTCGGTCGCCAACTCCGAGGACGCCAGCGCCAAGGAGCTGTCCCGGATGCTCGGGGCCGACGTCGCCCTGGCCGGCCGGGTGATGAAGCTGGCCAACTCCGCCTTCTACGGCATGCGCGGCCGGGTGACCTCGCTGCAGTTCGCCGTCACCGTCGTCGGGTTCGCCACCGTGCGCACCATGGCTACCGTCGCCCTGACCGACCTGGACGACGAGTCGCGGCTGCCCGGGGACTTCTGGCAGGTGAGCACCAGCCTGGCGCTGTCGGCCTCGGCGTTGGCGCCGCGGTTCGCCGAGCGACCGCAGGACGCGCTCTGCCTGGGTCTGCTGGCCCAGCTGGGGGTCGCGCTGTTGCACCACAACGACCCGGTGGGGTACGCCGACCTGTGGGCGCAGGAGCGCTCCTGCGCCGGGCGCCGGCACGCCGAGGTGCAGCGCTACGGCATCTCCGCGCTGCGGTTGACCTCGGTCGCGCTGGAGCAGTGGTCCTTCCCGGCGGGGATGGTCACGCCGCTGAAGATGGTCGACGACCCGACCTCGTTCCAGGGGGCGCTGCTGCGCTCGGCCTTCGAGCTCGCCGACCGGCTCACCGACGCCGACCACGAGGAGATCCCGATCGAGCGGGTCAGCTGCGGGCAGCTCAAGCAGCGCGACGTGCTGCCGGTGCTGGACCAGGTGCGGGTGGACGCCGAGGAGCTGCGCCGCGCCCTGCTCGGCTGAACGGAGGACCCCGGGCGGCGGCACGACGCCGGGACGGCGGGGACAGTGGAGGGGTGTTCGACAGCGACTTCGGCCCCGACCCGATGGCCCTGCTCACCCGCGAGGTGCTCCGCGAGCGCACGGCCGCGCTGATCGCGGAGGCCTGCGCCTGGGCGGTCGGGCTCTCCGATTCCCCGCACCACCTCCGGGTGCGGGGGCGGGTGGTGGCCTCCGGGTCGACCATCGGCGCCCGCGCCTCGGCCGGGCAGCCGCTCGGCGGGGAGGAGGACGGCCGGCTCGAGCTCGGTGACGCCCGCCCCGGCAGCTTCCAGGACGTGCTGAACGCGGTCACCGCCGACGGCACGCTCATCGCCGAGCACTTCGACCGGGAGGTCATCGAGCCGTTCGTGCTGGACACCTGCCTGCGCGCCGCGCAGCGGGCCCGCGACACCCGGACGGCGGCCTGGACCGAGCTGCTGGACGAGCTCGGCGAGGACGGCACCGACCTGGTCGAGGTGGTGCGCGTGGGGGAGTGGGAGGCGCCGCTGCGGATCGACGCCGAGCACCTGGTGCTGGCCGCGCTCGGCACGGCACCGCTGGTCGAGGTGGAGGCCGAGGGGCTGCCGCTGTCGCTGGTCCGGGCCGCGGAGGCGGTGACCCGCGCGGCCGCGCCGCAGCAGCCGGCGCCCGGGGGCGGCCGGCCCGACGAGCTGGCCGGGGCGCTGTTCCTCGCCGAGGCGGCGCTGGAGGACTCCGGGCTCACCCTGCCGGTGCCGCTGGCCCAGGCGGACCGGCTGCTGGAGGTGCTGCTGGCGGAGAACCTGCTGCCGGAGGAGGTGCCGGCCCTGCTGCCGTACCTGCCGGTCGAGCCGGGCACGGCCGCCGAGGTGCGGGCGACGCTGGCCACCTTCGGCCCGGGTCGCTGAACCCCCTCGTTCGACGCCCTCGCCGGTTCGACGTCCCGCGCGTGGGCATGGCCTGTCCGTGTCGAACGGACGAGGGAGCGGGATGACCGAGCAGGGCAGCGTGCTGGTGACCGGGGCCGGCGGGGTGATCGGGGCGCACGCCGCGGCCGAGTACGCGCGACGGCCGGGCTGGCGGGTGCGCGGGCTCAGCCGCCGCGCTCCCCGCGAGGACGGCTGGGAGCACCTGGCCGTCGACCTGCGCGACCCGGACGCCGCCCGCACCGGCCTGGCCGACGCCGGCGACGTCAGCCACCTGGTCTTCGGGGCCTACGCCGAGCGGCCCACGGCCCGGGAGCTGTCGGAGGTCAACGTGGGGATGCTGCGCAACACCCTCGACGGCCTGGCCGCCGCGGGGGCGCCGCTGGAGCACGTGACGCTGTACCAGGGCGGCAAGGCCTACGGCGCGCACATGGGCTTCTTCAACACCCCGGCCAGGGAGACCGACCCGCGGATCGTGCAGCCGAACTTCTACTACGACCAGGAGGACCTGCTGCGCGAGGTCGCCGCGCAGCGCGGCTTCCGGCTCACCGTGCTCCGGCCCGAGGGGGTCATCGGCTACGCCGTGGGCAACCCGATGAACCTGCTGATGGTCATCGCCGTGTACGCCGCGATCAGCCGGGAGCTCGGCCAGCCGCTGCGCTTCCCCGGCAGCCTGGGCGCCTACGACGCGCTCTACCAGGTGACCGACGCCGAGCTGCTGGCCCGGGCGACCACGTGGGCGGGGAGTGAGCCGGCCGCCGACGGCGAGGTCTACAACGTGACCAACGGTGACCAGCTGCGCTGGCGGCACCTGTTCCCGGCGTTCGCCCGGGCGTTCGGGATGGAGCACGCCGAACCGCAGCCGGTGCCGCTGGCGGAGGCGATGGCCGACCGGCAGGACGTGTGGGAGCGGCTCGTCGCCCGGTACGACCTGGTGCCGACCCCGTACCGGGACCTGGTGGGCTGGGAGTTCGGCGAGTTCATCTTCACCTCCGGCTTCGACAACGTCAGCTCCACGATCAAGCTGCGCCAGGCCGGGTTCGCCGACTGCCTGGACACCGGCGACCGGTTCACCGAGCTGTTCGGGCAGCTCGCCGCCGGCAAGGTCATCCCGCCGCTGGGCGGGTAGGGGGCAGCATGCCGAACTACCGAGTCAACGACGCCGGCGTCGCGCACGCGCGGCAGCTGATCGACGCGGGGACCTACGACGACACCACCGCGTGGTCGCAGGCGGCGCCCTCCGCCGCGGAGGAGAACTCCGAACGCGGCAGCGAGGGCCACGAGGGCTACGCCGAGTGGCACCTGGCGGTCGACCCGGACAAGGGGGAGGGCACCAAGGGTCGCTACCGTTTCCCCTACGGCGACTTCAGCACAGTGAACCGGGCGGCGCTGATCCACGCCGAGCAGCGGGCGTCCCAGAACGACCACCCGGAGATCCAGCGGGTGGCCGAGGAGCTGCTGGACCGGCTGGACGCGAAGCGGTCCTGACCCCGCCGGCCTCAGCGGCCCGTGCCGTGCCCCCGGCGCGGGTCCGCGGCGCGCGGGGAGTCGCTGCGCGGACCGAGCTGGGCGACCGGTCCGCTGATCCGGCGGGAGCCCTTCAGCGTCACGAACGACGTCTCGTACCCGACGGTGGCCTGCGGGTCCAGCCGCGGGTCGACGGCCAGCCCCTTGTCCCCGCCGCTGCGGATGAACCAGTAGTCGGCCTGCACCCGGGCCGGGGTGACGTCCAGGACGACGAAGCCGTGCCCGATGCCCTCCAGGTAGCGAACCCACGGGTTGATCGCCTGGGCGGCGGCGGTGGCCGCCTGCGCCGCAGCGGCGGAGCCGAGGGACTCCTTGAAGCCGTTGCTGGTGATCGAGGGGCAGACGAACTCCACCCCGACCGAGTTGCGGTCGGCGGGGTAGCGGGCGGGGTCGGTGGGGAGGTCGTTGGCCCAGGAGGAGTGGATGTCGCCGGTGAGCACCACGGGATCGGCACCGCGCGCGGCGGCCATCGCGTCCAGCAGCCGGCGCTGGTCGGCCTGGTAGCCGTCCCACTGGTCGGTGTTGAACACCTGCTCGGGCAGCACCGGCCCGGTCAGCGGCAGGGCGAACACCCGGGTGAGCACCGTCTGGTTGCCCACCAGGTGCCAGCTCGCCCGGCTGCGGGTGAGGCCGGTGGTCAGCCAGTCCAGCTGCGCCGGCTCCGGCAGGTGCCGGGCCGGGTCGGCCAGGGCCGGGTTGACCGCGCCGCCCACCGTCGCGGGGACCTGCTGGCTGCGGTTCTGCCGGGTCTCGATCACCGACAGCTCGGCCAGGTCGCCGAAGGTGAACCGGCGGAAGAACTGGGTGCCCTCGTGCCGCTCCCGCTGCCAGCTGCCCGGCTCGCGGATCGGCATCCACTCCAGGTAGGCCTGGAACGCGCGGGCCCGGCGGGCGAGGAAGTCGCCCTCCGAGCGGATCCCCGGCGGGCTGCCGGGCGCGGTGTAGTCGGTGTCCGGGTCGTCCTGCGTCTCGTGGTTCTCCGCGCCGGTGGCGTAGGCGTCGTTGGTGATCTCGTGGTCGTCGAAGATCACGATCCACGGGTGCCGCCGGTGGGTGGCCTGCAGGTCGGGGTCGGTCTTGTACAGGGCGTGCCGCAGCCGGTAGTCGGCCAGGGAGAGCATCTCCTCGGCGGGCTGGTGGTCGCGTACGCCGGCCAGCGCGGCCGGGCCGTAGCGGTCCTCGTCGTTGCCGTACTCGTACAGGTAGTCGCCCAGGTGCAGCACGAGGTCCAGGTCGTCCCGGGCGGCGATGCCCCGGTAGGCGGTGAAGAAGCCACCGGTCCAGTTGCTGCAGGAGACGAACGCCATCCGCAGCGCGTTGGTCTCGCCGTGCACGTCCGGCGCCGTCTGGGTGCGCCCGACCGGCGACGTCGCCCCGCCGGCGGAGAACCGGTACCAGTACCGGGTGTAGGGCGTCAGCCCGCGGACCACGACCTTGACGGTGTGGTCCCGGCCGGCGTCGGTGGTCTCGACGCCGGACTGCAGCACCTGGGTGAACGCCTCGTCGGCGGCGAGCTCCCAGGTCACCCGGGTGCGGGGCCCGCGGCCGCTGCCCGGGGTCGCCTCCGGCGTCGGCGTGACCCGGGTCCAGAGCAGCAGCTCCCGGGCGGTGGGGTCGCCGCTGGCGACCCCGAACCCGAAGACCCCCGAGCGGGCGGTCTCCTCGACGGTGGCGCGGGCCGCCTCCGCGGAGAGGCCGCCGAAGGTCAGCGCGGCTGCCGTCACCGCCCCGCCCTTGAGCAGCGTGCGGCGGGACAGCGACGTCTCGAGGGCCATGCCGGAACTGTGCGCCGGCCAGGCGACGGCCGGACGCGGATCGGGTGAACGGCTGGTCGCCGGGAGGCGACCGGACGGCCCCGGCCCGGCAGCCCCGGCCCGGCAGCCCCGGCCCGGCAGCCCCGGCCCGGCAGCCCCGGCCCGGCAGCCCCGGCCCGGCAGCCTCAGCCCGGAAGCATCGTGCCGGTCTCCAGGTAGCGGGTGTGCCAGCTCAGCGCCTCGGTCAGCAGGTGCGGGGTGTGCCGGCCGTAGCCGCCGGCCCGGGCGCGCTCGAAGTAGTCGGTGAGCGCCGGCCGGTACTCCGGTGCGGCGCACCGGTCGATGACCAGCTGGGCCCGGCGCCGCGGGGAGAGGCCGCGCAGGTCGGCCAGCCCGTGCTCGGTGACGATCACCGCGACGTCGTGCTCGGTGTGGTCGACGTGGGAGACCATCGGCACGATCGCCGAGATCGCCCCGCCCTTGGCCGTGGACGGCGTCAGGAAGAAGGAGATGTAGGCGTTGCGGGCGAAGTCTCCCGAGCCGCCGATGCCGTTCTGGATGCGGCTGCCCATCAGGTGGGTGGAGTTCACGTTGCCGTACAGGTCGGCCTCGATCATCCCGTTCATCGCCAGCACGCCCAGGCGCCGCACGATCTCGGGGTGGTTGCTGATCTCCTGCGGCCGCAGCAGGATCCGGTCACCGAACTCCCGCACGTGCGCGTTGAACTCGGCGATCGCCGACGGGCTGAGCGAGAACGCGGTCGCCGACGCGGTGGCCAGCGTGCCCGAGCGCAGCAGGTCCAGCATGCCGTCCTGGATCACCTCGGTGTAGGCGGTGAGCTGCTCGAACCGCGACTCCTGCAGCCCGGCGAGCACGGCGTTGGCCACGTTGCCCACCCCCGACTGCAGCGGCAGCAGCTCCTGCGGCAGCCGGCCGCGGGCGACCTCGTGCTCCAGGTACTCGATCAGGTGCCCGGCGATGGCCCGGGCGGTGTCGTCGGGCTCCTTGAACGGGGTGTTGCGGTCCGGGGCGTCGGTCTCCACCACGGCGACGACCTTGGCCGGGTCGACCCGCAGGTACGGGGACCCGATCCGGTCGTTGGGGCCGGTCAGCTGGATCGGCCGGCGGTTCGGCGGTAGCGCCGTCCCGTAGTAGACGTCGTGCATGCCCTCCAGCGCGGCCGGCTGCCACTCGTTGACCTCCAGCACCACCCGGTCGGCCTGCTCCAGCCAGGTCTTGTTGTTCCCCACCGAGGACGACGGGACCAGCTGCCCGTCCGCGGTGATGCCGCTGACCTCGATGACGGCGACGTCCAGCGGCCCGAGGAACCCCTCCCAGGCCAGCTGGGCGACGTGGCTGAGGTGCACGTCGATGTAGTCCATCGAGCCGTCGTTGATCTTGGTGCGGCTGACCGGGTCGGACTGGTAGGGGAGCCGCAGCTCGATCCCGTCCGCGGCGGCGAGCGCGCCGTCCAGCTCGGGAGCGGTCGAGGCACCGGTCCACACGTTGACCCGGAACGGGTCGCCGGCGGCGTGCGCGGCGGTGATCCGGCGGGCCAGCGCGGCCGGCACGGTCTTGGGGTAGCCGGCGCCGGTGAAGCCGCTCATCCCGACGGTGTCGCCGGGGGAGATGACGGCGGCGGCCTCGTCGGCGGACACCACCCGGCGGGCGAGCTCGGGGTGCTGGATGCGGCCGGAGCCGGACATGTCGTCCTCCTGGTCGTCGGGCGCCCTAGGACGGCGCCGGCGGTCTGCGGTCGACGCTACGGCGCAGGACCGAGGTCCCGCCCGGCCAGGGCGAACGACCCCCGCTGCCGGGTGGATCACGGTTGCCGGCCCCGGCCGGTGGGGAAGGGAGCAGGGAACGCACGACGACGGGAGACCCCATGGCAATCGCCACCATCAACCCCACCACGGGCCAGACGCTCAAGTCCTACGAGCCGCTGACCGACGAGGCGCTGGAGGAGAAGCTCGCCCGGGCCGCCACGGCCTACGCCGGTTACCGGCGCACGTCCGTCGAGGAGCGGGTGGGCTGGCTGCGCGCGGCAGCCGACGTGCTGGACGCCGACACCGACGCGGTCGCCGAGCTGATGACCACCGAGATGGGCAAGACGCTGGCCTCGGCGAAGGCCGAGGTGGGAAAGTGCGCCACGGCGCTGCGGTACTACGCCGAGCACGGCCCGGCCATGCTCGAGCCCCAGCAGCTGGACGCCGACGCGGTGTCGGCGCGGCAGGCCTACGTCAGCTACCAGCCGCTCGGTGTGGTGCTGGCGATCATGCCGTGGAACTTCCCGCTCTGGCAGGCGATGCGCTTCGCCGCCCCGGCGCTGATGGCCGGCAACGTGGGCCTGCTCAAGCACGCCAGCAACGTGCCGCAGACGGCGCTGTACATGGAGGAGCTGTTCGGCAAGGCCGGTTTCCCGGCCGACGTCTTCCAGACCCTGCTGATCGGCTCGGGCACCATCGAGCGGGTGCTGCGCGACGACCGGGTGGCCGCTGCCACGCTCACCGGCAGCGCGCCGGCCGGCCAGTCGGTGGCGTCGATCGCCGGCGACGCGCTGAAGCCGACCGTGCTGGAGCTGGGCGGCAGCGACCCGTTCATCGTCATGCCCTCGGCCGACCTGCCGGCCGCCGCCGGGGTGGCGGTGACCTCGCGGAACCAGAACAACGGGCAGAGCTGCATCGCCGCCAAGCGGTTCTTCGTGCACCGCGACGTCGCCGAGGAGTTCACCCGGCTGTTCGCCGAGAAGATCGGCGCGCTGACCGTCGGCGACCCGATGGACGCCGAGACCGAGGTCGGGCCGCTGGCCACCGAGTCCGGGGTGCAGGACGTGACCGACTACGTCGAGGACGCCCGCAGCAAGGGTGCGACCGTGGTGGTCGGCGGGAAGCGCCCGGACCGGCCGGGCTGGTTCTACGAGCCCACCCTGCTCACCGGGATCACCCCGGAGATGAAGCTGTACGCGGAGGAGGTCTTCGGACCGGTCGCCGCGCTGTGGGTCGTGGACAGCCTGGACGAGGCCATCGAGATCGCCAACAGCCACCCCTACGGCCTGGGCTCGAACCTGTGGAGCGAGGACGAGGCCGAGCGGGCGCAGTTCGTCCGGGACATCGAGTCCGGCATGGCCTTCATCAACGGGATGACGACCAGCTACCCGGAGCTGCCTTTCGGTGGGGTGAAGCAGAGCGGCTACGGCCGGGAGCTCACCGAGCTGGGGATGCGCGAGTTCATGAACGCCAAGACCGTCTGGGTGGGCGCGCCCAGCAGCGAGCAGCAGGGCGGTGCCTCCGCGGGCTCGGCGAACGAGTGACCCACGGGAGCGGCCATGTTGGCGAACATGGCCGCTCCCGGGTAGCTCAGAGGGTGCCCTCGCGGGCGCCCTTCCACAGGTCGATGCCGGCGTCCACGGCGTGCTGGTCGATGGCGGCCAGCTCGTCGGCGGTGAAGTCGAGGTTCTCCGTGGCCGCCACGTTCTGCTCCAGCTGCCGCACGCTGCTGGCGCCGATCAGCACCGAGGTGACCCGGGTGTCCCGCAGCGCCCAGGACAGCGCCAGCTGGGCCAGGCTCTGCCCACGGCCCGAGGCGATCTCGTTCAGCGCCCGCACGTGGGTGAGGTAGGCGTCGGTGATCATCCCGCGGTCCAGCGACTTGTCCTGGCTCGCGCGGGAACCCTCGGGCACGCCGTCCAGGTACCTGTCGGTGAGCATCCCCTGGGCCAGCGGGGAGAAGGCGATGCAGCCGGCGCCGACCTCGGCGAGGGTGTCCAGCAGGCCCTCGGTCTCGATCCAGCGGTTGAGCATCGAGTACGAGGGCTGGTGGATCAGCAGCGGCGTCCCGAGGTCGGCCAGGATGCGCGCGGCCTCCGCGGTCATCTCCGGGGAGTAGGAGGAGATGCCGGCGTACAGCGCCTTGCCGGAGGTGACGGCGGTGTGCAGCGCGCCCATCGTCTCCGCCAGCGGCGTCGTCGGGTCGGGGCGGTGGCTGTAGAAGATGTCCACGTGGTCCAGGCCCATGCGCTGCAGCGACTGGTCCAGGCTGGCCAGCACGTACTTCCGCGAGCCCCCGCCCTGCCCGTAGGGCCCGGGCCACATGTCCCAGCCGGCCTTGGAGGAGATGACCAGCTCGTCGCGGTGCGGGCCGAAGTCGTCGGCCAGGTGCCGGCCGAAGTTGGTCTCCGCGGCGCCGTAGGGCGGGCCGTAGTTGTTGGCCAGGTCGAAGTGGGTGACGCCCAGGTCGAAGGCCCGGCGCAGGATGTCCCGCTGCCGGTCGAAGGGGACGTCGTCGCCGAAGTTGTGCCAGAGGCCCAGGCTGACCGCGGGCAGGTCGAGCCCGCTCCTGCCGGTGCGCCGGTAGGGCATGGAGTCGTAGCGGGTGGGCTCAGCGCGGTAGGACATGCCTTCATCGTGCCGCCCCGCGCGTGGGCTCAGCGACGGCGGGGGCGGGAGCGGCGGCGCTCGCCCGGTGCTGCGGCGGCGATCACCGTCGACCAGTGCGCGGGCCGGGTCAGCGACGGCGGCAGCCGGGTGCCCGCGTCGCCGGTGGCCGCGGTCAGCTGCGGCTGGGTGAGGAACAGCGCACCGGTCAGGTCCGCAGCCCGCAGGTCCGCGGCCCGCAGGTCGGCCCCGAGCAGGTCGGCCCGGCGCAGGTCCGCGCCGCGCAGGTCGGCACCGATCAGGTAGGCGCCGCGCAGGCTCGCCCCGTGCAGGTCCGCCTCCGGCAGCGCGGCGCCCATCAGGTCGGCGTTCCGGCGGTCCCGGGCCCGATCGGGAACGGCGCTGCGCACGGCCTCGCTGACCTGGTCCAGCAGCGGCCCGACCGCCCGGCGGAGCTCGCCGACGTCCAGCGCGGTCAGCTCCGCCGCGGAGGCCCGGGTCAGCTGCTCGACCCGGGCCAGCATCTCCTCGACCGCCGGATCGGTGGACAGCGTGCGCGCCTCGGTGAGGTACCAGAGCAGCTCGGTGAGCCGGCGCATCACCGGGAAGACCGCGGCCATGCCGGCGGCCGCGGCCGGGTCGGTGCGCCGGTCGCGGCCGGCGAAGGTGAGCTGGGTGACCCGCTGGCCGGCACCCAGGCAGTCGAAGACGACGCAGCCGGGGAAGCCGCGGTCGCGCAGCCGGTCGTGGATGCCGCAGCGGTCGTCGACCTGCAGGTGCAGGCACGGCGTGCCGGCCGGCTTGTCGACGGCGAAGTCCGCGGAGGCGGCGAACGCCGGCACGACGCAGCACAACCCGACGCAGCTGCCGCAGTCGGCGGCCAGGTCCGCCCGGGCGGTGGCCAGGTCCAGGTCGTCGCTCACGGGTGGTCAGCCTAGGTGCGCCGGGGGGCCAGGCCGGTCTCGTAGGCGACGATCACCGCCTGCACCCGGTCGCGCAGGCCCAGCTTGTGCAGCACCCGGCTCAGGTGGGTCTTGACGGTCGCCTCCGACAGCACCAGCGCGGCGGCTATCTCGGCGTTGCTCAGGCCACCGGCCAGCTCACCGAGCACGTCCCGTTCCCGGTCGGTCAGCGCGGCCAGCGCCGGGTGGTCCCGGCCGCGCCCCGGTGCGTCGGCGGGGTCGGCGGGCAGGTGGTGGGCGTAGGCGTCCAGCAGCCGCCGGGTCAGTGCCGGGGCCACGACCGCATCGCCGCGGGCCACGGCCCGGATCGCGCCGGCCAGCTCCGCCGGCGGCACGTCCTTGAGCAGGAAGCCGCTGGCGCCGGCGCGCAGGCCGGCGAAGGCGTGCGCGTCCAGGTCGAAGGTGGTCAGGATGAGCACCCGGCACCCCGGCGCCGCCGCGGCCAGCCGGCGGGTCGCCTCGATGCCGTCCATCCGGGGCATCCGCACGTCCATCAGCACGACGTCCGGGCGCAGCCGGAGCGCCTGCTCGACCCCGGCTGCGCCGTCCGCGGCCTCGCCGACGACCTGCAGGTCGGGCTCGCCCTCCAGCACCAGGGTCATGCCCAGCCGCAGCAGCGGCTGGTCGTCGACCAGCAGCACCCGGATCACGGTGCGGCTCCGGCGGGGGTGCGCGGGATGCGCAGGGCGACCCGCCAGCCGCCGTCGTCGGCCGGGCCGGCGGACAGGTCGGCGCCGTGCAGGGCCGCCCGCTGCTGCATGCCCAGCAGCCCCCGCCCGGGCGTTCCGGCCGCCCCGCCGCGGCCGTCGTCGACCACCTCCAGCGCCAGCCCCGCGTCGTCCGAGCGCAGCCGGACGTCGGCCCGGGTGGCCGACGGCGCGTGCCGCAGCACGTTGGTGAGCGCCTCCTGGGCGATCCGGTAGACGGTCAGCTGGGCCATCGGGTCGACGTCGGCGGGCGCACCCTCGACGTGCAGCGCGGCGGGCAGCCCGGCCGCCCGCACCCGGTCGACGAGTTCGCCGAGCCCGTCCAGACCGGGCTGGGGGCCGGCGCCGTCGGCACCGTCGCCGGCCAGCAGACCCAGCAGGCCGCGCAGCTCGCGCAGCGCCTCCCGGCCGGTGGCCGCCACCTGGCCCATCGCCTCCCGGGCACGCTCCGGGGACCGCCCGAGGGCCACCTGCGCGCCGTCGGCCAGGGAGACCATGACCGTGACGTCGTGGGCGACCACGTCGTGCAGCTCCCGGGCGATCCGGGCGCGCTCGGCCGCGATGGCCAGCGCGGTGCGCTGCGCCGCCTCCTGCTCCCGGCCGGCGGCGCGCTCGGCGAGGGCGGACCGGCGCTCCCGGGCCAGCCGCCCGGCCGCGCCGACCGCCACCGCGGCGACCAGGGCAGCGGCTCCGGCGGCGAGCTGCTCGGGCGACCGGGCCGCGCCGGTTCCCGCCAGCACGGCGGCCACCCCGGCCGCGGTGCCGGCGACCACGACCGCGGCCCGCGGCCAGCCCGGTGCGGCGGCGACCGCGGTGGCCAGGGCGACCAGCACCGCGGCCTCGCCGCCGGTCGCGCCCACCGCCGCGCCGGTGACCAGCGCGAGCAGCAGCACCAGGCCCAGGACGCCGTCCGGGGCGCGCCGGCGGCAGACCAGCGGCGCCAGCAGGACGGCGTTGACCGCGGCACCCAGCAGCCGGCCGTGCGGGTGCTCCTGCTCCGCCGTCGTGGTCACCGCCAGCGTGAGCAGCAGGTGCAGCCCGAGCGCGAGGGCGCCGTCGACCAGCAGCGGGTGCCGGGCGGCGGCGGCGCGCAGGTCGGCGTGCACGCGCTCAGACGTCCCGGCGGCGCAGCACGGCACCGGCGAGCAGGACCGCGCCGGCCGCCCACCCGATCAGCATCAGCGCCGCCGCCCAGGGAGCGAGCAGCTGCGCCTCCGCCGGGCCGGCCGGGAGCACCAGCGCCTGCACCGCCCGCCCGGGCAGGTACGCGGTCACCTGCGGTGCGGTCACCACCAGCACCGGCGCGACCAGCAGCCCGAAGCTGGTAGCCAGCGCGCCGGCGGCCGAGCGGGTGAGCATCCCGACGGAGACGCCCAGCACCGCCACGCTGCCCAGCGCCAGCACCGTGCCCCCGGCGGCGTGCCGCACCAGCGGGTCCAGCGGGCTGCCGGTGGCGTCCGGCGCGGCGACGGCGGCCAGCGTCCAGCCCAGCGCGGCGGCCGCGGCCAGCAGCACCAGCACCGTGCCGGCGTGCACCACCAGCTTGCCGGCCAGCACGCGGGTGCGGTGCGGCACCGCGGTGAAGGTCGAGCGGGCGGTGCCGGCGCCGTACTCACCCGCGCCGGCCAGCACCGCCACGCCCGCGACGAGCAGCTCGGTGAGCAGCAGGGCGGTGAACGCCGCGTCCGCCCCGGTGCCGCCGGTGGGCAGGGTCAGGTAGGTGGCGCACAGCGCGACCAGCCCCGCGGCCACGGCGGCGTACCCGGCGACGGTCGAGCGCAGGCTCCGCAGCTTGACCCACTCCGATCGGAGAACGCCGGTGATCACCGGGACACCTGCCCAGCGTCGAACTCCACGGCGTCCCGCGTCAACGCCCGGAAGGCATCCTCCAGCGACGGCCGCTGCTCGGTGAGCCCGTGCAGGCCGATCCCGTGCTCCCGGGCGACCTCGCCGACGTCGCGGACCGACCGGCCGCGCACCAGCAGCAGGTCCGGCTCCTCGCCGGTCAGCGTGGTGCCCGGACCGGCGAGCAGGTCGCGGAGCCGATCGCGCTCGGGGGTGCGCACCCGCACGGTCGCCCCGGCTGCCGAGTCGATCAGCCCGGCCACCGACGTGTCCGCGACCAGCCGGCCCCGGCCGATCACCACCACGTGCTCGGCGGTGGCGGCCAGCTCGGCCATCAGGTGGCTGGAGACGAAGACGGTCCGCCCCTGCGCGGCCAGCCGGCGCAGCAGGCCGCGCACCCAGACCACGCCGTCGGCGTCCAGCCCGTTCACCGGCTCGTCCAGGACCAGGACGGGCGGATCCCCGAGCAGCGCCGCCGCGATGCCCAGCCGCTGGGACATGCCCAGGGAGAAGCTGCCGGTGCGCCGGCCGGCGACGTCGGTGAGCCCGACCTCGGCCAGGACCGCCTCCACCCGCCGGTTGCCCAGCCGGTGCGTGGCGGCCAGCGCCTGCAGGTGGGCCCGGGCGCTGCGGCCGGGGTGGAACGCCCGCGCCTCCAGCAGCGCGCCGGCCTGGGTGAGCGGGGCGCGGTGCTCGGCGTACCGGCGGCCGTTGACCAGCACCCGGCCGGTGGACGGGGCGTCCAGGCCGACGATCATCCGCATGGTCGTGGACTTCCCCGAGCCGTTGGGCCCGAGGAAGCCGGTCACCCGACCCGGTCGCACGCCGAGGGTGAGGTCGCGGACCGCCCAGCGGTCGCCGTAGCGCTTGCTGACGCCTTCGATGTCGATCACGGGGTCGACGCTAGGGACGTGCGGCTCCGCCGTCGTCGGTCGTGCGGACCATCTGCACCGGCGCGGCTACACCTCGCGGCGGACGCCGGGTCAGCCGACGCGGCAGACGCAGCCCCGGCCCTGGGTACCGGCGGCCGCGGTGGCCCGGCAGTAGCGGGCACCGATCGGGTCGTGGGCGTCCAGCGGGTGTGCGCAGGCCGGGCAGCCGACCTCGTCGGCGACGGCGGGCACCGGCTCGGTTCCGGGCGCGGCGGTCTCCGGGGCGTACAGCGGGGTGGTGGGAGGAGCGGTCATGGCGTGGGCCTGACTCCGCCGACGGCGCGGCGGGGGTGGGACGTCGTCCCTGGGCGGTTGCCGGGACGGACGCGGGGTGACCGTGCCGCCGACGCTACGCCGCCGCGCGGTGGGCGGCGATCAGCTCCCGCAGTGCGGCCACGACCATGGCGTGGTCGGCCACCTGCGGCAGGCCGGAGACCACGACCACCCCGACCGGGCCGACGTCCCGGACGAGCAGCGGGAAGCCGCCGCCGTGCGCGACGTAGCGCTCCGGGTCCAGCCCGAACTGCGCCTCGAACGTCGTCCCCGCCTCGCGGGAGCGCTGCCCCACGTACAGCGAGCTGTGCCCGAACCGGTGCACGGTGGCCGCCTTGCGGGCGATCCAGCTGTCGTTGTCCGGGGTGGCGCCGGTCAGCGCGGCGTGGAAGAGCTGGTGGGAGTGCCGCGAGACGTCGATGGCGACCGGCAGCCCCTCGGCCTGCGCGCGGGTGGCCAGCGCCGAGCCCAGCGCCCACGCGTCGTCGTTGGTGAAGCGGGTGAGCTGGAGCTCGTCCTCCTGGGCGGCGAGCTCGGCCAGGGAAGGGAAGTCGGGCACGCCTCAGACCTCGGTCACGTCGAAGGTGCGGGTGGGGGAGACGTACTCGTCCTGGGCGGCGACCAGCAGGATCTCCCGCGAGCCCGCCTCCGCGGTCATCCGGAGCAGCCCGAACACCGACGCCGCCGCCTTCTCCAGCGCCGTCGCGGCCGAGCGGGTGTCCAGCCAGTGGGCCAGGAACAGCGCGGCGATCGCGTCCCCGGCGCCGTTGACGGACAGGTCCAGCCGCGGGGTGCGGACCCGGAAGTGCCGGCCGCCCTCGGAGGCCAGCAGGTCCACCGCGTCGTCCGGGGTGTCCTCGGCGACCAGCGACGTGGTCAGCACCACCCGCGGGCCCATCGCCTGGACCGCGGCGACGGCGTCCTTGACCGAGGCCAGCGACCCGGTCTCGCGGCCGGCGAGGAGCTCCAGCTCGTAGTGGTTGGGGGTGACGATGTCGGCGGCCGGGACGGCGACCTCGCGGAGGAACTCCGGGATGCCGGGGCGCACGAACACGCCGCGGCCCACGTCGCCGATGACCGGGTCGCAGCACCAGACCGCCGCCGGGTTCGCGGCGCGGACCTTGGTCACCGAGCCCAGCACGGCGTGCCCGATGTCGGCCGACCCGAGGTAGCCCGACAGTACGGCGTCGCAGGTGCCGAGCACGCCGCGGTCCTGGATGCCCTGCACGACCTCGTCGACGGCCTGCCCGTCGAACACCCGGCCGGTCCAGGCGCCGTAGCCGGTGTGGTTGGAGAACTGGACGGTGTGCACCGGCCACACCTCGATCCCCAGGCGCTGCAGCGGGAACACCGCGGAGGCGTTACCGGCGTGCCCGTAGGCCACGTGCGACTGGATGGAGAGGACGTTCACCATGCCGCCGAAGATCGCACACCCGCCCGGAGGGCTCAGCTGCGGGGCCGGACCTCGCCCATCGGACCCCAGCCGGCCAGGTCGGGGGAGTCGACGAACATGATCGACGGGGTGGCCGACACCCAGTCGGGCATCTCCGAGATCGCCTGCTGGAAGTGCGCGGAGGCGGTGTGCACCGAGCCGGCCTCGGCGTCGGTGAAGCCCTCGACCAGCACCCAGGTGTGCGGCTCGTCGACGCTGCGGGACCACTCGAAGAAGACGTTGCCGGGTTCGGCGCGGACCGCCTCGGTGAACTCCCCGACCAGCTCGGGCCACCGGTCGTCGAACTCGGGGCGGACCGGCCACTTCACCACGATGAGGATCACCCGACCAGGGTAGGGCCGGGCTCGTGGGTCGAGCGCGCCCGGGAGCCCGCGACGGTGACCGCGACCGCGACCGCGACCGCGACGGCGAGCAGCCAGGGCAGCAGGGGCCGGCCCTCGCCGGACCAGACGGCGGTGAACACCTGGCCGGTGGCGCGCAGCGACTCGGGCAGCGTGCCGGGCAGGCCGGCGCCGGGGCGCAGCAGGGGGGAGAGGTGGACCGCGGCGGTGACCACCGCGCCGACCGTCCAGGCCGGCAGGACGAGGACCGGCCAGGCCAGCGCCCGGACCGGCGGGCGCAGCCCGGTCAGCACCAGCGCCAGGCACAGCAGCGCGGCGCCGGCCCACTCCGGTGCGGCACCCAACGTCGGGACGGTGCCGTCGGGCGCCAGCGAGGTGACGAGGGCGCCGAGCCAGCTGGGGAGCGCGCCGGCGAGCACGGCGAGCGGGGCGGACACTGCGGCACGCCAGCGGGGCCCGGACCCCAGCCGGACCAGCAGCCCGGCGACCACTCCGCCGATCAGGCCGTAGAGCAGGAGGTCGGCGAGGGTGTTGGTGAGCAGCGGCACCGCGAGCCGCGTGCCGGCAGGCAGCTCCACCGCTTCGGTACCGGCATACCAGGAGGGCTGGAGACCATCGAGCAGCCAGGGGAGGTGGCCCAGCAGCCACCACGCTGCCGCGGCGGCCGGAATCAGCGCCGGCCACGGCAGCCGCGGGCGGGTAACGGTGCGAGGTTCGGCAGCGGTCACCGGGGCGGCGGTCATCGGGGCAGCGAACCGCACCGGAACAGCTCCGTCCAGCATCGGTCAGAACGGTGGCGGGTCGTCGGCGGGCGGATCGGCGCCGTCAGCGCTCCGGGTGTCCTGCTCGTCGGACCGTGCGGGCGGGTGGGTGGTGAGCTGCTGGCCGGTGGGCGTGGTGAAGCGCAGGGCGCCGCCGGGCAGTGCCGTGAGTTGCCAGCCGGGCGCCTGGTGGATCAAGCGGTGGTGGTGCCGGCACAGGCAGCAGAGGT
>Ga0210040_10001604_pt1 | contig 33643 bp, 28 predicted proteins | sample CryGeyCG12114_NA_FD_185462 | JGI IMG/M metagenome (GOLD analysis project Ga0210040, IMG submission 185462) | Groundwater microbial communities from aquifer - Crystal Geyser CG19_WC_8/21/14_NA (SPAdes) (version 2) | ecosystem: Environmental > Aquatic > Deep subsurface > Groundwater | place: USA...
ACAGCTTCAAAACCTTGCTCGTGCGCTATGAAACCAGCATCGGCAACTGGTTGGCCTGGCATTGGTTGGCGTTCGTCGTCCTGTTTTTGCGGAAAATCAACCCTAAACCGACTTTCTAAACAGCTTCTCTAGCTGAAATGCGCATGAACGCACCGTATTCGCTCCAACCTGCACAGTAAGCCGATAGTTCCTCTCCCCTACCCGCCGTATCTTTGCCGGGTGCTGACGACGAATCCACCGGAGCCACAAACCCGCAAGATTATCCACCTCGACATGGACGCCTTTTACGCGTCGGTGGAGCAGCGCGACAACCCCGAGCTACGCGGCCGACCCTTGGCGGTAGGCGGTGCCCGCGAGCGGGGCGTGGTGGCCGCGGCCAGCTACGAGGCGCGGCAGTTTGGCGTACGCTCGGCTATGCCCGCTACCACGGCGCGGCGCCTGTGCCCGGAGCTGCTATTTGTGCCGCCGCGCTTTGAGGTGTACAAAGGCGTATCGCGGCAGATTCACGCCATATTCGCCGATTACACGGAGCTGATTGAGCCGCTTTCACTGGATGAGGCCTACCTCGATGTGACCCAGAACCGCTATAACCTACCCTCAGCCACACGCATTGCGGAGGAAATACGGGCGAAAATCTTGGCGCAAACGCAGCTGACGGCCTCAGCGGGCATTTCTTACAACAAGTTCCTAGCAAAGCTGGCTTCCGATTACCGCAAGCCCAACGGGCAGTTCGTCATTCGGCCGCACGAGGGGCTGGCGTTTGTAGAGCAACTGACGGTAGGGCAGTTTCACGGCATCGGGCGCGTGACGGCGGCGCGCATGGAGCAGCTGGGCATCCGCACGGGCTGGGATTTGCGGCAGCAGTCGGAGGCGTTTCTGCGGCAGCACTTTGGCAAGGCCGGCTCGCACTACTTTGCCATTGCGCGTGCCCAAGACCACCGCCCCGTGGTGGCCGACCGGGTGCGCAAATCCATCGGTGCCGAAACCACCTTCCCTCGCGACCTCATCGCCCTACCCGACCTCACCGAGCACCTACAGCCCTGCCTGGAAAAGGTATGGACTCACTGCGAACGAACCGGCCTGCGCGGCCGCACCGTCACGCTAAAAGTGAAGTATGCTGACTTTCAGCAAATCACCCGCTCCCGCAGTTTCCCTACCCCCCTGGCCGATGTGGCCACGGTGGCGCGCATCAGCCACGAACTGCTCACGGCCCTTCTACCCCTACCCAAAGGCGTACGCCTGCTGGGCGTCTCGTTGTCGGGGCTGGAAACGGAGGCCGATATGGTAGGCCGGCAGCTAGGACTGGGGTTGTAGTGGAGACGTATGCTTGGCCTTGTCCGGCTGCCATCCATCCTGGCTCGCCAAGACTTTCTTCACGGTGTAGCGCTTCGCTTCTTTAGCGGAGAGTTGGTGCGCCCACGCCACACGCTGCTGGGGCTGGGCACCAGGGCCAATGTTTCGGTACTCAGCATAATAGGCCGTTTTTTCGTTGTCCGGATTCTTCCAATTGTCCCAGCCTGCGGGTCGGATGTGCTGGCCCATTTCCGTGTGGAGATACGCGACGCGGGCATGGGGCCGCCACGGCCGCCCCAGCGACACATTGGTCGCCAGCGTTGAATCGGCGAGTAACCGGCAGTGCAGAAACACAAAGCCGTAGGGCTGCCCTCCTGGTGTGGAAGCGGCTGTGATGTGAGAATTTTTCTTGCTGACAATAGTGCACTGGTCGAACACGGCCGTGCTGGCGCCAAAGATGAAATCGGTGGTGCCCTCAATGGTGCAGCGGTAGAAATATTGCCGGGTGTGACCAGCCGCCAGAAACAGGGTATCCTGGTCGCCAAGGATGCGGCAGTTACGGAATATGCACCGGTCAGCCTCTACGTGCAGCGCCACAGCCTGCCCCGCCGTGCGACCCGCGGTATTCTGAAACGTAATATTTACAGCCTCAAAATCATTGCCTTGAATTAGTACCGAGTGCGAAGAATAGGTATCGATGCCATTGGCGCCCGCGTGGTCATCAAACGTGATAATGGTGGTAGCGGGGTCGTCTCCAAGCAATGAAATATGGGTTTTGAGGGTAGGAACCACCAGTTTTTCGCGGTAGATGCCGGGCTTCACATGAATTACTACCTGTTGCTGCGACTGGTTGGGCACGGCATTCACGGCCTCCTGAATCGTGCGGTACGTACCGCTGCCGTCCGCCGCTACTGTTAGCAGGCCAGGCGCTACGGCGTGATGTTGCGCCCACGCACCTACCCGCAGCAATAGCAATAGGCTAAGTAAGCAGAGTATCTTGTGATTCATAACTAATGATAAAGTGACCTTACTCTTGGGTAGGGTCCCAGCCGCGCAGCACGGTAGCCAGGGTGTACTGCCGGGCTTCTTGCTCCGTGAGCAGGTGCGCCCACGGCACGCGCTGCTTGGGTGCGGCTCCGGGACCGGTACTTTGGTACTCGGCGTAGTAGGCGGTTCGCTTATTTTCTTCCTTACCCCACGGGTCCCACCCCTCGGGTTTGATGAAGTTTCCCAGCTCACAGTGCAGATACACCGTTTTGGCGTAGGGTCGCCACGGGCGGCCCAGGGCGTAGCTATTAGCCGGTGCGTTGCCAGTCAGGCGGCAGTGGTTGAGCACGTAGCCGTAGCGGGTGGTATCGGGGGTAGAAGCAGCCGTGACAAAGGAGCCGCCTTTTTTGCAGAAAATCTCGCACCGCTCAAACCACGCCGTACTCGATCCGAAGATAAAATCGGTGGTGCCCTCAATGTAGCAGTCCTGATAATACTGCCGACTCCCGTAACCGTAGGTATACAATGTATCCTGAAAGCCCAGAAAACGACAGTTCTTGAACCGGGCTTTGTCGCCGACAACCCACACGGCCACGGCCTGCCCCACCGGCCCCGATGAGTTTTGAAACGTCAGGTTTTCGGCCGAGAAATCCGTACCGAAGATATAGATGCTGGCCGAGCCCGATGTGCCCTTGTCCTCACCAAAACGGTTCTTTTTCTGATTGTAGTCGTCGTAGGTGAGAATGGTAGCGCGGGCGTCTTCGCCAATGAAGTGCACCAGATTTTTGGTACCGGCCAGCACCAGTTTCTCTTTGTAAGTACCCTTTTTGATGAAGATAGTCGTGACTTTCTTCCGAAAGTCCGGCACGGCGTCGATGGCGGCCTGCACCGTCCGGAACTGCCCGCTGCCGTCTTGGGCTACTACCAAATCATACCCAAAGGCTCGCTCTGTGAGCAGTGCAGTAAATAGGCAGAGCAGTACGGTCAGGTGCTTCATGGGGTAGTGGATTGCGCGTCGGGACCTTTGGTGGGCGGCACCGCGTTTTTGGGTGTGGGCCGGGCCAGATGATCGGCTAGCGGGATGTGCTGCGCCTTCAACTCATTCACCACGAGCTGCGCCATTTTGCGGGCGCCCAGCTCCGAGAAGTGCGTGTTGTCCTCACGGCCATATGGGTAGTTCGGGTGGTCGCCGGGCACAAGTTGCAGAAAGAGCAGCTTGCTATTCTCTTCCCCAAACTGCTGCAACAGGTCCCTACTCATCTTATCCAGATCAACGAGCGGCACCTTTTGCTCCTTGGCCAACTGCGTTGTCGCGGCCGAGTAGGCCACGTGCGTTTCCTGTTGCTTGCCGTCTTTGAATTTGCGGCGCGTTACGGGCGTAATCAGCACCGGATTGGCCCGCTTGCGACGTGCTTCCGTCACAAATTTCAGCAGGTTCTTGCGGTAGTCGGCTGGTGGCGTGTAGCGTTCGGGGTAGTTTTCGGCCTCGTCGTTGTGTCCGAATTGGATGAACACGTAGTCGCCGGGTTGCAACGCATCCAGGATGGGCTGCCAGCGGTTTTCGGCCAGAAACGTGCGCGTGCTGCGGCCGTTACGGGCATGATTGGCCACTACAATGGTCGAATCGAAGAAGGTAGGCAAGGGCATACCCCAACCCGTTTCCGGAAATGTCTGCGGTATTTTCTGGGCGATGGTTGAGTCACCGACCAAATAAATGGTGGTTTTGCGGGCGGGCGGCAGCCGGAAGGCGAGTAGCCCCAGCACCAATAATAACCCAATGCACTTCACGTATGACATGATATTACCTGCTAATAGAACCCGTATTTTCCTACCCTACCGCGCCTGCGCATCCACGGTCTTTTTGGATTCGCGCTGCACAATGCGGTCGGCCAGCTCCAGCTTCAACCCACGAATATCGGCCAGTACCAGCTCGGCCATTTTGCGGGCGCCTAGCTCCGAGAAGTGCGTGTTGTCTTCGCGGCCGTCGGGGTAGTTGGGGTGCTCACCGGGCGCCAAGTGGTTGAACAGTAGCTTGCTGTTCTCGACGCCAAATTGCTGCAAGAAGTCCTGGCTTTCCCTATCCAGATCAATCAGCGGCACTTTCTGCTCCTGCGCAATGGTCCGCACCAGCGCCGAGTAAGTGTTGTGCGTGCCCTCAATCTTTCCGGCGTCGTCGAATTTGCGGCGGGCTACCGGCGTGAGCAGCACGGGCGTGGCCTTGCGGGCGCGGGTTTCGGTGATGAAGCGTACCAAGTTGGCGCGGTAGTCGGCCTCGGGCGTGTAGCTCCTCTTCGTAGGCACCTCGTCGTTGTGCCCGAACTGAATGAACACGTAGTCCCCTTCTTTGAGGGCGGCTGCTACGGGCTGCCAGCGGTTTTCGGTGAGGAAGGTCTTGGTGCTGCGCCCGTTTTGCGCCCGGTTGTCCACGGTCACGGTTTCGTCAAAAAACACCGTAAAGGGCATTCCCCAACCCGTTTCGGGGTAGGCCTTGCGCTCCTTGATCGACATGGTAGAATCACCGACCAAATACACGGTGATGTTCTTTTTGGGTGGGCTGAAGGCCAGTAACGCCAGCAGCAATACGGCTCCCGCGAGCCGAAACAACGGATGATTCATGGGTGGGAGGCAGGTAGGACGAAGCACATACTACCTGTTTGCGCTACCTTTCCCAAGGAGTACGCGGCTTTTTTCTACGGGAACGTTGCCAAACGCAGCATTTTGCACTGTTGTCTACCCGCGCTCCCTACCCTCGTATAGCCAAATTCCTATCCGAAACCCCTATGCCTGATTCTAAATATGATGCCGTTGTAGTTGGCTCCGGGCCAAATGGCCTGGCAGCAGCCATTGCGCTGCAACAAGCGGGCTTGTCGGTGCTGTTGGTGGAAGGTAAGCGCGAGTTGGGCGGCGGCCTGCGCACGGCTGAGCTAACCCTCCCCGGCTTCCGCCACGACATTTGCTCGGCTATTCACCCGCTGGCCGTTGCTTCTCCGTTCTTTCAAACCCTACCCCTGGCCCACTATGGTCTGGAGTACATCACGCCGCCTGTAGCCGCCGCTCATCCTTTCGATGGCGGCACGGCGGCCGCGGTCTTCAACTCCCTCACCGATACGGCCCGCAGCCTGGGCCAGGATGAGCAGCGCTACCGCCAGTTGATGGAGCCGCTGGTAGCCAGCTGGCCTGCCATTGCCAACGATGTACTGGCGCCGTTGCACTTCCCCAAACACCCCCTGCTGATGGCGCAGTTTGGGGCACCGGCCATGTTGCCAGCGTCGGTACTCACCAGCTACTTCCGACAGCAGGAAGCGCGGGGGTTGTTTGCCGGTATGGCAGCTCACGCCATTCAGCCGCTCAGCAACCTCACTACCTCTGCCATTGGGCTAGTGCTGCTGATTGCGGCCCACCGCGGCGGCTGGCCCCTACCCCAAGGAGGCTCCCAGTCCATTGCCGATGCACTGGTGGCGCACTTCAAAGCGCTAGGCGGCACAGTGGAAACCGGCACGTTCGTACGCTCTCTCGACCAGCTGCCCAACGCCCGCGCCGTGTTGCTTGATGTAACGCCCACGCAGCTGTTGCAGATAGCTGGCCACAGCCTTTCCGCAGTGTACCAATGGCAGCTGCGGCGCTACCGCTACGGCATGGGCGTATTCAAAATTGATTGGGCTCTCGACGCTCCTATTCCATTCACTGCCTCCGAATGCCGTCAGGCTGGCACCATCCATTTGGGCGGCACCCGCGAGGAAATCATTGCTGGTGAGCGGGCCACCGCGCAGGGCCACCACGTTACGCGGCCGTTTGTGCTGCTGGCCCAGCAAAGCCTCTTCGACCCTACCCGCGCCCCAGCCGGCAAGCACACAGCCTGGGCCTACTGCCACGTGCCCAACGGCTCTCGCATCGACATGACGGCCGCCATCGAGCAGCAGGTGGAACGCTTTGCCCCCGGCTTCCGCGACCGAATCATCGGCCGCCACACCTTCGACACGGCTCAGATGGAAGCCTACAACCCCAACTACGTGGGCGGCGACATCAACGGCGGCGTGCTGGACATCGGCCAACTCTTCACGCGCCCAGCCCTGCGTGCCTCACCCTACCGTACGTCTGTCAAAGGGCTTTACCTATGCTCCTCGGCTACCCCGCCCGGCGGCGGCGTGCACGGCATGTGCGGCTACCACGCCGCTAAGCAGGCGTTGCAAGATGTATTTCAACTACCCATCGCGCCGCTTCATCAGGGTGCCTAACGCAAAAAAGCCTGCTTCGTGAAGCAGGCTTTTTTGTGAACTAGGGTAGGCGATTATGAGCTGGCTTTCGTCAGGACTTCCACCATTTCCTCGGAGATGCCGGTGGTGCTGAAGCCGCCATCGTGCATGAGGTTTTGCATGGTCACGTAGCGCGTGAGGTCCGAGAACAGCGAGATGCAGTAGTCAGCGCAGGCTTCGGCGGGGGCGTTGCCGAGGGGCGAGAGTTTATCGGCGTAGTCGTAGAACGCGTCGAAACCGCTGATGCCAGCGCCGGCCGTGGTTTTGGTAGGCGACTGCGATACGGTATTCACGCGCACTTTCTTCTGCTTACCCAGGCGCTGACCGTAGCTGCGGGCAATGCTTTCCAGTACGGCCTTGGCCTGCGACATATCGGTATAATCGAGGAAGGCGCGCTGGGCGGCGATGTACGACAAGGCTACCACCGAACCCCACTCATTAAGGGCATCCTGCTTCTCGGCTACGTGCAGCATCTTGTGCAGCGACAGCGCCGAGATGTCCAGCGTCTTCTGGAACCAGTCGTAGTTTAGCTCGCCGTAGTGCTTGCCCTTGCGGATGTTCGGCGACATGCCAATGGAGTGCAGCACGAAGTCAATCTTGCCGCCCAGCTGCTCCTGCGCACCCGAGAACAACTTTTCCAGGTCTTCTACCGAGGTAGCGTCGGCCGGAATGATGGGGGCGTTGCACTCCTCAGCCAGCGTGTTGATTTCGCCCATGCGCATGGCCAGTGGGGCGTTGGTCAGCACGAAGCGGGCGCCCTCGGCGTGGGCTTTCTGGGCTACTTTCCAGGCAATGGATTTTTCGTTGAGGGCGCCGGAGATGATGCCGACTTTGCCAGCGAGTAGGTTAGGCATAAGGTGGAGTTGTGAAGTTGTGAAGTTGTGAAGGCTATTCTGCAACAAGCCTTACCCTTCCCAGATGGGTTTTATAGTAAGAGCCGCCAAGTTAGCCATTCACCTCTTCACAATTTCACAACTTCATAATTTCACCGCCTACCCTACCAGCTCCTCGCCGCGCATAGCCAGCAGCTCGCGGGCGCTCTGGAAGGCATATTCGCTGGGGTTGGCGCCGGAAATCATCTGCGCGATTTCGCTGATGCGCTCCTGCAACGTTAGCTCCCGGATGCGGCTGACGGTGCGGTCGACGCGGTCTTCCTTGTACACAAAGTAGTGTGAGTCACCAGCCGCTGCCATTTGCGGCAAATGCGAAATGGCAATAAGCTGGTGCTTCTTGGCCATCTGCTGCATCATGCGCCCTACCTTCACCGCAATTTCGCCGCTGATACCCGTGTCAATTTCGTCGAATACTATCGTGGGTAGCGCCGTTTTGTCAGCCAGCATGTACTTGATACACAGCATCAAGCGCGAAAATTCGCCGCCCGACGCAGCTTTGCTCAATGTCTGAGGCTGGGCGCCTTTGTTCGCTGTGAACAGAATGCTCACCACATCGATGCCGCTCGTGGTAGGCTGGCCCACGCTGTGCTGCACCACAATGCGCGAGTTCGGCATTCCGAGGTCGGCGAGCAGGGCCGCCAGCTCCTTCTGGAACTTCGGGAAGCTGCGCTGGCGCTGCTCGGAGAGTTGAGTAGCACGGCGTGTGACGGTAGCCAGTGCCCCCTCGGTATCTCTGCGCAAGCGGCTGATTTCCTTGTCCAGGTTCAGCACCGAGCCTACCTTCTGGCGCAACTCCTCGCGCACTTCCAGCAGGGTAGGCAGGTCGCGTACCTGGTGTTTGCGCTGCAAATTATAGAGGGCAGTGAGGCGGCCTTGCAGCTCGTCGATGCGGGCCGGGTCGCCCTCGGTGCGGCGCTCCGCAGTTTCTACCTCGTCGGCAATGTCGTGCAGCTCAATCAGGCAGCTGTCGAGGCGCACCTTTAGGTCTTTGAACGCGTCGGCGTAGGCCGATACCTGCCCGAGCAAGCTGGCGGCTTCCTTCATACTACCGGTGGCGCAATACTCACTTTCAGTGAGGGCCTGCAACGCCTGGGTCAGCTTGAACTTGATTTCCTCAGCGTGCTCCAGCTGCTTCACCTCCTGCTCCATCGCCTCCTGGTCTTCGTTGTCGAGGCGAGCTTCTTCCAATTCATTGAGAAGGAAGCTATTGTAATCCAGTTCTTTATTGGCTTGTGCTACCTGGCCTTCCACGCTTTTCAGGTCGGCTTCCAGCTTGCGGTACTGGCGGTAGGCGGTGCCATACTGAGCGCGGGTAGGCACCAGTCCGGCGTATAGGTCGAGCAGGTTGAGCTGAAATACGGCGTCGCCCAGCAGCAGCGTATCATGCTGGGAGTGGATGTCCATCAGGTTTGCCCCAATTTTGCGGAGCGCGTCCAGTGTTACCGGCGTATCGTTCACAAACGCCCGCGACTTGCCGGCCGGACTAATCTCACGCCGCAGGATGCACTGCGCATCGTAGTCTAGGTCTTCCGACTCAAATATGTCCTGTAACTGGTAGCCGCTAATGTCAAACTGACCCTCAATCACACATTTTTTATCCGTGTCGAAGAGCATTTTGGAGTCAGCACGATTGCCGAGCAGCAGCCCGATAGCGCCAAGCATAATAGACTTACCGGCACCGGTTTCGCCGGTGATAATATTCAGCAGGGCCGAGGGCCGCAACTGTAACTGCTCAATGAGCGCGTAATTCTTGATGCGTAGGTCAACCAGCATGGATGATAGAAAATAGCTAGAAAGGAAGGCTAGTCATGCCGTCAACAGCTCAACCAGCAACGTATAGCAAGGCCTTATTCAACGCAAAAGCCCGCAATCGGCTAATAAAATTAGCTGATTGCGGGCAACTTACAACAGGTAACCAAATTTTTTAGTAGAAAATACGGATTTTTCAACTCCTACCCAGACACCATACTTCCTGGCTGCATGCAAGGCACGTATGCTTCCCTACCTTAAGATAGACTGATACTTGGCGGTGTTCGTCGGGTCAATCTCGCCGAGCATATTAACGACCTGCTGCTTCTGCTGCACGTCTTGGCTAGTACGGAAGATGTTGGCGATTTCATCGGACTTGGTATCGAAAAAGGAGCGGGCTACCAGCGTGCCCGGCCGCCGTACCACCGCCGCCTGAATATTAGTTAGGGCGGTTAGAATGCTGGCTCGGGCATCCTGCGGCTTTTCGATAAAGATGTCCATGCCTTGGCGGTAATAGGCATAAGCACCTGTACGAAAGGCCTCCAGTTGAGGATCTTGCAGGTTGGTAAGCAGCCAATAGCGGTTGCGCGGCTCCCCGTCTCTCCAGCCACCATCGGACTCATTGGTCACGGTTTGCGAAGCGGCCGCAAGCAGGATGTTACGGGCGCGGTCATAGTAGGGCGTACCACCCAAACGGGCAAAGCTGTCTTGGTCCATACCAACGATGATGTAGGCGTAGAAGCTCAACAGCGACGACAAGTTGCCGACAAAGGTATTCTCGGAGAAATCCAGCGGGTTTTGCGGCGAATAGTTAAACAGCCAGCCCCGATCAGAAATCGACATGACGTTGGTTTCGTAGCCGGTGCCGTACACGGGGCGCGTGGTAATGATGCGCACAGTGGCAGTATATGTACCCGTTTGCGGAATTCCCGTCAGGCCCACAAACACCTTACAACGGATTTTCTCCTCCGGCCGATACGCTTGGTTGGTCCAGGCACGGGTATTGAGGAAGTTCTGAATGTCGTTCTGCATTTGCAGCACAATTTGCTGATCCGATACGGTGACATTTTCGGTGGTCACGCGCACATCGGCCAGCAGTTCCTGCGCCCGCACTGTTGAGGTGGCTAGCACAGCAACAAGCAACAAACACAACGACAATAGTTTATGCATGGTAGGCATAGCGGTCGAGTACAAACTGAACAATATCCTGGGCCACAGCCGATTTTGGCAATAGTTCCGACGTTCTTACCACGCCATCGGCCGTGAGCAGCGTTACTTTGTTGGTGTCGTGGCCGAAGCCAGCGCCGGCGTCGCGCAAAGAATTCAGCACCACCACATCAAAGTTCTTACGGCGGAGCTTGTCCAGCGCGTGCGCCTGCTCGTTATTGGTTTCCAACGCAAAACCCACTGAAAATTGTTCAGCGCGCTTGGTTTCGCCTAGCGTAGCCGCAATATCTACGTTTTTGACAAGCGTAAGCGTGAGCGTGTCCCCGGCTTTCTTGATTTTTTCGGGCGCTACCTCAGCGGGGCGGTAGTCGGCTACGGCCGCCGCAAACACCCAGATATGCGCCGCCGGCGCGGCCTCAACAGCAGCAGCATACATTTGCGCAGCCGTTTCCACCCGCACTGTGTAAATGGCTGGGTGGGTAGGCGTAGGTAAAGCCGTAGGACCACTTACCAGCGTTACGGTGTGCCCAGCCGCCGCAAATGCCTCGGCCAATGCATAGCCCATCTTGCCCGTCGAGCGGTTGCCGATAAACCGCACGGGGTCCAAGGGCTCGTAGGTAGGGCCGGCGGTGAGCAGGATATTCAAATAAAATTTGAGAATTAAGAATTAAAAGTTGCTTTTGGCCGTGGTGCTGAGCGGCCTTATCTGTCTTCCCCTTTCTCAAAAAACCGTTCTAGTTCTGCCACAATTTCCTCCGGCTCCAGCATTCGGCCGGGGCCGGAGAGGCCGCTGGCCAACTCGCCGCTGGGCGAGTCGAGGACGTGGTTGCCGTAGCGGCGCAATGCAGCCAGATTGGCCGTCACGGCCGGGTGTTGGTACATGTCCAGGTCCATGGCAGGCGCCAGAAACACGGGACAGCGGGCAGAAAGGTAGGCGGCGTCCAGCAAGGAGTCGCAAAGCCCATGGGCAAAGTGGCCGATGGTATTGGCCGATGCGGGTGCTACCAGCAATACATCGGCCCACAGGCCCAAGTGCACATGATTGTGCCACTCACCGGCCTTTTCATCCTTCAAAAAGCCCTGTAGCACTGGCTTTCTGGACAGTGTACTCAGCGTGAGCGGCGTGACAAAGGCCGAGGCCGAGGCCGTCAGAATGACTTGCACCTCGGCCCCGGCCTTCACCAGCAGCCGCACCAACGCGGCCGATTTATACGCGGCAATACTTCCGCACACGCCCAGCAGAATCTTACGGTTGTGCAGTGCCATGCGCGGGTAGGCAATTACTCGTTCTCGAGCAGGTTGCCGTCGCTGTCGACTTCCGGCATACGGAAATACACTTTGCCTTCCAGGAACTCCTCAATGGCGAGGTTGGTGGGCTTGGGCAGACGCTCGTAGTGCTTGGAAATCTCGATTTGCTCGCGGTTTTCAAATACTTCTTCCAGGTTATCAACCGTGGTAGCGAACTCAGCCAGTTTGCCATTCAACTCTTCTTTCAGCTTCACCGACAGTTGGTTGGCCCGCTTCGAGATAACGGAGATGGACGCGTATACATTGCCGGTATCTTGCGCGAAATCCGACATGTTGCGCGTCACGATGGAGGAGGAAATGTTATTCGGGACTTTCATAATCAAGTATCAGAATCAGGGGAAATTTTTCTTGTGAAACGGCCGCTTAGTTGGTCGAGGCCGAAGCCGCCGATTTCTCTGTTGGCTTCAACCGGGCCAATTCTTTTTGCGCAAAGTCATACATGCCCTCGGCGCTCTTGAGGTTGCGGCTGCTAGGGAAGGAGTCGATGAACTGCTTGTAGAACGCCACGGCTTCCAGGTAACGCTCGCGCTGCTTTTCCTCCACGCTTTCCTTGGCTAGGTTAAACTGAGACTCCAGCTTCAGGTAAGCAGCCTCTTCGTTGTAAACCGACGAGGCATACTGCTGCTGGAAGTTGCCCAGTGCCACCACAGCCGACTGGTAGTAGCGCAGTTGCTGGTAGAGCTTAGCGCCTTGGAACGCCTTGTTTTCGAGTTTCTTCTGCAACTCCTGCGACATATTTTCCACCTCGGGGCGGAAGGTGCTTTCAGGGTAGCGATTCAGGAATTCCTGAATGCTTTCGTTGGCCGACAGCGTGTTGGTTTGGTCTAGCTCGTACTCAGGCGAGTCCCGAAACAGCGACTTAGCGTGCAGAAACATAGCTTCCTCGGCGTACTGCGAGTTGGGGAATGTCTCGTAGAACGACTGGAAGTAGTGAGAGCTCAGGATATAATTACCCTGCTTGAAGTTGGTGTTGGCAAAGAAGAATTGTGCCTTTTCCGCCTCGGGGCGGCCTCTTAGCAGGGGCTGCAATTCCTCTAGCAGCGTACCAGCTTTAAAGTAGTCGCCCTCCTCGTAGTATTTGATGGCGGCTTCGTATTTCTTGTTCACGTCGTTGCTCTTGAGCAGCTTTTGATAGCCACTGCACGAGCCAAGCAGCAGCGCGCTCAGGAGCAGAACAAAGAAGGCAGTAGGGCGAAACAAAGACATAGACAACATGAAGAACGCAAAGGTAACAGATTGGCCGCCCGAATCAAAGACGGCGCATGAGGAGCAATGAACTGGCTACTGAGCGGCGGACTTGCCCGCCGCCACAGGCGGCTTTCGATTGGAGGTAGCAGGCCGTTTTGCAGGCGTTGATTTAGTCTTTTCAGCTTTCGGCTTGGCTTTTGGCTTGGGCTTACTAGGTGGAGCAAACTGCCGGCCTAACACTTGCCGACGTGTAGGGCGTTCCGCCACGCGCCACTGAAATCCTTTCAGCTTGCGGTCGTCGTCCTTCAGTTCGTGGGGCGGAATGAAGCTGGCATCGGGGTTGGTGTAGTAGGTGATTTTGGGAGCTTTCTTACCCTCCGTAAAGCGCAGCGCCATAGAGGCGCCCACGGCTTTGTTCATGCCCGTGAGGGCAGTATCTCCATCAAGAGCAAAGTAGAGGCTCTCGGCGTTGCCAAGCACCGTAATTTTTTTCAGTTTATTATCAACAAAATAGGCCACCATGTTGCGGCCCTTCACTTGGTTGTAGTTCAGCAGGGTATCCTCAGCAATGCTGAACGCGTTGGCGTACAGGCGCATCTGGTCAATCTTACCATTGCGCAACCGGATTTCCATACTGTCGGAAGTCAGCTGGTTCTGCTCCTGCCACAGAACAGGCTTCTTGTTGAGGTAGATAACCGAATCCTGCCGGTCGTAGGTCAGAGAATCGCAGGCACCCTGTAAGTCGCTACGATAGATCTTGGCCCTTGGGTAGGCATACAATACGCTGGCGTTGAGCTGCTTTTGGGTAGGCGGCAACGGTGCCGTGGTCTGGTAGCGCACGCCCGGCTTGGGGCGGGGCGGGGGCGGCGGGGCGGGCCTACCCTCCACACTAACAAGCGTATCGGCAGCCAGATACAGCGTATCGTTATCAGAGATGTTGCGCATTACGGGCGCGCCGTAGACTTTAGCCTTGCCCAGCGCCCGCCAGTACCGCCCCACGTCGCCCCGAATCACGAGGTTATCCTTCTTGGAAGTCATCGAGACGTGACCGGTGGCTATGCCGTAGCTGGTGTTTTCGTCGTACACCAGCTTGTCGCCACCTAGTAGGTAGTCGGGCGTTTCAATCTTGGCATTCTTCTGAAAGTCAGCCACTTTTGTTACGGTATTGTACGTGCCGTTTTCGGCATATAGCGTCCGGTTCAGCTTGTCGATGATGCGGGTAGGGCCAAAGAAATATACCACTTTCGACAACGTGTTATACTGCAAAGTGTCGCTGCGAATCTCGTTGCTTTTCGTGACCACATGCACATTGCGCCGAAAGCTGAACACCTTACTCTCCGTGTTATAGTAGCCAAACTGACTGTCGAGCGTGTTCTCGGGGTCTTGCAGGTGGCCTCCGGTGCTATAATACGCCAGATTCTTAGTCAAATCGTAGTCCAGCAGGCTGGTAGTGAGCGTCATGCGCGGGTCACGCATCACCACGTTGCCGGTCATGCGGGCTGTGCGGGTGTTTCCATCGTAGTAGCCTTTGTCGCCGGTGATGGTTACGGTATCGTTTTGCACAATACGCACGTTGCTGAAAGCATCTATGGTATTGCGCTCAAGGTATTGATATGCTGAGTCGCAGAACAGCAGCGTGGTGCCCTGTTTAAAGCGCACATTGCCCAACAGCTTACGAATTTTGACGCCGTTGAACTCGCCGCCCTCAAACTCATCGGTGCCCAGCAGCTCCACGGGTGGGTTCTTGCTGGCGGGTTTGGCAGCCGGGCGCTGTGCCCAGCTGAAAAGGGGCGCCAGCAACAGAAAAAACAGAAAAACAGATTTCGGGAACGACATTTCGGCGCAAAGGTACGGAAGGCCGATTGCTAACGGTCATCTTTGCAGAATAGTGCTTTTGTAGTTGACAGTATGGTCCTATCTGCCCGTCATTTCGAACGCAGTGAGAAATCTCGCGTGCTGATGACATATAGTATCTACATACGTCAGCACGCGAGATTTCTCACTGCGTTCGAAATGACGTTCTGATTTGCTTTACTCCTCTCCTACCTCCCCCATGCTCGACCAGGTTCGCCAGTTCATCGAAACCCATTCTCTCTTTTCTCCTACCACTGATACCGTGCTCGTAGCCGTGAGCGGCGGACAGGATTCAGTAGTTCTTCTTGACGTGTTGCACCGCCTCGGCGTGCAGGTGGCGGTGGCGCACTGCCACTTCGGCCTGCGCGGCGACGAAGCCGATGCCGACGAGCAGTTCGTCCGCAAGCTGGCCAAGCAGTACGAAGCGCCCTATTTCGCGGAGTTTTTCCAGACCAAAGCCTTTGCCCAGCAGGAAGGCATTTCGACCCAAATGGCGGCCCGTGCCCTGCGCTACCAGTGGTTTGAGCAGGTGCGTCAGCGCGAGGGTTACGCCTGCATCGCCACGGCCCACCACCAGCGCGACGCCGCCGAAACCATGTTGCTCAATCTCACGCACGGCACTGGTTTGGCCGGTCTGCACGGTATTCCGGCCAAAAGCGGCCATGTGGTGCGCCCCCTCCTACCCATCGAGAAGCCCGCGCTGTTCGACTACCTAGTCGAAAACCGCCTGATCTGGCGCGAAGATGCCAGCAACGACTCGCCCGTGTACCAGCGCAACCGCCTGCGCCAAGAGGTGCTGCCAGTATTGCGCGACATCAACCCCAACCTCGACCAGACCCTGCAAATCACGGCCGAGCGGGTAGGCGGGGCCGAGGAAATCCTGCGCCGCTACGTGCAGGATACCGCTGCCGAAGCACAATACGAGGAAAATGAGGTGACCTACCTGCGCATCGACACGTTGCAGCGCACGGCCGCTACGGCGCTGGTACTGCACGAGCTGCTGCGGCCGTTCGGGTTTTCCTACCTAATTGCCAAAGACATTGTGGCCGCGTTTGGGGCGGAGCCGGGCCGGCAGTTCGATTCGCCTACCCACCGCCTGGTAAAAGACCGGGAGCAGCTGGTGATTACGCGCAAAAACCTGGGCAACTTCGGCACCTACCAGATTGCGGCCGGACAGGAAACCCTGAAAATCGATGGACTACACCTGCGACTGAATTTGCACGAAGCGGAGGGATTTATCCTACCCCGCGCCAAAAACCAGGCGGCATTGGACGCAGATAAGCTAAAGTTTCCGCTCATGGTGCGGCGCTGGCAGGAAGGCGACTGGTTTATGCCCATTGGCATGAAAGGCAAAAAGAAGCTCTCCGACTTCCTCATCGACCAAAAAATTCCGCTGAATCTGAAGGACGACGTGCGCGTGCTGGTGTCCGGCGACGGCAAGATTGCCTGGGTGATTGGCTTGCGGCCGGATGAGCGGTTTAAGGTGACGGAGGAGACGCAGAGCGTGCTGGCCGTGCAGCGGATGTAATACGGTAGGGGCGGCTTGCCGCCGCCCGTCGTTGCAGAGGCAACCACATGATTTCGGCCAATAACCGTCGCCACTGTGCAGCCTTCGGGGTTTTCGGTTACATTTACGCGTATCGCATTTCCTACCCATTCAACGTATTCACTGATGAAAGTTACCGTAGTTGGGGCTGGCAACGTGGGCGCAACCTGCGCCGATGTTCTTGCCACCCGTGAAATTGCCAACGAAGTAGTACTAGTTGATATCAAAGAAGGCTTCGCCGAAGGCAAGGCGCTCGATATCTGGCAGAAAGCGCCTATTATCGGCTACGACACCCGCACCGTGGGCGTAACCGGCGACTACTCGCGCACCGCCGATTCGGACGTGGTAGTCATTACCTCGGGCCTACCCCGCAAGCCCGGCATGAGCCGCGACGACCTTATTTCGACCAACGCTGGCATCGTGAAATCAGTAACGGAGCAGGTAGTAAAATACTCGCCCAACGCCATCATCATCATCGTGAGCAACCCGCTCGACGTGATGACCTACCAAGCACACCTTACCTCAGGCCTACCCCGCGAAAAGGTATTTGGTATGGCTGGCATTCTGGACACGGCCCGCTACCGTGCCTTCCTCGCCGAGGCGCTGAACGTGAGCCCGAAAGACATTCAGGCGGTGCTTATGGGTGGCCACGGCGACACCATGGTGCCCCTACCCCGCTACACCACCGTAGGCGGCATTCCTGTAACAGAACTTATTGGCAAAGAGGAGCTTGACGCCATCGTGCAGCGCACGGCCCAGGGTGGCGGCGAGCTAGTGAAGCTCATGGGCACCTCGGCCTGGTACGCGCCCGGCGCGGCAGCAGCCCAGATGGTGGAAGCCATTGTGCGCGACCAACGCCGTGTATTCCCGGTGTGCATCAAGCTGGAAGGCGAGTATGGCATTGATGGCGTGTACCTGGGTGCGCCGGTTATTCTCGGCAAAAACGGCATCGAGAAGGTGATTGAGCTGCAACTCAACGACGAAGAAAAAGCCCTGCTGGAAACCTCCCGCGGCCACGTGAAAGAGGTGATGGATGCGCTAGACAAGATGAGCCAGGCTACTGCCTAAAGGCATTCGGCACGCTAGCTGGCAACGGGCCGCACTGCATATGCAGTGCGGCCCGTTTGTTTTACAAGCAACCACCCCAACCAAAACTTCAGCCCGACCGGCTGGTTGTACTGAGCGATACGCCGCCTTCTGCGCGGCAGCCTCTTCGCTGATGCGGGCGGCTTTCTCATCTACATTCTTGCATATTTATGGAACACCGTCAGTTGGGGGCTTCGGGCCTGCGCATTCCGGTCTTGAGCTTTGGCACTGCCACCTTTGGAGGCGGCAACGAGTTTTTTAAAGCCTGGGGCAACACGCAGGTAGAGGAAGCCCGGAAGCTTATCGACATTTGCCTGGAGGCCGGCGCCAACCTGTTCGACACGGCCAACGTGTACTCGCAGGGCGCGGCGGAAGAAATCCTGGGCAAAGTGCTGGAAGGACGCCGCCAGGAGGCGCTGATTTCCACCAAAGCCACCTTCCCGATGGGCGAAGGGCCGCAGGATTACGGCTCGTCTCGCCAGCATCTGGTGCGGGCCTGCGAAGACTCGTTGCGCCGCCTAGGCACCGACTACATCGACATCTACCACATGCACGGCTTCGATGCGCACACGCCGGTAGAGGAAACCCTGCGCACGCTCGACACACTGGTGCAGAGCGGCAAGGTGCGCTACATTGCCTGCTCCAACTTTTCGGGCTGGCATCTGATGAAGTCCTTGTCTGTATCGGAGCGGCATGGGTGGGCGCGCTACGTAGGAAACCAAGTGTACTACTCGCTGGCTCACCGCGAGTTTGAGTGGGAGCTGATGCCGCTGGGCCTCGACCAAGGGGTAGGCACTATTGTGTGGAGCCCGTTGTCGGCGGGGCTGCTGAGCGGTAAAATCCGCCGGGGCCAGCCAATTCCCGAGAATAGCCGCCTGGCCCAGGGTGGCGGCCAGGGTCCGCAGGTACCCGATGAGCGCCTTTTTGCCATTGTGGACGTGCTGGACGAGGTAGCCGCCGAAACCGAGAAAACCGTGGCACAAGTAGCCCTCAACTGGCTGTTGCAGCGCCCCACCGTCACGAACCTCGTGATTGGCGCCCGCAACGAAGAGCAACTGCGCCAGAACCTGGCTGCCACAGGCTGGAACCTGACGCCGGAGCAGGTAGTCCGCCTCGACGCCGTTAGCGATACCACGCCTACCTACCCTTATTGGCACCAGCGCCTGTTCCCCATGCTCGGGGCCTCGGCGCTGTAATGCCTGCTACAGCCTTCTTAAACAAGAATCGGGGCCAACTAAAGCACGTTTGTACACGTGCTTTAGTTGGCCCCGATCATTTTGTGCTTCAGCCTTCTTTATTGCTGACTGGCTCGGAATAGCTTCTGCTTTTCTTCCTTTGACAGGCTCTCGTAGCCGGAGCGCGAAATCTTATCCAGAATGGAATCGATGTCGTCGGCTTCGGGCGGCGTGGGGCCTTTGCGGGCTTTGGTGGTAGGCGGCACGGTGGCACGGTTGCGGTGCGTCACGCGCAAGTTTTGCCGGCCGGAGAATAGGCCCCCTACCCAGTCGCCGATGGCGAGGATGGGCCGGCCCATATCGCGGCCGGCTTGCAGTTGCTTGATGAAGGTGAAGCCCAGGATGGCCCCACCTATATGCGCCATTTCGCCGCCAGTGTTACCACCATCCAGACCGAAAAGGGCAATCAGCACCAGCACAGCCGCAATGTATTTGATACGGACCGGACCAATGAGAATCAGGTTGAACTCGTAGTTGGGCAGCAACGTGGCGGCCCCTACCACAATGGCTACCACGGCCCCCGAGGCGCCCAGCACGATAGTTGGCCCCAGCTGTTGCAGCTTGGGAATGAGGTTGTAGCCGAGCAGAAACAGCGCCGCACCGGCCAGCGCCCCCAGAATATAGAGGCTCACTACCTTCCGATCACCCAGGTATTCGCGGATCAGCGCCCCGAACCAGTACAGATTCAGCAGGTTGAAGAGAATATGCAGGAAGCCTTCGTGCACAAAGGCGTAGGTCAGGACCGTCCAGGGGCGGTAGGCCAGCCACGAGAGGTTGGAGGGTAGGGCCAGCTGCTCAATGATACTGGTGTAGTAAGGCAGCCCACTCAGCCACATCACTACCCGAATGAGTTGCAGGGCCACAAACACCAACACGTTGAGCAGCAGCAACTGGTTCAGCGAGTTGTCGCGCCGGTTGAAGGCAGTCCGGATGTCATTATAAATGCTCATAGAAAAGAAAAAGCAAAAGAGCCTGCGCTCAGCTCAGCAGCTACGTAAGGTACTCAGCGCCAGCTAAACGTACGAAGTCGGCAAAAGCTTATGCCGTTACGCTTGCGTTAATAAAACTCTCCGCGGCTTCGCTCCCAGATTTTTAACACGATAAAGCCAATCAACATTCCGCCCAAATGGGCAAAGTGCGCCACCGTATCGCCCGGTACGCGGTACACGCCCTGAACCAGCTCGAAGGCCGCGTAACCGAACACCAAGTACTTAGCCTTAATCGGAAACGGAATAAACAGCAACATCAGCTCCGTGTTCGGGAACAGGTAGGCAAAGGCCATCAAAATCCCAAAAACCGCACCCGAAGCGCCGAGCATCGGCACATTAAAGCTCCGGTTGAAAACATCATCCAGGTTTTCGTTGGCTTGCGCGATGTTGGTGGGGGTAGGGCTCTGTTTTAGAATTTGCGCATTCTGGTGATAATCAACTTCAGGAAGATACGTCCGGAAGAAATCGGCGTAGTTGCCAGGGGTAGGATCCTGACGAAACTCCGTGCGCGCCTGGTCCATTTTATCCAGCTCATAGTAGCGCACGCCAGAGTAAAGTATGCCCGCGCCTACCCCACAAATCAGCCAAAACATTAGAAAGCGGTTGGCGCCCCACTGCATTTCCAGCAGCGGCCCAAAGCTGATGAGCGCAAACATGTTGAACAGAATGTGCATGAACCCACCGTGCATGAACATGTAGGTCACAAACTGCCAGGGCTGGTAATTGGGCGAGCCTACCGGAAACAACGCCAGCATAATCGATTGTTCGCCAAGCACCTGCTGCGCCACAAACACAAGCACGTTTAGTAGCAGAATATTCCGAACGGCCGGGGTAAGATTGAACATGTAGTGGTAATAACTAAATGGTTTAAGGTCAAATGGTTGGTTGCTATGTCAGTTGTTTCATTGAACGACTAACCATTGAACCATACAGCCATCCAACCAGTAAGAGCTACGGCTTACGGAAAAAGTCTTGGATCTGGTTGAGTTCCAGCAGTACCAATGTGCGGCGGCCGTCGGGGGTGTAGCCGGGCACCTGGCAGGCAAAGAGGCGGTCGGCCAGGGCGTTCATTTCCAGATCGGAGAGGCGGGCGGTGGCGGCGCTGCTGGCCACGCGCCGCGCCAGGGCACGGGCTACCTGCTCGCGCCGGTCGAGCTTTACGGGGCCAGCGTGGGTCCGGAACTGCTCGATGAGACCTTCCAGCAGAGCCTGCTCGTCGCGGGCGGGCACATCGGCCGGAATGCCTTCCACGGCCACCGTAAACTTGCCAAACTCCGTGAACCGGAAGCCCAGCGCGTGCAGCGCATCCGTGACTTCGCGCAGCACCGCAAAATCTTGGGGCGAAAACGTAACGGTGCGCGGAAACAGCAGCGTCTGCGAGGCGCCGCCCTCACGCTCCAGCGCCTGGGCATACTGCTCAAACAGAATTCGCTCGCGGGCCGCTACCTGGTCAATCAGCATCACCCCCGATTTCACGGGCACCAGCAAATATTGCTGGTGTACTTGCAGCACGCGGTTGCCGGGGCCGTTAGCAGTTTCGCGCAGGGGCAGTTCCGGATTAGCTTCCACGGGCGCTACTGCCGGCGCCTTGGGCGGCATAGACGCCAGGAAAGCCGCCATGTCGGTGGTTGCGTTGGTGCTACCTGCTTTGCCCTTGCGAGCGGCGGGCGCCTCACCTTCCAAATCGGCGGCCGAGAGCTGACCCAGCGACTTGTAGAAATCTTCCAAATCGCGCTTGGCCTGCTCGGTGGGTCGCGGGGGTAGGGGGCGCTCGTAGTCGACCGGTCTATCGGTTTTGGAAGAAGACTGGCGCACCTGGTTGGCGGCGTCGCTGGCGGCGGCGGCTAGCGCGTCGGGGCGGCGGCTGTCGTCGAAGCTATTGGCGGTGCTGGGCGTGGCCGGCGAGATGCGCAAGGGCTGAATGGGCGCAAAGTTCACATCGCCCTCAAAGTCCAGCGACGGCGCCATGTTGTGAATGCCCAACGACTGTTTCAGCGCCGACCGCACAATGGCGTAAACCGTCTTCTCGTCCTCGAACTTGATTTCCGTTTTGGTCGGGTGCACGTTGATGTCGATGGCCTTGGGGTCCAGCTCCAGAAACAGCACGTAGAACGGGTGCGTATCGCGGGGCAACAGGCCCTCGTAGGCCGTTAGCACGGCGTGGTTGAGGTAGGCCGAGCGAATGAAGCGGTTGTTGACGAAGAAAAACTGGTCGCCCCTACTCTTCTTGGCCGAAGCCGGCTTGCCGATGTAGCCACGCACGGCCAGAAAGGGCGTCACCTCCTCTACCTGCGCCAGCTGCTCTTTGTAGCCGTTGCCTAGCAAGGCCACAATGCGCTGGCTGAGCTTACCGGCCGGCAGGTTGAACACCTCCAGCTCGTTCTGGTGCAAGGAAAATCCAATCTGCGGGTTGGCCAGCGCCACGTGCTGAAACTCATCCAAGATGTGGCGCATTTCCACGGCATTGCTCTTGAGGAAGTTACGCCGCGCCGGCACGTTAAAGAACAAGTTCTTCACGCTGATACTGGTGCCGTCGGGGCAGGCCACGGGCTGCTGGCTGCTGATGCTGGAGCCTTCTACCAGCAGCAGCGTGCCGGTTTCCTGCGCCCGTGGCTTGGTGCGCAATTCCAGCTGCGATACGGCCGCAATACTCGCCAAGGCTTCACCCCGGAAGCCCAGCGTCCGAATCCGAAACAGGTCTTCCGTGGAGCGGATCTTACTGGTAGCGTGGCGCTCCAGGCTCATGCGCGCATCGGTAGGCGACATGCCCAGGCCGTTGTCCACTACCTGCACCAGTTGCTTACCGGCATCTTTGATGATGAGCTGTACTTGCGTGGCACCAGCGTCCACGGCGTTTTCGAGCAGTTCCTTCACCACCGAAGCCGGACGCTGTACTACCTCGCCGGCGGCAATCTGGTTGGCCAGGTATTCGGGAAGTAACTGAATGATATCTGCCATTCCTCAGAAACCGCGGGGCGGGAAGAAGAGTTTGCGAGTTAAAAAGAAGATGGGCATGGTCTTAATCAAGACCAGCACGGCAAATTTATCCGTAAGTTTGTAGTCAGCTTTTGTTACCCTAACGGGCTGTTGCGGCATTTTGCAGCAGCTTGGGAAGCAAGCAAATGGCCTGAAAAAAGCTCTTACGGCTAGCCCTTGTGGCCAGCAAAAGTAGGGCTATTTCTGCTCGGTTTCAACTTTACGCCTGTTTCAGACGCACCCCACGGCGCCCATGCTCAAGGATTTTCGCATTCGACTTCTGCTGGTTTTCGTGGCGCTTATTGGTCTGATGATTTCAGCGGCCGCCCCGCGCACGGCCCGCGAAGCAGCCCCTACCTCCGCGGCCGAGCAAACCTGGGTCGACAGCGTATTTACCTCCCTCACCCCCGATCAGCGCCTGGGTCAGCTGTTTATGGTGGCCGCCTACTCCAACAAGGACCGCCGCCACGTGCAGGGCATTGATGCGCTGGTGAAGAACTACAACGTGGGCGGGCTGATGTTTTTGCAGGGCGGCCCGCGTCGGCAGGCCATCCTCACCAACCGCTACCAGGCCGAGGCCAAAGTGCCCCTGCTCATTGCACTCGATGCCGAGTGGGGCCTGGATATGCGCCTCGACTCAACTATGCACTTTGCCAAGGAAATGACCTTGGGCGCCATGGACGATGACCGGTACGTGTACCAGATGGGCCGCGAAATTGCCCTGATGCTCAAAACATTGGGTGTGCAGGTAAGCTTTTCACCGGTGATTGACGTGAATTCCAATCCTTTGAACCCGGTTATCGGCAACCGCTCGTTTGGGGAAGACAAGGACCGCGTGGCCAAGGCGGGCCTGGCCTACATTAGCGGGTTGCAGGATCATGGCGTGATGGCCGTAGCCAAGCACTTTCCCGGCCACGGCGATACGGATACCGACTCGCACGTGGCCCTGCCAGTCATCAACACCGACATGGCCCGCCTCACCAATGTGGACCTCTACCCTTTTCAAAAGGCCTTTGAAAGGGGTGTGATGGGTGTGATGGTAGGGCACCTGTATATGCCGCTTTTCGACACAGTACGGACGCTTTCGGCTACCCTCTCGCCTAACCTGGTGACGGGCCTGCTGAAGCAGAAGATGAACTACAAAGGCCTGGTGTTCACGGATGCGCTCAACATGAAGGGCGTGACCAGCTTCTATAAGCCCGGCGAGGTAGACGCCATGGCCCTGGTGGCCGGCAACGATGTGCTGTTGTTTTCGGAAGATGTGCCCATGGCCTTGCAAAAGATCAAGGAAGCTGTAGCGGCCGGTCGGATTCAGCAGGAAGACATCGATCAGCGAATCCGCAAGATTCTGCGGGCCAAGTTCTGGGCCGGTCTCAACCGCTACCAGCCCGTGGACGTGCCCCACCTGATGCAGAACCTGGACCGCCCCGCGGCCCGCACCGTGCAGCAGCAGATTTACGAGCACGCCACCACGGTAGCCAAAAATCAGGACGACCTACTCCCCTTACAGCGCCTCGATACCCTGCGCATTGCTACCATCACGGTAGGCGCGCCAGCGGGTAGTGTATTTGGGGCTACCATGAACAAGTACCAGGCTGGGCCGGTGTACGCCATCAGCAACCGCTACGCTCCCGACTCCACCTTCGAGCGGGTGCTCACGCGCCTTACGCCCTACAATACGGTGGTAGTAAGCCTGCACAACATGAACAATACGCCCTCCCACAACTACGGCTTGGGCGATGGCACGTTGAAATTCGTTAAGCGCCTGCAAGCCAACCCACGCCTGAAAGTGGTGGTAGTGGCCATGGGCAATGCCTACTCCCTGAAATACCTGGAAGACGCCCGCACACTGGTATGCGGCTACGAGGACAACTACGCTTCGCAGCTGGTGGTACCGCAGGTGCTGTTTGGAGCACTGCCGGCAAAGGGACAACTGCCCGTTACGGTGTCGCCTACCCTGAGAGCCGGCGTGGGCATACCTACCCCCGATTTGCGCCGCCTGCGCTACGCCACCCCCGAGCAGGAAGGGCTGGACTCCAAAATCCTGGCTCAGATCGACAACATTGCGCTGGAAACCGTGGCCTACGCCGCCGCACCTGGCTGCCAGGTGCTGGTAGCCAAAAACGGCGCCGTGGTGTTCGACAAAAGCTACGGCTACTACACCTACGATAAGGAGCAGGCCGTGAACAACAGCACGCTCTACGATCTGGCCTCCGTGACTAAAGTGGCCGGCACCTTGCAGGCCGTGATGTACCTGAAAGACCAGGGCAAGCTCAATATCGACGAAAAGCTCTCGGCCTACCTACCCGAGCTACGCACCACCAACAAGCGCGACATGCTGGTGCGCGACGTGCTGCTGCACCAGGCCGGTCTGAAACCTGGTATTGCCACTTGGGAAAAAACCGTGACCAGCGCCGGCCCCAAACCCGCCTATTACGCCACCACCAGCACGGCCCAGTTTCCGAACGAGGTCACGCCGAATCTGTACAGCGTAAAAACCGCCGACGACTCGGTATGGACCTGGACCGTCAACTCGGCGCTGCTGCCCAAAGTGAAGGGTAAGTATCCGGTGGAGTATAGCGACCTGAGCTTCATTATTATGAAGCATTTGTGCGAGCGAATTTTGAAGCAGCCCATTGAGCAGTTTCTGGATGCTACCTTCTACAAGCCGCTGGGCCTGGGGTCGATGACCTACAACCCGCTCAACCGCTTCCCCAAGTCGTGCATCGCGCCCACCGAAAACGACAACTATTACCGCCACACCCTGCTCCAAGGCAACGTCCACGACCAGTCGGCGGCGTTGGTGGGTGGTATTGCGGGGCACGCGGGCTTGTTTTCCAATGCCAACGATCTGGCCATTCTGATGCAAATGGATTTGCAGAACGGCAATTACGGCGGCACGCGTTATTTCCGCACGCCGGTAGTCACGGACTTTGTGCGCACAACCGGCGTGGCCGGCAACCGCCGCGCGCTGGGCTGGGACAAGGGCACGCCCGACCAGGAATCGGGGCCTACCTCGAACCTGTCGCCGGCCAGCACGTTTGGGCACACGGGCTTCACGGGCACCTGCGTGTGGCTCGACCCCGAAAACAAAATCGTGTATATCTTTCTTTCTAACCGCGTGTATCCTGATGCCAGCAACCGCAAGCTGGTGCAGTACAACATTCGTACACGCATTCACGACGTTATCTACAAAGCACTGCAAAAGACATGAGCTGTTGGCTGACTTTTTCTTCTGACTGACTCCGCTCCGGCGGCCCGGCACCTGTTCAGGTGGTAGGCCGCCGGTTTTTTTATTGTCTTTGCAACGGCCAGGACCTTTGTTGTTACTGTTTACCTGATTTCCCTTCCACCACCCGCGCAACTCTCTGCGCCTCTGCCCGCCCTATTTCTATGAACATCGGCATTGTTTGTTACCCTACCTTCGGCGGCTCCGGCGTTGTGGCCACCGAGCTTGGCAAAGCCCTGGCCCTAAAGGGCCATAAGGTCCACTTCATCACCTACAGCCAGCCCGTCCGCCTCGATTTCTTCAACGAAAACCTGTTCTACCACGAGGTCTATATTCCGCCCTACCCCCTATTTCAGTTTCCGCCCTACGAGCTGGCTCTGGCTAGTAAGATGGTGGATATTGTACAGAATGAGAAGCTGGACGTGCTGCACGTGCACTACGCTATTCCGCACGCCTCGGCGGCGTACATGGCCAAGCAGATTCTGCTCACCCGCGGCATTCGGGTGCCGGTGGTTACTACCCTGCATGGCACCGATATTACCTTGGTAGGCAAAGATGCCAGCTACGAGCCGGTGGTGACGTTCAGCATCAACCAGAGCGACGGCGTAACGGCCGTGTCGGCAGACTTGCGCCGCGAGACGTACGAGTACTTTGCTATCGAAAAGGAGATTGAGGTGATTCCGAACTTCATCAACCTGGAGCGCTTCAAAAAGCAGAACAAAGAGCACTTCCGGGCGGCCATTGCGCCCAACGGCGAGCGGATGCTGACGCACACGTCTAACTTCCGCTCGGTGAAGCGCGTGGAAGATGTAGTGCGCATCTTTGCCGGCGTGCGCGAACAGATTCCGGCCAAGCTGCTGCTGGTAGGCGACGGCCCCGACCGCCCGCGCATCGAGAAAATTGTGCGGGAGTTGGAACACCACCAGGACGTGCGCTTTCTGGGCAAGCTGGAAGCCGTGGAGGAAGTGTTGAGCGTGACGGACCTGTTCCTGATGCCCTCGGAGAAAGAGAGCTTTGGGTTGGCTGCCTTGGAGGCTATGGCCTGCGAAGTGCCCGTGCTGAGCACCAATGCCGGCGGCATCCCCGAGCTGAACATCCACGGCGTGACCGGCACCGTGAGCGAAATCGGTGACGTGGAGGACATGGTGAAACAGGCGCTCTTTATCCTGCAAGACGAAAACCTACCCCGCTTCAAAGCCGCCGCCCTGGTCCGCGCCAAAGAATTCGAAGTGGATAAAATCGTTCCGCTCTACGAGGACTGCTACCGCAGCGCTATCAAGGCGCAGCTGGCGACGGTGTAGGGTAGGGATTTACAGACGTCATCGCCTCAGAACGTCATTTCGAACGCAGTGAGAAATCTCGCGTGCAGCGCTAATCCAATGTCAGGGAATAGCGGGAGCACGCGAGATTTCTCACTGCGTTCGAAATGACGTTCTGTCTTTTTCCTACCCTCCTACCCTACCTCATAGCAACAACTCCCCTACCTCCTGCCAACTGTGCACGCGGCGGTAGCCTGTTTCGTGGATGTTATGCGGGGCGTGAAACAAGATGCCTTCTCCCCGAAAACGCTCGAAATTATAAGCGTTGTCGTCGATGAGGTAATCGGCGTTGAGGATGCTCTTATCGCCGCAAAACACGTAGTTGGGCCACGGAATAAAAGGAAAATGCTGTTGCAGCCAGTCGTATTTGTCGCGGAAGCAATTGGGAAACTCCATGGCGGCCGTGGCAATAAACAACTCGTAGCGCTCCGACAAGGCGCGCAGTACTTCCTGGCTGTCTTTGATGATGGGTAGGTCGCGAAAGAAACCCTCGCGGTTCACGTACTCGCGGATGACAGGTTGGTGCTCTGGCGCCACGGCCTGGTAGGCATTTTTGCCTTGCAGTTGCTCCAGCGTCAGTTCAATTTCATAGTCCCGGAGGTACCATTCCTGGAAGCGGGCGATGGAGTCGGCAATTACCTCATCCATGTCCACGGCAATACGTTGCTTGGTCATGCGTGTGCTGATTCGGGCGGCTGGTTAGGTCAGCCGCTGCTCTACCTAACCAGTTGATGTTCTTTTGGTTGTTAGCAGCTGCTGATTTACCTTATAACCGAAATCTATTTTTCGGCTTTATTCTTCTCAATTTGTGATTTTAGTACAATTAGATATCCGTTGGTTTCCTTTCAGATTCCGACGTAGTTTATCTGGGTTCGTTTTTTTTCTGGCCCTCTTAGTTAGCTTTTCAACGCGAGCCCAAACGTATTTCGTAGATCTAAGCGGACAGACCATCACACTCCCGGAGCGTACTGTCTACATTGCTAAAGTGCTAGATGTCCGCCCCCAGCAAGCCAATATTGGATGGGTGCAGCGTGGCTTGGTCAACACCCCCACGCTGGCGGAGTTGCGCAATGGTGTAGAAGCCGACCTCACTACTTTCCTGCAACAGCAGCTTCCCCAGCGCCCCACCGATCAGGCCCTGCTGCTTCGCGTACAACAGCTGGCCATATCTGAGCACACGGGCACGTTTGCCGAAAAGGCCTTTGCCGAAGTGGCCTTTGAATACCTCGTGCTACGGGATGATGGCTACCACGTGGTACTGAGCACAGCCGAAACCGTGGAAAGCAGTGGCGCCGAAGTAACGGCCCATCATCCGCGCAATATTGTGCAAGCGCTTCAGAATAGCATGGCCCTCCTATCTAAGGTTTCGTGGGACTCGATAGCCGGCACCCCTGTCTTCACCCTAGAGCAAGTGCGCAGTACGCAGCCACTACTTTCTATGCCAGCGCAGGATTACCGCATCCTGCACACTACCCCGAGAGCAGGTATTTATCGGCATTTTGCGCAGTTTCAGAACAATATGCCCGATACTACCACAGTGTATGTGGTAGACCGCAAGCCTCGTACCAGCGCCAACTGGAAAGGCACAACGGAAGTACAGCCCTATACCGTAGATACGAAAACCGGCCAGCGTACGACGCTGCGCAACGTATGGGGTTTCTCGGATGGTCAACAACTGTACGTGCTGCACAACCGGCATTTTTTTCCGCTGGAGCGTCAGGCCGATGGGTTTAAGTTCACTGGGTTTTCGGCGGCTGACCCCAACACCGTAAATGCTGCTGCCGTAGCTGGGGGCCTGATAGGAGCTGGTATTGCGGCGGCCGCTACCAGCGGCAAGCCCACGCTGTACGTAGTGAATATGCGCACGGGTCGCATCGTAGATAATCATCTTGCCCCGGCAACCGTCGACACCACGCAACTCGTTATTTACCGGCGCGCCGGCGGCGATAAAGATCCGCTTACTGTGTTGGTGAATGAGGAGCCTGTGGGTACGCTTCGGGGCGCGTCCTACCTCACCATTCCTTTAGCTACCAGGCAAGAGACAAACGTGTGCTTGCGCGGGGCTGCCAACCACTGCCTGACTATTAAGCCTACCACCGCTGCGATGTACCTGGAGTGCAGCCGCCAGCCCACTGACTCCACCGTGCCTCCCCTAACTGCCGTGACGGATAAGGTAGGCGAGTTTAATGTGAAAGGCATTCGGCTGCGGCAGGAGCAGGACGCCAAAAAGCAGGCAAACTAACGCCCGCTACTCCAGCTCCGTGGCGGGATTCCAGAACAGCTCCCCAAAGTTCTGCACTTGGTCGTCTACCACGCGCACGCCCTCGCCCTCCAGTGCCTCCTGCATGGCCGTGGGGGTAGCAAAGTGCTGCCTACCCGTGAGCAGGCCCAGCCGATTGATAACGCGGTGAGCGGGCACGGGCTGCCGGGCCGTATGGGCGGCCATCATGGCCCAGCCTACCATGCGCGCGCCGTGGCGGGCTCCCAGGTAGTTGGCAATGGCTCCGTAGGTGGTCACGCGGCCGGGCGGCACCAGGCGCACTACCTCGTGCACATCCTGAAAGAAATTGCGTTGCGCTTCGGTCGGATTTTTGGGGCCATTCATAGAGCGTAAAAGTACGTGGCACAGCATAACCATACGGTTCTGCTCCCGCATTTTATAGCCTTTTTTTCTCAACTCAAGCCTTGGGTAGGCGTAAATAAAATAGGCTGATCCACTTATGGTTCAGCTTGATTTTCAATCTACTACCAACCAAAAACCTACTGCTATGGCTGACAAACTAAAGAGCCTCAACGACCTGCTGCACGAGCAGCTCCGCGACCTATACAGCGCTGAAGACCAGCTCGTCGACGCCCTACCCGATATGGCCGACGAAGCTAACGACCCGCGCCTGAAGCAGGCGTTTCAACTGCACCTGGAGCAAACCAAAAACCAGAAGGCCCGCCTCGAAGAAATCGGGCGCGGCATGAACCTCGACCTCGACGGCCACACGTGCAAAGCCATGGAGGGCCTCATCAAGGAAGGCAAGGATATGATTGACGAAGATGCCAGCGACGAGGTGAAGGACGCGGGCCTCATTGCCGCCGCCCAGCGCATAGAGCACTACGAGATTTCGGGCTACGGCACTGCTGCCCGCTTTGCCGAGCAAACCAACAATACGCAAACAGCCGAGTTGCTACGCCAAACGTTGCAGGAAGAAAAAGATACGGACAGCAAGCTTAACGACTTGGCCGAAAGCTACATCAACCAGAAAGCCATGTAAATGGCCTAAATTCCTGAAAAAAGCCTGCAACTCGCAGGCTTTTTTTGTGTCTTAGCATCAGCGAGTGAGCAGAGATGTTGCTTCTTATCAAACTCTATTGCCCTACCCGTCGTTGTGATGGGTTGCCAGCAGCGCCATTCACGCTTAATAATTAGTAATCACGCCCTTACTACATGCAAACGCAGGAGCGAGAAGAGGTAGACACCACCTCGACCACCGGTTCAGGCCGTAAAATTTTAGGAATTATCATCGCTTTGGCTGTCATTGGCGCGTTGGTTTTTGTGAAGTATCACTATTTCCCTTCGCCCGAGACAGTTGGTAAGGGAGGCAAAGGTGGGGACAAGGCGGCGGGTGGCAAGGTGGCCAGCCGTACCCCGGTGCAGGTATATCCGGTGAAGGCTACCAACCTTTCCAACGTGGTAGCCGCTACGGGCTCGGTGCTGGCCGATGAGTCGGTAGTGATTCAAAGTGAGATTTCGGGTAAGATTACTAGCCTCAACATCAAGGAAGGGCAGCCGGTGAAGAAAGGTCAGTTGCTGTTCACCATCAACGCCGACGAGATTCAGGCCAACCTGAAACGCCAGGCTTTCAATCTGAAACTGTACCAGGATCAGGAAAAGCGCCAGCACACGCTGCTGGAGAAAGAATACATCAGTGCCCAGGAATACGAGCAGACCAACAACCTGCTGCTCACGGCCCGCGCCGATGAGCAGGCGCTACGCGCTGCATTGGCCAAAGCCTACGTGCGGGCACCGTTCAGCGGCGTGCTCGGACTGACAACCGCCACCGTGGGCACCTACGTTTCGCCCGGCACGCAGATTACCACGCTTTCCCGCATCCGGCCCGTGAAGGTAGACTTTGCCGTGCCCAGCCGCTTTGCTAATGCCGTGAAGGTAGGCGACCCCGTGCTGGTGACCGACGAAGGCACCACCAAAAAGTACCGCGCCAAAGTCTACGCCATCAACCCACAGATTGACCCTGCCTCGCGCACGTTGCAGGTGCGGGCGCTCTACCCTAACACCCAGGACGAGATGCGGCCCGGCGCTTTTGTGAAGGTGAACCTGGAACTAGGCTCTACCGCCGACGCTTTACAGATTCCGACGGAAGCCGTGATTCCCGACGCCAGTGGCTATACGGTGTATGTTGTAAAAAACGGCAAAGCCGAGTCTCGCAAAGTAAAAATCGGCAACCGCTCCGATAAGCTCATCGAAATCACCGACGGCCTGGCCGTGGGCGACTCATTGATACGGACGGGTATTCTGCAAGTGAAAGCCGGCGACAAAGTGGCCGTACAGAAATAAGAACGACAACTCCCCTCCTCAGCTGAGGAGGGGACGCTTTGGCTTCAGCCAAAGCTGGGGTGGTTGGCTCGTTGCTGATGTTGTTAACATAGCATAAGTAATATCCTGATAAACAATACTATATATATTCGCTCTTCATAAACAACATCAGCAACGAGTCAACCACCCCAGTTGCGGCTTCAGCCGCAACATCCCCTCCTCAGCTGAAGAGGGGAGTTGTCGTTCTTCCTGTTTTCTACCGCCCATGAGTCTTTCTTCCACCAGCATCAACCGCCCGGTTTTGGCCATTGTGATGAGCTTGCTCATCGTGATTTTTGGCGTGATTGGGTTTCGCTACCTCAGCATTCGGGAATACCCGAGCGTCGACCCGCCGTTTATTTCGGTATCGACAACGTACACCGGCGCGTCGGCCGACGTAATTCAGTCCCAGATTACGGAGCCGCTGGAGGAGGGTATCAACGGCATTGCGGGTATTCGTAACCTAACCTCTACCTCCCGCGACGGCCGCTCCCAGATCAGCGTGGAGTTTGACCTGGATGCTAACCTGGAGGCCGCCGCCAACGACGTGCGCGACAAGGTAGCAGCGGCCCAGCGCCGTCTCCCCGACGACGTGGACCCGCCTACCGTGAGCAAGGCCAACGCCGACTCGCAACCCATTGTGCTGGTGTACCTTAGCAGCAGCAAGCGCAGCCTGCTAGAACTCACCGACTACGCCAACAACGTGCTGCGGGAGCGTCTCCAAACGATTCCTGGCGTGAGCGAAGTGCGGGTGTGGGGCGAGCGAAAATACTCCATGCGCCTGTGGCTAGACCCCGTGAAAATGGCCGCATTGGGCATTTCGCCGGTGGATGTGCAAGCTGCTCTGCGCCGCGAAAACGTGGAGCTGCCCGGTGGTGCCGTGCAGGGTGAGGCCACGCAGCTCACGCTGCGCACCATGGGCCGCCTTTACTCGGTAGAGGATTTCAACAACCTGATTCTGCGCAACGATCCTACCTCCCTGGTGCGCCTCTCCGACGTGGGCACCGCCGAGCTATACCCCGAAAACGATCAGTCGTCGCTGGCCCGCAATGGCTTCCCGATGGTGGGCATCAACGCTGTGCCGCAGCCGGGCTCCAACCAGATTGAGATTGCCAATGAGTTCAACAAACGCATCGAGCAGTACAAAAAAGACCTACCCGAAGACTTGCAGCTGAGCACGGGCTTCGACAACTCGGTGTTTATCCGGGCGTCTATCGGCGAGGTAGAGCACACTATTATTGAGGCGTTTGTGCTGGTGGTAGTCGTAATTTTCCTGTTCCTGCGCGACTTCCGCTCTACCATCATTCCGGTGGTAGCCATTCCGGTGTCGCTAGTAGGGATTTTCTTTGTCATGTACCTGTTGGATTTCTCCATCAATGTACTCACGTTGCTGGCCATCGTACTGGCTATCAGCTTGGTAGTAGACGATGCCATTGTGGTACTGGAGAATATTTACTCCCGCATTGAGGCCGGCGACGCGCCGCGAGAGGCCGCCATCAAGGGCTCGGAGGAGATTTTGATGGCCGTGGTATCGACCACGGTGGTGCTGGCGGCGGTGTTCCTACCCGTTATTTTCTTGGAAGGTATCACGGGACGCCTGTTCCGCGAGTTTGGGATTGTGCTGGCGGGTTCGGTGCTGATTTCGGCCTTCGTGTCGCTCACGCTCACACCCATGATGTGCTCCCAGATTCTGAAGCGCCAGGAAAGCCACAACTGGTTCTACCGCAAAACAGAGCCGTTTTTTGAGCGCCTGACCACCGGCTACCGCCACAGCCTGGAAGCCTTTTTGCGCAACCGCTACTGGGCTTGGCTGATTGTGGCGGGCACGGGGGTAGGCATCTGGTTCTTCATGGGTGCCCTACCCTCCGAACTGGCCCCACTTGAGGACCGCAACCGCATCAGCATCAATGCCACCGGGCCGGAAGGGGCTTCGTTTGAGTACATGACCAACTATATGGATCAGCTCACCAAAATCATTGTCGACTCGGT
>Ga0210040_10001605_pt1 | contig 33609 bp, 28 predicted proteins | sample CryGeyCG12114_NA_FD_185462 | JGI IMG/M metagenome (GOLD analysis project Ga0210040, IMG submission 185462) | Groundwater microbial communities from aquifer - Crystal Geyser CG19_WC_8/21/14_NA (SPAdes) (version 2) | ecosystem: Environmental > Aquatic > Deep subsurface > Groundwater | place: USA...
AGACGTTGAATAGAAAAGCTGGGCATAACACGGGTTTTGCGTCAGGCGGGTGAAGTGCAAACTTTGAGATTTGTGCTTCTATTCAAGTTCAGTACAGGTTGACAGTTTTATGCTCCGAAACCCGCCCAAACGCAAAGCCCGAAAACGTTAGCACCAATTTTATGAAAGATATATACACTGAAAATAATCTATATCCTTATGAAGGAAGAATAAAAGACCATTTTAAGGAATTATATGATAGCGTATTTATAGCATTTCTCCCATTTTTTGTAGTCAATAAACAAACTAATAGCAATACCAACTTTAAGAAATCAGAAAAAATAACATTCCAGAGAGTACAGGAAGAGTTAGAATTATTGAGGGACATTCCTGAATTTGATGCTGCTATCTATTATTACAGCAGTAAAGACTTCCCAACCGATAAAGAGATTTATGAAAAGGGAAAGAATATACCTTGGGAAAATGTAATCAAAGGTGCTGGACTTAAAGATTATGCAGAAGTAAATAAAGCTCTTCGGACATCTATTGGAGCCCTGAGAAATGCTTTCAGAAGACACGATTTAACTAATAAAATTAATGTTTATACAACTGAAAATAAGATTTGGCATCCAACAGAAGGTAGCTATGACATTTTGTCGAAAGTTGCTATTTACAATGCTTTCAAAATATTAAATAAAAAGGAGGTAATCGTAAAAGATGAGTTTTATGAATCCACAAAAGAATTATCTTTAGATAAGCTAAGTGAATTTGAATTCTCCGAGACATTTGACTCTAAAGATTATTACGTTTATTCAGCAGATAAAGAAATCCTATTTACACTGGAATGGGATAGTTTCTTTTTTCTAATTGCGACAACGCAGGATAAAATGGAAATAATTATAAAAGAAAATTTATTTGAAGGCTTTATCTATAATAATGAAACAACCCACAACTGGGACTATTCTGCTGAAGAACTTAAAAGGCTTTTAGAAATAGAGAAACAAAAAGAATTAGAAGAACAAAAAGCTAAATCAGCTCAATTAAGGGCAGATAATAAATGGTGGAAGTTTTGGAATTAATTGGGAAAAGAAAAACTGGTGCTAACAAAGTATAAAAATCATGTTCGGCCGACGGCCTCACACGTTTTTTTACAGGCCGTTAGCAGCAAACAATAATATAAATGAATAGAAAATTTCCTTTCCTCGCATTTACATTAATGATGTTGAGCGCCTGCAATAAACATTATCTTACATACCAGCTAGTCGACCAACAACTGAATATTGCTAACCTAAATCCCGAAGTAAAGAATAAGGTTGCTCATTACGGCTCCTACGAGAATCTAAAATTTGACTATGAACCTAATGGACTGGCATATATCATCTGCTTTGAGAAGAAGACTAATAAAAAAGTCAGACTCTCAATTAACAAAGACACTTCTCTTGTACTCACGGACAAAAGCGGCAATAAGCACCGACTTTACTTTGATACAGTACGACAGTACTGTCCATGGATATAAATCTAGGTTTCTAGGTATGCCTTTATCTCTTCATGCAAGTCAAATCGACAAATATGAAATACACGCAGAAATGTCGACAAAGTCTGAAGTCAAAGAATAAGAAAAAAATGTCTGCTGCTGACAAGGTGTAAACAGCAGCCTTCGGCCGACGGCCAAGGCCGTCGTTTAGCCTAACCGTTAGGCGGCATTTGAGAAAATATAATTTCAAAGAATGAATCTTCCAGAGAAAAGAAATGATGAATTAGTTGTTTTTAAGCCTAAAAGCGGTAATACTGAATTCAAAGTTGTTCTTGATAGTGATCATGATACTGTTTGGGCCACAGAACAGCAAATTGTGGATTTATTTGGAAAATCTAGAAGAACTATTGGTGTACACATTAAGAATATTTATTCTGAAGGAGAACTTGACAAAGAATCAACTTGGCGGGAAGTCCGCCAAGTTCAAAAAGAAGGTGATAAGGAAGTTTCTAGAAAAATTGTTATTTACAATTTAGATGTAATAATATCAGTTGGATATCGAGTTAAATCCAAAGTAGGTATTGAATTTAGAAAGTGGGCAACCTCCAAGCTTAAAGAGTATTTACTAAAAGGATACTCAATTAATAAAGAACTCTTAGAAGGACAACAATCAAGAATCTTAGAACTAGAACAGTCCTTGAACCAGCTGCATGACCAAGCAATTCAAGAGCAAAAAATACTTACAGCGGGATTCTTAAACATAATAACTGATTATTCAAAATCATTTGAATTACTTAGAAAATATGATTCAGAACAACTTTCAACAGAGGGGTTAAGCAGTGAGATAATTTATATAATTAATTATCAAGAGGTAAAAGAAGCAATATAAAAGCTGAAACATACTTTAATTGCAAAAGGTGAAGCATCAGAAATATTTGGAAAAGAAAAGACTAGTCTTTTAAAGGCATTTTAGGGAGTATATCTCAAACTGTGTTTGGAGAATTAGCTTATCCAACTGTTGAAGAACAGGCGGCTCAACTCCTGTACTCGGTCGTGAAAGGACACGCATTTAGTGATGGGAATAAAAGAATAGGTTCTTTTTTATTCGTTTGGTTTCTTGAACAAAACAATTTTCATCTTAACTCAAAAGGCGAAAGGAAAATAAATGAAATCACACTACCTGCTCTGGCACTGGCTGTGGCTCAAAGCCTTCCTGAACAAAGAGAAATCATGACTAAGTTAATAATCAACATGATAAAAAACTAAGCCCAATAAGGTTTATAGTGCATGGTTTCCTATCGTCAACCATGTCACCATACACGAGGCCATTGAAAGGTAGCTATATGGGAAATAACCTGTTTAGCTACCTTTTTATTTATCCCTGCCTTCATCCGTTTTACTTTCATTCACCGCTACAACCGGAACACAGTGTCCATTTCTGGACACATATTTATCAATCAAAACCCTTCATTTGCAATGTAGTTCATTGATTTACAACAAATTATCCAACTGGCACATTCCTTGAAAATATAAAGTAACATTTACAAGAAATTACCACAAAAATGGACAGGGAATTATCGGCTACCGTTCAGCGCCAGGACAAAATAAAAACCTATAGCCGGATTGGCGTTATTGGCTTACTGGTAGTACTGGGCTTACTGGGATTCAGAATGTTCCTGCAGCCAACGGTAAGCAAAGCTACATTACGCACGTCGGTAGCTACCGTGGGCGCTATCGAAGCTTCCCTGACCGCTTCGGGCGTTACGGTGCCGGAGACCGAAGAAATTATTACCAGCCCGATTGCCGCGCGCATCGAAAAAGTAATGTATCGTCCTGGTGAAAAAGTAACGACCGGCGAATCGGTACTGCAACTGGATAAAGAATCGACCCTAACTTCCTTTGCGAAATTAAAAGACGAACAGCGCCTGAAGCAAAACAAAGCCAGCAAGCTGCGCATCGATCTGCAAAAAGATTTAAACGATTTGCAGGCGCAATATAACATTAAACAAATGCGCCTGAAAAGCCTGGCATCGGTAGTGGCAGATGAGCGCTATTTACTGGAAATTGGCGGCGGCACACCCGAAAACACGAAACAGGCCGAACTAAACCTGAAAGTAGCCCAACTGGAATTAAAACTGTTAGCCGATCAGATCCACAATAAAAAACAAGCCATGCAGGCCGATTTAAAAGAACTGGGTTTTGAATTGGATATGCAAGGCCGCGATATGGCGGAACTGCAACGCACCATTAGCCAGGCCGAAGTAAAAGCTAACCGTGCAGGGGTGGTAACCTGGGTAAATACCGATATTGGTGCTACTGTAAACAAAGGCGACGTACTGGCCCGGGTAGCCGATCTCAGCAGTTTTAAAATAAAAGCCAGCATCAGCGATGCTTACGCCGGGCAATTACACGCGGGCGGCCCGATCATTATCCGGATAAATGATATTAATTTACGGGGTACAATTGCTACCATCGAACCCACGGTTACCAATGGCATTGTCACGTTTTTTGTGCAGTTAGATCAGAAAAACCATGCTTTACTGCGGCCTAACCTACGGGTAGAAGTTTATGTGGTTACGGCCTATAAAGACAAAGTAGTACGGGTGAAGAACGGGCCTTTTTATAACGGGGCTTATAAGCAAGCTATTTTTGTGATAAAAAAAAGTAAAGCTATCCGGCGGCATGTAGATATAGGCGAAAGCAATTTTGATTGGGTAGAACTGAAAAACAAGGTGGCGGCCGGCGAAGAAATCATTATTTCGGACATGAAGGAATACGAACACCTGGCAGAAATAAACCTAAAAAACTAAGCCAATGCCAACCCAACGCACGATGAAAAAGCTTTTCTGCTGCTGGCTGCTAAACTTGGTTTGCTGGTCGGCTACGGCTCAAAATTACGAAACGGTAAAGCTCTTAACTTTGCCCAATGCCATTAAATTAGCGTTGCAGGAAGCCGCCGTAGCCAAACAAGCCCTGGCAGAGCGCGAAAACAGTTACTGGCAGTGGCGAACTTACAAAGCTAATTACCGGCCGCAGTTGAGTCTGTCCGGAACCCTACCCGATTTTAACCGCGCCATCAGTTCGGTTATACAACCCGATGGCACCACGGCTTTCCGGCAGGTAGCCATTAACAACTCTTCCCTGAACTTAAGTTTAAGCCAGGGGATTGGACTTACCGGCGGCGAAATATTTGTAACTTCCCAGGTGCAGCGTTTCGATGATTTCGACCGCAACCAAAAAAGTTACAACAGCAATCCGGCTATTATTGGTATTTCGCAGCCGCTATGGGGGTATAATGCCTTGGCTTGGAACAAAAAAATAGAACCGCTGCGGTACGAAGAATCGCAAAAGCAATACCTGGAAGACCGGGAAACGATTTCGCTGCTGGCCACCCGTTATTTCTTCGATTTACTTTTAGAACAGGTAAATACCGCCATTGCTGCCCGCAATATGGCCAACAACGAAGCAATTTATAAAATTGCCGAAGAAAAATACCGCTTAGGAAAAATCTCTAAAAATGATTTGCTACAGCTACAACTAACGGTAATCAACGCGAAAGCGGCCCTGGCCCAGGCCAACCTGGCTGCCAAAACGGTAAGTTTAAAATTACGCAATTATATTGGCTATACAGGCAATGAAAGCTTGGAATTGGTAATGCCCAGAAATGTACCAACTTTGCAAATAGAAAAAGAGCTGGCCCTGGCGGAAGCCCGTAAAAACCGTAAAGAATCGGTAACTTTCAAAAGAAAAATACTACAAGCCGAACAACAACTGGCCAAGGCGAAAGGTGAAAATGGACTGCAGGCCAGCTTGTACGCTACCTACGGACTAACCAACCAGGCTGCCAGTTTTACGGAAAGCTACCTGCGGCCTATCGATCAGCAAAAGGTGCGGGTAGGTTTTGATATTCCGCTTTTGGATTGGGGCAAGCAACGCTCCGTCCTGAAAACCGCCCAGATAAACCAGCAACTCACGCAATATACGGTAGATCAGGAAAATGTAGCTTTTGAGCAGGCCGTTACCACGCAGGTAAACCAGTTCGAAATGCTCCGGGAGCAACTGCAATTAAATTCCGAAGCCGATACCATTGCCCAGCAACGCTACGAAATCGCGCAAAAAACTTATCTTATCGGCAAGATTAGTATTACCGATTTAAACATTGCTTCCACCGAAAAAGACCAGGCGAAACGCGCGTACCTAAGTTCGCTGCGCGACTTTTGGGAGGCTTACTACAACCTTCGCACTCTTACCTTGTACGATTTTGAAATAAATAAACCTCTTACTTCTGAACCATGAACCAAAATAACCTGAATGCGCCGGATGCTGATCTTTTAGTAACCAGTTCGCCAAATCAAAACGGGCCGGTTATTAAGCTGACCGATATTGAAAAAGTATACCGGACCAAAACCATCGAAACCGTGGCTTTGCACCATATTAATATTACTATTCGCAAAGGAGAATTTATTTCGATAATGGGACCTTCCGGCTGCGGCAAAAGTACGCTGCTCAATATCATGGGTTTGCTGGATGAGCCTTCCGGCGGCCTGATTGAAATAGACGGCGCGCCGGTAAAATCTTACTCCGATAAAACCCTGGCCCGCCTTCGCAACCAGAAAATTGGATTTGTATTCCAGAGTTACCACCTGATTAATGATTTATCGGTTACTGATAACGTGGAATTGCCTTTGCTGTACCGGCACATGTCGGGTTCGGAACGCCGCCAAAGAGCCCAGCAAGCTTTAGAGAAAGTAGGCCTAAGCGCCCGCACCAAACATTTCCCCAACCAGCTATCGGGCGGACAGCGGCAGCGGGTAGCCATTGCCCGTGCATTAGCCGGCCAGCCCGAAATAATCCTGGCCGACGAACCCACCGGTAACCTGGACAGCGTGATGGGCAACGAAATTATGGATATTCTGCTCCGCCTGAACCAGGAAGAAGGTACCACCATTGTCATGGTAACCCACGACGAACTAATGGCCAAGAAAACCGAACGCCTCATCCGTTTATTCGACGGCAGCCAGGTTAGTTAACAGTGAACAGTTAATTATAAGTTATTTTTAAAGACACTCCTATTCATGAAACAAATATTGAAACTGCTGCTCCTTCTAATTTGTCTGGGCTTTTCTTATCTGGCACCAGCCAACATTAATCGTTTAAAACCAGATAAATTTAAAGAATTTAAAACCGAAATAAATGATGTTAAATTTAGTATTGACCCACGTATAGAACTGTTTCATGCTGTGGAGCTGGCTGCCGGCATTCCGCTAGTAAACCCTATTGAACTGGATTATAAGCAAAAAATAGAAAACCACTTTGCCCCTTATAAAAGCCATCCCGTTTTTTCCTTTTTAAACAGAAATGCCCTTTACGGAAAAATTTTTACCTCCATTGATGCCCCCATCTGGTTTTTGCTGCATCTTACCAATGATTTTGACTGGCGTAAAGATATCACCTATTCTGATGCGCAAAATCTTTATCTGGATTCTTTACGCATCCACCTGAAAGATTTAGCTATTAAATCAAACTATGCTAATTTTTTTAATAGTAATGCAGATTTATATAATATTTCTTTATATACTATGCGCTACAACTTCCCAGGTTTTGATGAGAAAAATCGATTGTTAAAATACTGCGGCGTTAAAAATGGCAAAGACATTCAGTTTAATGTTATTATTAACTATTTAGGATGGGGGAATTTTGGCCCCAGAATTTTTAAAAAACAAGGTGCCGAGTTTTATGCAGTTATGGCTCCCGAAAAAAGTGCTATCCGGGTACCTACTTTTGATGTGGTAAGATTATATAAGCTTTTATGGCATGAATTCGGTCATTCTTTTGCAAACCCAGCTGTTGAAAAAATAGAGTCCCAGTTTGAACCCTTGGCTTATTTATGGGAACCGATAAAGGAATCAATGAAATCGCAGGCCTATCATTCCTGGATGTCGGTTATTAAAGAGCACATTACCGAGGCTATTGCCTGTCGGCTGGCGGCCGAAAAATTTGGGGAAGAATATGCCGAGCTTAATTTTGTAAGAATACAAAAAGGCAATAGATGGATTTACCTTAACCCCATTTTACGCGCTTTAAAAGAATACGAGGCAAACCGGAATATTTATCCCACCCTGGATGATTTTATGCCCCAAATTGTAGCGGCTCTTAAAGAGGTAAAGCAAACCGATATAAATACCTGGATGGCTTACACCGAAGAGCTCAGAAAACCCGATGTAAATACCATGCCTGTAAGCGGTGCTATTTATGACAAAGAAAATATCCTTTTTATACTTTCCAGTAATGAGCCGGATAAAGCGGCAGATTTACGATTGAAAAATTTTATAAATGATTTTAAAAAGAACATTCCTACGCTAGCAAAAGCCACTGTAGTTGCTGATACAACGGCCTTAAAAATGGATGTTTCGGGTTATAATCTTTTTGTTTGGGGAACACCTACGGGTAATCAGTTTCTGCAGAAGCATTTATCAGAATTACCTCTTATTATAAAGCCCGATGCCATTATCGCAGAAAATGAGTTTAAAGGAACCGGCTATGCCATTTTAACGGCTTGGGTTAATCCGCATAATAAAAATAATATCATGACTATTTACACGGCCCAAAACCCAGACAATTTAGTAAACTTTAACCGCGTAATGAACGGTGGAGCAAATTATCATATAATCAGAAACTTTATAACTATGAAAGCAGGCTCCTTTAAAAAAGCTGGTTCGGTTTGGGTAGCGAATTAGATTTTACAAATTAAATTTTCTCTACGGAATTAGGCTCAGGCAGGGTTGAGAGTGGTTGTCGGCCAGTTATAAGATTAAAGCTAAAGTTGTATAACCCGCTTATTCTAAACAACTCCGCTAACCCTAAATTTAAACCTGATATTATATTAAACTAATCCCTGCCTACTTAAAACTAACTGCTAACAATGAATCACTAAAAATATGCTAAAAAACTATATAAAAATAGCCTGGAAGGTGTTGCTGCGCAGAAAGTTTTTCACTTTCATCAGCCTTTTCGGCATTAGCTTTACCCTCATGATCTTGATGGTGGCTACCGCCATGATCGATCATGCAACCGGCTCCCATCCCCCCGAAACCCGCTTAGACCGTACCATTTTCATTTACTTCAACAAAATGACGGGGGTAAAAAAAGGTGCATTGATGAATTCGACACCAAGCTATTACTACCTGCATCGGTACGTAATGCCTTTAAAAACGCCGGAAAAAATAGCCATTAGTAGTAACTTTAAGGGCGTGAACAGCTACGTAAACAACAAGCGCCTTTCCTTAGACTTAAAATTTACGGATGTTAACTTCTGGGAAATTCTGGAATTTGATTTCCTGGAAGGAAAACCGTTCAATCAGCAGGATATAAAAAATGCGAACAAAGTAGCGGTTATTTCCCGTCACACCCGCGACCAGTATTTTGGTAGCGGCGTACCAGCCGTCGGAAAAACCATTATTGCCGACGGTGTAAGTTACCGCGTAAACGGCGTAGTAGAGGATGTGCCCATCAGCCGCTTGAACTCTTACGCTCAAGTGTGGGTACCAATCTCTACGGCTAACATTGATAAAGCCGATACCGGCTTATTCGGAGAATATATGGCCATTATCCTGGCCAAGTCTCCGGCCGATATTCCGAAGATTCAGGCCGAATACCAGCACGTTGTTAAACAAATAAAGGTACCCGATCCCGAAAACTTTGATACTTTTAGAAGTTACGCTGAAGGCATTCTGGAAGGGATGTTTGTGCGCCAATTATTTGGTGACCGGTATGGCGATAATTCCGGTATGGCCAAATTTGTGGCAGTTGTAACTCTCATCGTTCTTTTATTCATGCTGATGCCAACCATTAACCTGGTTAATATAAATGTGAGCCGCATTCTGGAACGGTCATCCGAAATAGGTGTGCGCAAAGCTTTTGGTGCTTCGTCCCGCACGCTAATCGGGCAATTTCTGGTCGAGAATATATTCTTGACTTTAATAGGCGGCTTACTTGGATTGTTACTCTCCGCGCTAGTGCTGCAACTCATCAGCAACAGCGGTATTATACCATACGCGCAATTAACGCTTAACTGGCGGGTATTCGGAATTGGCCTTGGGTTAAGTTTATTGTTTGGTTTGATGTCCGGGGTGTTCCCGGCTTACAAAATGTCTAAATTACAAGCCGTGGAGGCACTAAAAGGAGGTAAGTTATGATACGACATTTATTTACGTTAATCTGGAACCGGAAGAAGCAAAACTTCCTGATGATCACCGAAATTTTCTTTTCTTTTATTGTACTATTTGGCGTATTAAGCCTGGCTTTCTACTACTTTGATAATTATCAGAAGCCATTAGGTTTTAAATACGATAAAGTATGGGTTATGAGCCTGCGCTGGAACCAGGAAAAGCCTCTGGAGATTAAGGATATTCAAGGTCGGTTAAAGCAACAATTAAAGTCGAATGCCGAAGTAGAAGACCTGGCCTTAGCCAGCAATAATGTACCTTACACGCGGAGCCAAATGAGCGGAGACTTTCACCATCGCGACCGCAAGGTGCAATCTGATTTTTTTCAGGTAGATAAAGATTTTGCTTCGGTAATGCAGTTAAATATAACCGAAGGCCGCTGGTTTACCAAGCAAGAGCAGAATTCAAATTATACTAATGTTGTCATTACGCAGGCCCTGCGCAACGCTTTATTTAAAGACGAACCGGTAATCGGGAAAATAGTAGCGGGTATGAGCGGTGATAATAAGAACCCCAAAACCAGAATAATCGGGGTAATAGAAGCCTATAAACAAAGAGGCGAATACGCCGAGAACATGCCCGGTTTTTTAGAATTCAAACATTTAGACAATGTTGCCGATTCTGCGGGTACTCCGTTTAATAATTTGCTTATTCGGGTAAAACCGGGCGTGACCAGTGCCTTTGAAGAAAAGTTAATGAAGCAAGCCAGTCAAATTGCCAAAGGCTGGACCCTCGAAATAAAGTCCATGAACGAAATGAGAACTTCTCATAATAAGGTTTCCCTCATTCCACTCCTTATATTCTCTATAGTGTGTGGCTTTCTGGTTTTGAATGTAGCCTTAGGTTTATTTGGGGTATTGTGGTATAACATAAACCGCCGTATTTCCGAAATTGGTTTACGCCGGGCTATTGGTGCCGCTTCGGGCCAGGTGTATAATCAGTTTGTAGGTGAAGTGCTGGTACTGGCTACTTTTAGTATATTGCTGGGCATATTGGTTGCCGGGCAGTTTCCTTTACTCCAGGTTTTTGGGGTACAAACCAGCGTTTATCTGGCGGCTATGGGAATCAGTGTCGGCATTATTTATTTGTTAGCTATCGGCTGCGCCGCTTATCCCAGCCAGCAGGCCGCTAAAATTCAACCCGCCACGGCCTTGCACGAAGAGTAATTTTTTAGTCGATAGTCTATGGTTCATAGTCGTTAGTCCATAGTTAATATATGCTGTAAGCAAAGAAGCGCACTATGGCGCGGAAGTTACTTCCGTGACTAACAGATAATAAACAGAAAGTCACGAAAGTAACTTCCGCGCCATAGAAAGCTTTCGACCATCGACTAAAAAAATCTGTGGACTATGGCGTCGACTATGAACTATCAACTATGAACTATCGACTATTACCTAAACCATGATTTTAATAATTGACGATGATATTGCGGTCCGGACTTCGCTGAATTTGCTACTGAAGCAGGCCGGTTATAAAGCTGTTGCGGTAGGCAATCCCCGCGAAGCCTTAAAAGCCGTACGGGAGCAGTTGCATTTGCTGGAGGTGGTGCTCATGGATATGAACTTTTCTATTGAAACTTCCGGCGAAGATGGTTTAAAGTTATTACAACAATTAAAAGAATTAGCGCCCCAGTTACCGGTTATTCTTATTACCGGTTGGGGCACCATTTCCCTGGCGGTAGCCGGTATGCGGGCCGGCGCTTTCGATTTCATTACCAAACCCTGGAGCAACGAATACCTGTTAGGGCAAATTAATACGGCGCGTAAATTAAGCGCTCCGGATGCAGTAGCTACAACCGGTATTTTAACCCGTAAAAATTTAGATAAACAATATAACTTCCGGAAAATAGTAGGCGAAGACCCGGCGTTTCTGGCTATTTTGCGTAACATCGGGCAAATTAGCCCTACCGATGCCAGCGTGCTGATTGAAGGCGAAAGCGGCACCGGGAAAGAATTAATTGCCGAAGCCATTCACTTGAACAGTTTGCGCCGGAGCCAGCCCTTTGTTAAAGTAAATTTAGGCGGAATTTCGGCTAGTTTATTCGAAAGCGAAATGTTTGGGCATAAACGGGGCGCTTTTACCGATGCCAAATCCGACCGCACCGGCCGTTTTGAAATGGCGAATAAGGGCAGTATTTTTCTGGACGAAATGGGCGAACTGGACTTAAACAGTCAGGTGAAAATGCTGCGGGTATTACAAGACCGTACCTACGAAGTGCTCGGCGACAGTCGCCCGCGCAAATTGGATATCCGGGTAATCAGTGCCACCAACCGCCGCCTCGAAGACATGGTAGAGCAAGACCGTTTCCGCGAAGATTTGTTTTACCGCATCAATTTAATCACCATCAAATTACCGGCTCTACGCGAACGGCCCGGCGACATTCCTTTGCTCGTAAATTACTTTATCGATAACCTGAAAGAAACTTATAATCGCCGCGACTTAACCGTTACCCTGCGGGCTTTAAACTGGCTGAAACAACTGCCCTTACCGGGAAATATCCGGGAGTTGAAAAACCTGGTGGAGCGTACCGTATTAATTTCCGGGAAAACAATTCTGGAGCCGGAAGATTTTCAGCTACACCTGCAGCAAGCTCCTAAAAAAGCAAATAAAAAAGATATGCCCGCCGTCGGCGCCATGACCCTGGAAGAAATGGAAGCAGCCATGATCCGGAAATCGATGCAGTTTTACGATAACAACGTGAGCAAAGTAGCCAAAGCTTTAGGCGTCAGCCGCGGAGCCTTGTACCGCCGCCTCGATAAATTTAATATTCCTTATGACGCTGCGGATTAAGTTTATTTTGTTTGCCGTAGTGGTGCACGCTACGCTGCTTATTTTATCGTACTATTTTCTGCTTACCAATAAGCTTTTATTTATCGCTTCCGAAGCGCTGATTATTATTTCGCTCATTCTTACTTTTAATATGTACCGGACCTTGGTGAGACCTTTAAACCTGATTGCCGCCGGTATCGAATCGATTAAAGACAAAGATTTCACCCTGAAATTTGTTAAAACGGGCAACCGGGAAGTAGACGAACTGATAGACGTGTATAACCTGATGATTGACCAGTTACGCCAGGAACGCATTGGCCAGAACGAAAAGCATTATTTTTTAGAGCGCCTGCTACAAGCCTCCCCGGCCGGTATTATTATTTTGGATTACGATGGATTTATGCAGAACATAAACCCGGCAGCAGCAGCTTGGCTACAGAAACCAGCAACTGAACTGGCAGGAAAAAAGCTTAACGATTTACCGGGCCAATGGAGCACAGAACTAACATCTTTAACCGAAGGTCAACCCCGAATATTCTATATTAATGGTATTCATACCTATCGCGGCCACAAGTCTTATTTTATTGATAAAGGTTTTCCGAGGTATTTTCTTTTATTGGAAGAACTCACCGAAGACATCATTAAAAAAGAAAAATATGCTTATGAGAAAATAATCCGGGTAATGTCGCACGAGGTAAATAATTCTATTGGGGCCATTAATTCTATTTTAAATTCTTTTAAAACCTATACGCCTCAATTGCGGGCAGATTGCCGGACTGATTATGAAGAAGCTTTAGATATATCGATAGTACGTAATAATAATTTAGCAGCTTTTATGGCTAATTTTGCCAGCATGGTTCGGTTGCCGCCCCCCCGTAAAGAACCTTGTAATTTGCACCAGTTATTGCAATCTGTTCACCGCCTGATGCAGCCGCAACTAGAAAACCGCCATATCTGCTGGGAATGGGACTTAGCCCCCACCCCACTAACTGTAAACCTGGACGTACAACAAATGGAGCAGGTACTTATCAATATCGTTAAAAATGCCATGGAATCTATTGAAGCTGATGGACGTATTACCGTCCGGACAAAGCTGGCGCCCGCGGGCCTCACTATAGAAGACAACGGCGCCGGTATTCCGGAAAACGTACGGCAGCAGTTATTTACGCCCTTCTTCAGTACTAAAAAAAATGGCCAGGGCATTGGCCTGACCATGATCCGGGATATATTAATGAACCACAGCTTCCCCTTTTCGCTCTCTACTTCCGACCAGGACATTACCGTTTTTATTATTTATTTTAACGGCACACCAGATTGAATTCTGACTAAAATAACGTGAACTCGGGAATTAAATGTCATGTACCTTATTAATAATCAATGAATTAAACTTGATAAAATAAAGAAATTAAAGGCCTACAAAATACATTTTTGGTGTAAATAGAATGAATATATTTATATAAAGAGGCATACAAAGATGAAAGTGACTTTTTCGCAGCTAAACTTAATAATTAGACCCCTTAAGGCACATTTTTAGGTTAAATATTGATGTTAATTCCCGAGTTCACGTTAAAATAGTATCTTTTATGAAGACCAGGAAAAATACCTAGTGCATGACCAAAATAATTTTAAAATATACAAGTATCTATAATTAATTGTTTAAACATAAATAAATACTGATTCTTCTTATTAATGTAACTTTAAAACTATTAACGCAGTTACTTTATAACTGCTTTACAAACAAGCCATTGATATTAAATATTCAAGATACAAACTATGAAAGAGTCTCATGAAAATCAATCAAATATGGAAAATCCATTAGAAAAATATCCGCAGCCACCGCAGCCCGAACAGCAACAATCGGTACCGGGCACGGAAACAGAAATGCAACTCAAGCCCGATCACGGCGAAGAAACCTATCGCGGTTCGGGTAAACTTACCGGTCGTAAAGCTTTAATTACGGGTGGCGACTCCGGTATTGGCCGGGCGGTAGCCATTGCTTTTGCCCGCGAAGGCGCTGATGTACTGATATCCTATTTAAACGAAGAGGCAGATGCTAAAGAAACTGCTAAATACGTAGAAGAAGCCGGTCAGAAAGCTGTTTTAGTGCCCGGCGATATCAGCAACGAAGCGCATTGTAAACAACTAATCGAAACGGCCGTAGCGGAATTAGGCGGCTTAGATATATTAATCAACAATGCTGCTTTCCAGATGGAGCGCGAATCGCTGCAGGAAGTTTCTACCGAAGAATGGGACCGTACTTTCAAAACTAATATTTACCCCATGTTTTACCTGTGTAAGGCCGCTGAGCAATACCTGAAACCCGGCAGCACCATTGTGAACACCACTTCGGTAAATGCCTATAAGGCGCCGCCCAAGTTAGTTGCTTATTCGGCCACCAAAGCAGCCATTCAAAATTTTACGGCCAGCATGGCCCAGCTCTGGGCAGAAAAAGGTATTCGGGTTAACTGCGTAGCTCCCGGTCCGATTTGGACCCCATTGATTCCCAGCACCATGTCGTCGGAGCATGTAAAATCATTTGGGCAAGATGTGCCGTTAAAACGGGCCGGACAACCAGCCGAACTGGCGCCTATCTACGTATTACTAGCTTCCCAGGACTCCAGCTATATGACCGCTTCTACCGTGCAGGTAACCGGCGGGTATCCTACCATCTAAATTAAACTTTATTATCTCCTGCATGCTTAGTGGCGGCCTCTTATTTATTAAGAAGCCGCCACTAAATTTATTGGCCTTATTATTATTAAATAGGTATTCATTAGTACTTCTACCATCGGTATCCAATGACCGGCACAACGTGATAAAATAATCCGGGCATGGACCGGAACACGCTTACCTAAATAACGAATATAAATACCCGCGTTTGATATAATATAGGAGGGCTAGCTAAAGTGTCCGGTAAATTGCCACCAAAACAGCTTGAAGCTTTATATATGAGATTTAACCAAATTACTTGTTTATCTAGCATTGCAGTTTTACTGGTGATGGAGAGTTGCCAAGAAAAAAAGACATCATCCAACAAAATAGCAGCTGTTAAGAACACCGCTTTGTATCAGGAAGCGCACCGGCCGCAATTCCATTTTTCGCCCCCGGCTAACTGGATGAATGATCCTAATGGTATGGTTTATTACCAAGGGGAATATCATTTGTTTTATCAGTATTTTCCGGATAGCACCGTTTGGGGGCCGATGCACTGGGGGCATGCGTTAAGTAAAGATTTAATACACTGGGAAAACCTGCCCGTTGCTTTATACCCCGATGACTCAGGCTATATTTTTTCGGGCAGCGCCGTGGTGGATGAGAATAATACCGCTGGTTTCCAGACTGGCTCCGAAAAAGCTTTAGTGGCCTTCTTTACGCATCATAACCCTAAAAACGAATTACAGGTACAAAGCCTAGCCTACAGTAACGATAAAGGCCGGACCTGGCAGAAGTATGCCCATAATCCGGTGTTGGCAAATCCGGGCATTAAAGATTTTCGCGATCCCAAAGTATCGTGGTATGCGCCCGCCAAACGTTGGATTATGACCTTGGCGGTGCAAGACCGGGTTCATTTTTATTCTTCTCCGGATCTGAAGAACTGGCAATTTGAAAGTAAGTTTGGCGAAGGAAACGTAGGCGCACACGGTGGCGTCTGGGAATGTCCGGACCTTTTTCCTTTAACAGTAGCCGGCAAGCAAAAATGGGTGTTATTAGTAAGTATTAATCCGGGTGGGCCTAATGGCGGCTCCGCCACCCAATATTTTATCGGCGATTTTAATGGTAAGACATTTAAAAACGAAAATGCTCCGGAAACAACGCTTTGGCTGGACTACGGTACCGATAATTATGCCGGCGTAACCTGGTCGGGTGTACCCAGTACGGATGGGCGCCGCCTATTCATAGGCTGGATGAGTAACTGGCTTTATGGCCCTACTGTGCCTACCGCAAACTGGCGCAGTGCCATGACCATTCCCCGTGCGCTGACCCTGCAAAATACGCCTGCCGGTATTCGGTTGGCTAATACGCCGGTAAAAGAACTCCAAAAACTCCGGACCTCCTCCCAAGTTATTAAATCCCAGCCAATAACCGGTAACCTAGATCTTAGCAAAACACTGGATTTAAAAACCTCTTTATTAGAATTAGATTTAAACTTCGATCTGGCTAAGAGTGAAAACGTAGAGGTAAACATCTCCAATCAGAAAGGAGAGCACATTACTATTGGCTATTCTGTTCCGGAAAAGCAATTATATATCAATCGCTCCAAGTCCGGCCAGACCAAATTCGATAAAAACTTTGCGGCGAAACACACGGCTCCCCTGTTGTTGGAAAATGGTAAACTTAAATTGCATCTATTTTTAGATGTGGCCTCGGTAGAAGTGTTTGCCAATAACGGCACCGTAGTAATGACGGATATATTTTTCCCAAACCAAGATTTTACCCAAGTTGAGCTTACCGCTAAAGGAACCGGTATTCTGGCAGAAAGCCACGCTTATTCATTGCAATCTATATGGAAGTAGAAAAATAGCAGTCATGTACTTGCAATACGTTTACATAGACACTCATGGCACGAACATGAAGTAAAAAATGGATATTATACTTTAGTATTGTCCAGCGCGAAGATATCCGGTATGATTAAAAAAAATCTTTAATTACCATTAAGCATAATCTGCGGCGAAAGCTCAATATAGAAAGCTTAAATAATAAAAAAGCCTCTTAGGGTTAAACTAAGAGGCTTTTAAGCTGTAGGGGAAGGAGTCGAACCTTCACGGAGTAGTTAGACAAATATTTGTTTTATTCTATAGTTCTCCACCCCCGAGAGAGGAGGGCTTGTCTGCCAGTTTCAACACCCTACAAGGTATTTTTATAATTCAAAGATATAGGCTTAGACAATAATTTCAAAATTTAGTAAAATATTTCCTTAAAATTTATGTTATTTTAAATTTAGGATTACTTTTGTTAAATCAAATCAAAATTACAGCAAAATCATGCTTAAAAATTTAGAAATTGACAATACAGATCTCCGTATTTTATCATTATTGATGGATGATGCCAAAATGGCCTATGCGGATGTAGGAAAAGAAGTGTTTGTTTCCGGTGGTACGGTACACGTACGTATGAAAAAAATGGAACAGATGGGCATTGTTACCGGCACCCAACTAAAATTAAATTATGCCAACCTGGGCTATGATGTCAGCGCTTTTTTAGGTATTTATCTAAAAAAGAGCTCTATGTATCTGGAAGTATTAGAGCAACTTAAAAAAATTCCGGAAGTGGTAAATGTGAACTATACTACCGGCGAATGGAGTATGTTTGCCAAACTGATATGTAAAGATACCACCCACCTTAAAAATGTATTGACCGATAAAATACAAAAGGTAGCGGGTATTCAGCGGACCGAAACCCTTATTTCGCTGGAAGAAAGTTTGAACCGGCCGGTGCAATTATTGTAAATAAATTTTAGGTATAAAAAAGCCGGCGAAGTAGCTTTAAACTATTTCGCCGGCTTTTCACCAATATACTTTAATCTGATTTATCTTAACCTGATTTGCAATTCATCGAGTTGCTCCTGCGCAATTGCCGAAGGGGAATCGATCATCATATCGCGTCCGGAATTGTTTTTAGGAAAAGCAATGAAATCGCGGATTGAGTCGGCTCCGCCAAACAAAGAACACAAGCGATCGAACCCAAAGGCAATACCACCGTGCGGGGGCGCGCCGTATTCGAAGGCATTTAATAAAAAACCAAATTGGGCCTGCGCTTCTTCTTCGGTAAAGCCGAGCAACTGGAACATGCGTTCCTGCAGCGAGCGTTCGTGTATCCGGATTGATCCGCCGCCTACTTCTACCCCATTTATAACCATGTCGTAGGCATTGGCCCGTACTGCGCCCGGATCAGTATCAATTAATGAAACATCTTCCTGTTTAGGCGAGGTAAACGGATGGTGCATGGCAAAAAAGCGCTGGGCTTCTTCGTTCCATTCCAGCAACGGAAAATCAACGACCCACAACGGTGAAAAGACGTTTTTATCCCGTAAGCCCAAGCGCTCGCCCATTTCTAAGCGTAATTCCGATAGCGCTTTGCGGGTTTTTTCGGCAGCGCCGGCAATAATCAAAAATAAATCTCCCGGTTCCGCCCCAAAGGCTTGGGCCCACTCCTGCAGACTTTCCTGGTTAAAGAATTTATCTACTGAAGATTTTACCGTGCCGTCGGCTTCTACCCGGGCATAAATCAAGCCGGTAGCGCCTAATTGCGGCCGCTTTACAAATTCGGTTAGTTCGTCTAACTGCTTGCGAGTATAACTGGCGCTTTTTTTGGCATTTATCCCGATTATTAACTCAGCTTCATCAAAAACTTTAAAGCCTTTGTTTTTTACCAGATCGTTCAGCTCCACAAACTTCATCTCAAAACGGGTATCCGGCTTATCGTTGCCGTAATACTTCTGGGCATCGGCGTAAGTCATGCGGGGCAATTCAGGTATATCCAGACCTTTTACGCTTTTAAACAAGTGGCGCACCAAACCTTCAAAAGTATTTAAAATATCTTCCTGGCTCACAAAAGAAAGTTCACAGTCAATCTGGGTAAATTCCGGCTGCCGGTCGGCCCGCAAATCTTCGTCGCGGAAACATTTAACAATCTGGAAATATTTATCGAAGCCCGATACCATAAGCAGTTGCTTAAAAGTTTGGGGCGATTGCGGCAAAGCGTAAAACTCACCGGGGTTCATGCGCGAAGGTACCACAAAATCGCGCGCACCTTCGGGCGTAGATTTAATTAAAACCGGGGTTTCTACTTCTATAAACTGCAAACCGTCTAAATAAGCCCGGGTTTGCTGCATCATCTGGTGCCGCAATTCCAGGTTTTTTCTCACGGTGTTACGGCGTAAATCCAGGTACCGGTATTTCATGCGCAAATCATCGCCCCCGTCGGTTTCGTCTTCAATTAAAAACGGAGGCAGTTTAGCCGGATTCAGTACGGTAAGTTCCGCCACCTGAATTTCAATATCGCCGGTGGCTATTTTATCGTTTTTGGAAATACGCTCCAGCACGGTGCCACTTGCCTGAATAACAAATTCCCGCCCCAGATTACGGGCGGCTTCTAAAACTTCCGGCGTGGTTATGCCTTCTTCCAGTTTCAGTTGGGTCAGGCCATAACGGTCGCGGATATCAACCCACATCATTCCGCCTTTGTCGCGGATTTTCTGTACCCAGCCGGTTAAGGTTACTACCTGGCCTACATCTGTTATTCTTAATTCTCCGCAAGTGTGTGTTCGTAGCATAAATTAAACGAGGTCAATTTAAATGTAATAAAAGGCCGGGCGTACTGATGTAACAGCCCTGCTATTTTAGGGAGGCCAAACTTATAAAAAAAAGTGCAACCTGCCATAAAAAAGCTACTAAAAAGCAGTTTAGCCTTTTTCTTTACGCTAGTGAGAAATAAAGAGATAAAGTTAGGAAGAGCAGCAAGAGAGCACAAAAGAAAATGCCCCGGAAATAATAGATACTGGGAAAGAACAGAAACGATTGAAATTGCTGAAGTAATTTAGCTTTAAACCTGGAAGTCTTAGTTTTTAATGCTGGTAAATAAAGTTTTGAAAGGCGTCGATAATTTTTTTCCCGCTATTGCGGTATTCTCCTGAATAGCATTTGTATCTTTAACCGTTGTATTTTCGTTTGGATCAGTTCCTAATGAAATCAGCAGCACTATAAAAGCCAACAAGTGAAATAAAAGAGAAGATAAGCTATAAAGTTTTTTCCTCTGTTTGTTACTAATCCTCCGCATACAAAAAAATATTATCGCCAACCAATTTAGATTTCCTTTTCTACTTCTTTAATACAGAAAAAGTTTCTTCCTTAATCTGGGCACTAAGGTAGTAGCTCCCTTATTAATCTCCAAAAATAAACGCCTCTAATTATTAAAAAAAACTAAATCAAGTGGCTTAATTCGGCTAAACAATTATGTGTATCTACTTATAATCCTATTTAACATATTAAAAAACTATATACCGGCCGGCTTGTACAAAACCCAAAATAAAACAAAAAGGCAGTTTAATATTTTTTACCATTTTAAAAAACGGCACCCCAAACAGCTACTTTTGTAAAGTATAAGCCATTAATACAGGTGGCTATAAACCGGTAAAAACCTAAGCTTTAGCTTTTTGTTTTTAAGTTGATAATTAACACTGACTCTGATTAGCCGCCATCGGGTAGCCCTACAACCCGGCTGAAGTAAAATACAACTATTAAGAACTTCTGTCTACTTTTGTAAAATATATCTGGCTTAAGATGGCAATATTATTGCTAAAAGCTAGTAATAATAAAACAGCTCTATTTTTTTGTTTATGAAATTCTCATTTTGCTTTTTTCTGGCACTGGTATTCTTAACTGGTTTTACAGCACCGGGACCCAAACTGAAACAAACCAAAATTACCGATGCGGTTTCAGTATTATTACCCGGCGATTTTTCGGTGATGCCGGACGATGCCATTGCGGCAAAATACCCGGCCCCCCGTAAACCCTTAGGTGCTTTTACCAGCCCCAACGGGCAAGTTGATTTTATAGTGAGCGAACGCCCCAGCACGTTTAAAAAAGAAGACCTGGTGATGCTGAAGGCATTTTACCGCTCCGCTATCACGAATAAATATTCTAAAGTCAATTTTATTCAGGAAGAAGTAAAGCAAGTAAATAAACACGATTTTATCTCTTTTGAATTTACTTCGACGGTAGTAGATGAAGAAAAACGCACCAACAAATTAGCTCCTATCCGTAGATATACTTTTATTCAGTACACCATCGTTAACGACAAACTGCTGATATTTACTTTTAATGCGCCTATTGACCTGCAGCAACTCTGGCAGCCTACCGCCCGGAAAATGATGCAATCTATTAAATTAAGTTAAAGAAAAACAAACAAGAGGTAAACGTGCTATCTGTATTCAGCGACGAACATTTTATGAAAGAGGCCTATAAACAAGCTTTATACGCCAAAGAAGAAGGCGAAATTCCTATTGGGGCCGTGGTGGTTTGCCAGAATAAAATTATAGCCCGGGCATATAACCAAACCGAAAAGCTAAACGATGTGACGGCCCACGCCGAAATACTGGCCATTACGGCGGCAGCTAATTTTCTTAATAATAAATACCTGCACGACTGCACCTTGTTTGTAACCGTAGAACCTTGTGTTATGTGTGCCGGGGCCAGTTACTGGGCTCAACTAAAACGGGTGGTATTTGCCACTCCCGACGTTAAAAGAGGTTACCGGCGGTTCGGAAATTCGCTGCTGCACCCCAAAACTGAAATGGAAAGTGGCATTCTGGCGCACGAATGTGCTAACCTCATGACAGATTTCTTTTTGAATAAACGCATATAGCTTCTAACTTTGGCGCTTTGCCTACAGTATACTTATTTATAAACCTATAAAAAAATAAAACTATGGCTTTCGAACTCCCTCAACTTCCTTATGCCTACGATGCGCTGGAGCCGCATATAGATCGGCAAACGATGGAAATCCATCATACCAAACACCACCAGGCTTACACCACCAACCTGAATAATGCTATTCAGGGAACGGATCTGGAAAATAAATCCATTGAAGAAATTTTACAAAACATTAGCAGTGCGCCGGCAGGCGTGCGTAACAACGGCGGTGGTTTTTATAACCATAACCTGTTTTGGCAAATTTTATCGCCGAACGGCGGTGGCGAACCTACCGGTCCGGTAGCAGAAGCCATTACCAATTCTTTTGGTTCTTACGAAAAATTTAAAGAAGAATTTACCAAAGCCGCTACTACCCGCTTCGGTTCCGGCTGGGCCTGGCTGTGCGTAATGCAAGGAGGCGCTTTGCAAATTTGTTCCAGCGCTAACCAGGATAATCCGTTAATGGGAGTAGATTCCTGCAACGGTTTCCCTATTCTGGGTTTAGATGTTTGGGAACACGCTTATTATTTAAAATACCAAAACCGCCGACCGGAATATATCTCCGCGTTTTTTAACGTAATTAACTGGGATGAAGTAAACCGTCGTTATAACCAAGGTCAATAATAATTTAGTTTTTTAGCTTTAAAAAGGCTCTCTTCCAAAAAAGAGAGCCTTTTTTTATTTCTTACGTATGCTGTTCTAAAGATTAGAAACGCGGATCAAAGATAAATTCAGCTTGGTTCCAATTTAATCCCGGGAAAAAACAAAGTATACTTTTGAATAAATATTAAATTTTACTTTACTTTGTGCCCGTAATACCCTTTCCTGCTTTTAAGGATTGATTTATAAAGAAGAGGCGAGAGAATAGGCTCCCTGACCCTCTGGCAACCTCACCCGATTGAAAGGTGCCAAATCCTATCCCAATGTTGGGAAATATAAATTAATAAACAATGAACAAAATTCAGCCTAGCTTTGCCTTGCCTTTGGCTCTTAACGATGCCATTACCTCATCTATCCGCAACTTAATTCTCTCTTTTCTGCTTCGCTGTTGTTGTGGTTATAGCTATCGGTGCTAAATCAGGACAGTTTTTACTTACCCGGTTTTTCAAAAAGCCGGACAGCAAATTCTAGTAATCTTTGTTTTATACTTATTTAACAAAAAACATGTCAGCAGATAACTTACGTTTCGAAACTTTACAATTACACGCCGGACAGGAAGCAGACCCTACTACCGGGGCGCGAGCGGTGCCTATTTACCAGACAACTTCTTACGTGTTTAAAAATGCCGAACACGGCGCTAATTTATTTGCGCTGAAAGAGTTTGGCAATATTTATACCCGCATCATGAACCCGACTTCGGATGTGTTTGAAAAAAGGATAGCCGCCCTGGAAGGAGGCGTGGCCGCTTTAGCCGTTGCTTCCGGTCAGGCGGCCCAGTTTATAGCTATTAACAATATAGTAGAAGCCGGCGATAATTTTGTATCCGGTTCTTATTTATATGGCGGTACGTATAACCAGTTTAAGGTAGCTTTTAAACGCATCGGCATCGAAACCCGCTTTGCCAATGTAGATGAACCGGAAAGCTTTACCCGCTTAATTGATGATAAAACCAAAGCCATTTACCTGGAAACCATTGGCAATCCCAGCTTTAACGTGCCGGACTTTGAAGCCATTGCGGCTGTTGCCCGCGAACACGATTTACCTTTAATTGTAGATAATACGTTTGGCGCGGGTGGCTATTTGTTCCGGCCTTTGGAGCACGGCGCCCACATTGTGGTGGAATCGGCTACCAAATGGATTGGCGGACACGGCACCAGCATTGGCGGCGTAATTGTAGACGGCGGTACCTACGATTTTAACAAACCTAAATACCCGCAATTTTCGCAACCCGCCGAAGGTTACCAAGGTTTGGTTTTCGGTGAGGTTTTCGGACCCAACGGACCATTCGGTAATATCCAGTTCAGCATCCGGGCCCGGGTAGAAGGTTTGCGGGATTTCGGTCCGGCTATTAGCCCTTTCAATTCGTTCTTGTTGCTGCAAGGCCTGGAAACACTTTCTTTGCGCGTAGAACGGCACGTAGAAAATACCTTGGCTTTGGCTCAATGGTTAGAACAGCATCCGGCTGTAGAAAGTGTAAATTACCCCGGCTTACCCAGCAGCCCTTATTACAACCTGGCCCAGAAATACCTGAAAAAAGGTGCCGGTTCCATGCTTTCTTTTATTCTGAAAGGTGAGAAAGAAAATGCGACCAAATTTATTGATGAGTTGAAATTAGTAAGTCACCTTGCTAATGTGGGCGACGCCAAAACCTTAATTATTCAGCCTTCGGCCACCACGCACCAGCAATTAAACGAGCAAGCCCAGAAAAATGCCGGTGTTACTCCTACCCTGTTGCGGGTATCAGTCGGCATCGAACACATAGAAGATATTAAGGCCGATTTTGAACAGGCTTTTCAGGCCGTAAATGTTGATTAAACAACTACTTTTACCGCAGCTTAAAAAGTAGGTAGCGTTACTTTTGTATTGAAATTGATTTAAAATGATCAAACTGCACCAGCTTGCAGTGGCTCAGCCATTTTAGCACACAGCAGGCCGGTTTTATATATTTGCAGAATATATTAGTTTATAATGAGTCAGGAAGTTTTTACGTATCCGCACCCTTTTCAACTCGAAAGTGGTTCTTATTTGCCTCAATTGGAGGTTGCTTACCATACCTACGGAAAAATAAATCCTGAAAAAAACAATGTAGTTTGGGTATGCCATGCCTTAACGGCTAATTCTGATGTAATGGAATGGTGGCCCGGATTATTCGGACAAGATTGTTTATTTAACCCGGAAGATTACTTTATAATATGTGCGAATATTCTGGGTTCCTGTTACGGCACCACCGGGCCGCTTTCGGTTAACCCGGAAACCGGCCAGCCTTATTACCAAAGTTTCCCGCTTATCAGCATTCGCGACATGGTGCAGGTTCACGAATTACTGCGCCATCATTTAAACATCAACCAGGTACATACCATTATAGGCGGATCGCTGGGCGGCCAACAAGCTTTGGAATGGGCCATCCAAAAGCCTCAGCTTTTTCAAAATCTGGTTTTACTAGCTACCAACGCTTTTCATTCGCCGTGGGGAATTGCTTTCAACGAAGCCCAGCGCATGGCTATTCAGGCCGATGAAACCTTTGCACAGCATACGCCGGCCGGTGGATTAAACGGTTTGCGGGCGGCCCGCGCCATGGCCCTGCTCAGTTACCGGCATTACGATGCTTACGGCCAAACCCAGCAGGAACATGATATAGACAAAACCGATCATTACAAAGCCAGTTCGTACCAGCAATACCAAGGCGATAAATTAGCCAAACGGTTTAATGCTTATGCTTACTTTGCCTTAACCAAAAGTATGGATTCGCACCAGGCTGGCCGTAACCGCAATAGCGTAGAGGCAGCCCTAGCCCAAATAACAGCCCGCGCGTTGGTAATAGGCATTAACACCGATTTATTATTTCCAATTTCGGAGCAGCAGTTTTTAGCCCGGCATATTAAACAGGCCATTTACAAAGAAGTAGCATCACTTTACGGGCACGATGGTTTTTTAATCGAAACCGCTAAACTTTCACAATTAATTGAAGAATTTTACGGTATATCCGTAGCCAAATAAATTTTAAAAATGCATAAAGATTTAAATATCGGATTATTCGGATTCGGGGTAGTAGGCCAGGGCTTGTACGATGTGCTGCGCAACAGTCGTGGTATTAAAGCCAGCATTGCCAAAATATGTGTAAAAGACCGGCAAAAGAAACGCCGCTTACCCGCCGAATACTTTACATTTGATAAAAACGATTTAATCGACAACCCTGATATCAACCTGATTGTAGAGCTGATTGACAATGCAGAGGAAGCTTTCGCCATTGTTTCAGCTGCCATGAAAAAAGGGAAAAGCGTGGTTACGGCCAATAAAAAAATGGTGGCCCAGCACCTGGTAGAACTGGTGGCTTTACAGGAAAAATACCAGGTTTCGCTGTTGTACGAAGCTTCTTGCTGCGGCAGTATTCCCATAATCCGCACCCTGGAAGAATACTACGACAACGAATTGCTGTATTCCGTGAGCGGCATTTTCAACGGTTCTTCTAATTATATTCTTTCTAAAATATTTAACGAAGGTTTGGGCTATGACGTGGCCCTGCAGCAAGCCCAGGAATTAGGTTTTGCCGAAACCGACCCGACCTTAGACGTGGGCGGATTTGATGCCAAATATAAAGTAACCATTATTGCGGCCCACGCTTTTGGTTTGTTCCTGAACCCGGATAATATCTTTAACATTGGTATCCAAAATTTGTCGGAACACGATATCCGCTACGCCAAAGAAAAAGGTTACAAAATAAAGCTGGTGCCGCACGTCAGCAAAGTAGATGAGGCTACTATTACTCTTTTTGTGATGCCACAATTTATTGACCGCAACCATCATTTGTACAACGTAGATAACGAATACAACGGCGTAATTGTGGAAGCGGCATTCTCCGAAAAACAATTCTTTTCGGGCAAAGGGGCGGGCGGTTACCCCACCGGTTCGGCGGTTTTATCCGATATATCGGCGCTTACTTATGCTTATAAGTACGAATATAAAAAACACTTACAACACATAGAAGTAAGATCTTCGGATAACATAGAAGTAGAAGTTTACCTGCGCTATGCCAATAAAGATATCCTGCAGCAAGTACCTTTCAGTTCTATTTCCGAAAAGTTTTCGGGCAAAGATTTCCGGTACGTCATTGGCTTTGTAAAACTGGAAACGTTGCTGGCGAACCAGGATTTTTTACGGCAGGCCGATGCTTTTCTGGTAAGTACGGGCAATTTTAAATCTACGGCCGAAGCGGTGGCTGCTCCCGTAGAAATCATTGAAACTTTACCGGAAGAGGTTATTGCTTAAACTATGCTGCAACCTTTAAGTCCGGGTGATAAAATAGCAATTGTGGCTTTAGCCCGCAAAGTAAACCTGATTGATTTGCAATGGGCCATCAGTACTTTTAAAAGCTGGGGTTTACAGGTAGAGTTGGGGCAAACCATTACCGCCGGGCATCATATTTTTGCCGGTACCGATGCCGAACGGGCTGCTGATTTACAAGCCATGCTGGATAACCCGGATATTAAAGCGATAATTAGTGCGCGCGGTGGTTATGGCACCACCCGCATGCTGGACCTGGTCGATTTTTCGCAGTTTAAGCAAAACCCGAAATGGGTAATTGGTTTTAGTGATATTACCGCGTTGTTGTGCCAAATCCAAACCTTGGGAATCGAAAGTGTTCACGCCATCATGCCGGTTTTATTTCCCAAAATAGGTACGGAAGCAGCCATAGAGACCTTACGCCAGGTGCTGTTCGGGAACCCGGTTTTATACCCGTTTATAGCTCCTCACCCACTTAACCGCAATGGTATAGGAACCGGAAACCTGATTGGTGGTAATGTCAGTTTACTGGCCACCATTATTGGTACGCCCTCCGATATCGATTATACCGGCAGAATCTTATTTATAGAAGAAGTAGAAGAATACCTGTACAGCCTGGACCGCATGCTGGTGCAGCTTAAACGTGCGGGCAAACTGGCGCAGTTAGCTGGTTTGGTGGTCGGCCACATGAGCAGTATGCAAGATAACCCGGTACCTTTCGGCAGAACCGCTTACGAAATTATAGCGGACAATACGCAAGCGTACAATTATCCCATTTGCTTCGGCTTTCCTACCGGCCACGAACCATATAACCTGGCCTTGGTTTGCGGCCGCGCAGCACAGTTGTCGGTTACCGCCGATGGTGCTACCTTAGCTTATACCTCAAGAAGTTTAAACGGCTGTTTGGTTATAGATTACCTGCAATAAAGTTTGCCCCACCGCTTTCAAGGTATTTTTATCGATAATACTCATATTATCGGTGTGGCGGTGGTGGTATTTACCAAAGGTGCCATCCGGACTGGTCGGGTCATAATCAATAATATCGATGCTGGGCACGCCGCCCTGTGTCATATATTTATGATCATCGGTAATACCACCATTGGGCTTGTAAATAAAATAATCGGAATAACCAATCTGGTTAGCTGTTTTCCAAACGTCGGTAACTACCTGCGGCGCATATTCCTGCGAAAAACCTTCGGGCGCAAATTTAGCGCCATTAGCTCCTACCATATCCAGTAATATACCAAAATTAGCGGTGTAATTGGCCTGGTGCTTATGCGCGGCCCAGTACTGCGAACCTAAACACCAGCTATCCTGCCCGTTTTCATCGCCGTTGGGATTGCCCCAGTCTTCGCCATCAAAGAAAATAATATCTACGCCCACGCCCGGATTTTGCTGCGCCTGATTTAACGTACGGCCCAGCTCCAGCAATATGCCTACGCCACTGGCCCCATCGTTGGCGCCATCGGCCGGCGTAGTAGGGTTCGTTTCATCTTTATCGGCAAAAGGACGCGTATCCCAGTGAGAAGCCAGTAAAATACGATTAGCTGCTCCCGGATTGTACGACCCGATGATGTTGCGCAACTGCAGCTTTTTGCCGTCGTAGGTAGTTCCCTCAAATTCCTGCACTTGTACCTGCGCGCCCAGGCTTTTCAGCTTTTGTATTAAATAATTGCCGCAGGACCGGTGCGCTACCGTGTTGGGTACCCGTGGTCCGAAACTTACCTGTTTGGCTACATACTGGTAAGCCGAATCAGGATTAAACGCGGGCGAGTTGGATTTTGCGACAGGCATGGTAGTTTCGGAGGTAGTTTGACTTTCCTCGGTGGTGGTTTCTTTTTTCCGGAAATCACAACTATACAGGCTAGCCGCAAATACTAACCCCATTACGAAACTTGTTATTTTATTCTTCATAAGCCCAGTCTACTCCGGTTTTCATATCTTTTATTACAACGCCTTGCTTTTTAAATTCGGCCCGGATTTCGTCTACCCGGGCATAATCTTTGGCTTCTTTGGCTTCTTGATAGAAACGTAATAATACCCCAAATAATTGGCCGGTATCGGCTGTACTTTCTTCCTGTAAGCCCAGAATATCCAATACCAGCACCCGGTAAGTCTCTTTTGCATAATTAAAAGTCTCCGCTGTAATGCTGCCCAGGCCAATATTGCCGGTATAAAAGCTGTTTATCTTTTTCAGCAGATTAAATAAAGAAGCAATGGTGCGGGCGGTATTCAAATCATCGTTCAGGCCATTAAAGCAGTCTTTCGTGAGCTTTATGAGTTCAGCATCCGTTTCGGGTTTTACTTCAGCTTCGGCGGGATAAACCAGTTTATCCAGAATATGCAGGCCGTTTATTAGTTTTATATAACCTTTGCGCGCGGCAATCAGAGCCTCATTCGAAAAATCCAGGGTACTGCGGTAATGTGCCTGCAGCATAAAAAACCGGACCGTCATGGGGCTATAGGCTTGTTGCAGCAACGGATGATCTCCCGTAAATAATTGCGCCGGCAAAAAAGAGTTATTTTTCGATTTAGACATTTTTTCGCCGTTTACCGTAAGCATATTGGTGTGCATCCAGTAACGGGCGGGCTCTTCCCCATTTATCCCGACGGCCTGCGCAATTTCGCATTCGTGGTGCGGAAACTTTAAATCCATGCCGCCACCGTGAATATCGAAATGTGGGCCCAGGTATTTGGTGCTCATAGAAGTACATTCCAGGTGCCAGCCCGGAAAGCCCATTCCCCAGGGCGAAGGCCAGCGCATAATATGTTCGGGCGAAGCGTTTTTCCAGATAGCAAAATCCAGGGGATTACGCTTTTCCGATTGCCCGTCCAGTTCGCGGGTTTCGCTGAGCAAATCTTCTATAATCCGGCCCGATAAAATACCGTAATTGTGGTGCTGGTTGTATTTCAGTACATCAAAATAAACGGACCCGGCGGCCTCGTAGGCCAGACCTACCTCAATCAGGGCTTTTACACTTTCTATCTGTTCCAGAATATGGCCCGTGGCCGACGGTTCTACGCTGGGCGGCAATAAATTAAATTGGTTGAGTACCTCATGAAAATCATTGGTGTATCTCTGTACAATCTCCATAGGCTCTAATGCTTCCAACCGGGCTTTCTTGGCAATTTTATCTTCGCCCTCGTCAACATCATTTTCCAGATGGCCCACATCGGTTATGTTGCGTACGTAGCGCACCTTATATCCTAAGTATTGCAAATACCGGAACACAATATCAAAAGTGAGAAAAGTCCGGACGTTACCCAAATGCACATTGCTATATACCGTGGGCCCGCAAACGTACATCCCTACAAACGGCGCGTGCAGCGGGGTAAACACTTCTTTTTTGCGGGTAAGCGTATTATATAAAGAAAATTGATTTTGCATGGCGCAAAAGTAATTTATTTTAGGTAGATGAAAAATAGTGAATAACTCCGGCCTGAAGCTATAATTTAATATTTAATTGTCAGGAGCTTTAAATAATTACTTTCGATAACCCCAATGCCACTATTATTTCATGCGCATCAGACTTTATTATATTAAATCCGGAATAATTATTTATCCGCCTTTTTACTTATATTATACAAGGCGGTTAAAGGGAAATGATCGGAATACGTAACAGTATCGTGTAAAGTAAAATCCAGCACTTTTAGTTCGGGACTGCAAAACTGATTATCAATGCGCACAAAAGGCAATATACCATTATAAGTAGCGCCCACGCCAAAACCTTTTTTTACAAAAGCATTGGTGTAATGCTGATTTAATTGCTGATAAGTATAACTGTAGGGTACATCGTTTACGTCGCCGCAAAATATAACCGGGTAAGGCGATTGCTGCAGGTGCTCTAACAATACATTTACCTGATCGCTGCGTTTTACAAAGCCTTTTTTAAACCGGCGCAGCACATTCAGTCCTTCGGTTTTAAATCCATTCTGATCTTTGTACGTTTCTTTAATCTGCTTTTCTTCGATACTCATCGATTGAAAATGAAAGTTATATACCCGCACCGTATCTTTATTTACTTTTATATCGGCGTACATGCCATGGTTTTGCGTTAGTTTGCCAAAACTAATGGTTCCTTTTTCCAGAATCGGATATTTAGAAACAATAGCCAACCCAAACTCGGCGCCAATATGGTTTACGAAGGTGCGCGACAGGAAAAAATATTTTTCGTGCTGCCTGGCTATTTTGCTGGTGGCATTATACACCTTAGAATCTTCGTCGTTATAAAATTCCTGTAGGCAATACACATCGGCCGGATTAGCAGCCACCCATTTTATTAACTCTTTAGAGGAAGTTTGGTTTTTATCCTGGAGATGCGCATACGTATTAAATATCCGTACATTATAACTAAGCACCCGCAATTGACCTTTTTTTTCGGCTAAGGTTTCTTTATCGGGGCCAAAATTTATGGCAAACCCGCGCTGGTAATAGCTCCAGAAAAAAACCAGGATGAGGACGGGTAAAATTACTTTGAGTGAGCGGCGGAAAGCCCACACCACCAGAAAGACCAGATTAAGCACCAGGGCCACCGGCATAGATAAAGAAATAAAGGCAGCGGGCCAGAAATATTTGGGCGGAACGTGCATAAACGCGAGCGCCAGGATTAACCACAAGACGATCAAGCTATATACTCCTAAAGAAAATTTTTTACGCACGTTTCCGATAAGCTACAAGGCAAACTTACAAATTCTGTTTTGTTCGTACTAACTACCTTTTAAATTTTAAAACAGATTAAGAATGCAACGCACTTTTAGAAGCAAAATTACGGGCTAAATTGGCTTTTTTTAGTATAATATATGGCCTGTATTGTTTGGGTAGGAAAAAATTGTTAAATTTGTGGCGTAAACAAGGTAAAGGAGGGGACAGCAGTCCCCTATTTTGTTTTCTTAATTTCCGAAAATGGTTTTTAATAAAGATAATATAACTAAATTGTTAGGCGGAATTTTACCGGCTGATGATGTGTTTATAGTAGGAATAAATGTATCAGAATCGGCGGTAAAACAGAAAGTAACTATTATTGCTGACGGCGACAACGGCATCAGCATCGATCAATGTGCTTCCATCAGCCGCCGCTTAGGCCGGCGTATTGAAGAAGCTTACGGCGAAGAGATCAGTTATACGCTGGAAGTAACCTCGCCGGGTGCCGATCAGCCTTTAATTTATCCCCGCCAGTACAAACGGCATGTAGGCCGCAAATTAAAAGTTACCTTGCAAGACGGCATCGAAAAAACCGGTGAACTGACCGAAGTAACGCCCGAAGGTATTGCTATACTGGAAGAGAAAAAAGAAAAAGGCAAGAAAGCAACTTTCACTCCGGTGCAAATTGCTTTTGCAGAAATTGCCAAATCGAATATTATAATAACATTTAAATAAAAAAACATGGATAGTTCAGTTCTGATCGAATCGTTCGCGGAGTTTGCCAAGTTCAAGAACATTGATCGCCCTACTATGATGCGTATTCTGGAAGATGTTTTTAGAACCATGATCCGCAAAAAATGGGGTACCGACGAAAATTTCGACATCATCCTGAATGTGGAAAAAGGTGACCTGGAAATATGGCGGAACCGGGAGATCGTAGATGATAATTCCGAAGATATCTGGGACCATGATAAAATTGCTTTGTCGGATGCCCAAAAAATAGAACCCGATTTTGAAATTGGAGAAGAAGTAGCCGAAGAAATAAAACTTGAAGACTTTGGTCGGCGGGCCGTATTAACGGCGCGGCAAACTTTAATTCAACGGGTAAAAGACCTGGAAAAAGATTTAATGTACCAGAAATACAAAGACCTGGTAGGTGAAGTTATTTCGGGTGAAGTTTACCAGGTCTGGAACCGGGAGGTAATGCTGATTGATCAGGACGACAACGAACTGATAATTCCGAAAACGGAGCAGATATCTAAAGACCGTTACCGCAAAGGCGATGTAGTACGGGCAGTGGTACACCGGGTAGATATCCAGAACGGTACTCCCAAGATTATTTTATCCCGTACGTCGCCGGTTTTCCTGGAGCGTTTGTTTGAAAACGAGGTTCCGGAAATATACGACGGCTTAATTATCATTAAAAATATTGTCCGGGAACCCGGCGAACGGGCCAAAGTAGCGGTAGAGTCGTACGACGACCGCATTGATCCGGTTGGCGCTTGCGTGGGTATGAAAGGGTCGCGTATTCATTCTATTGTACGCGAACTGGAAAACGAAAACATCGACGTTATTAATTATACCGATAATGTTGAACTGTATATCCAGCGGGCTTTGAGTCCGGCCAAAATTACCAGCATGAAAATAAACGAAGAAGAAGGTCGGGTTTCGGTTTTCCTGAAGCCGGACCAGGTATCTTTGGCCATTGGTAAAGGCGGGCAGAATATAAAATTGGCCAGCCGCCTGGTAGGCCTGGAAATTGATGTATTCCGGGAACAGGAAGAATACGAAGAAGATATTTCGCTGGATGAATTCTCCGACGAAATTGAGGGTTGGGTAATTAACGAGCTGAAACGCATAGGTTTAGACACAGCCAAAAGCGTTTTGGCGGTAAGCCGCGAAGACCTGGTTCGTCGTACGGAGTTAGAAGAAGAAACGGTCGACGACTTACTTTCTATCATCCGGCAAGAATTTGACACAGAAAATAGTTAAATGGAATGATAATAATGCGGTTACTGTTATAAAAATAGTAACCGCAATTGATTTTTAAATATTAAATTTACACCATAATTACGCTTTACAGCAAGCTTAATTATAAAAGATATAAAACAGCATATTTTGAGCATGGCAGAAGAAAAAACGATGAGGCTTAAACAGGTAGCAACAACC